>Ga0209098_1001561_pt1 | contig 21747 bp, 20 predicted proteins | sample AD_JPNHW1_MetaG_FD_184429 | JGI IMG/M metagenome (GOLD analysis project Ga0209098, IMG submission 184429) | Active sludge microbial communities of municipal wastewater-treating anaerobic digesters from Japan - AD_JPNHW1_MetaG (SPAdes) (version 2) | ecosystem: Engineered > Bioreactor > Anaerobic...
CTTTTTTCTTATCGCCACTAATTTTCTCAATAAAATCGATGTCTGGTATGATCAGGCCGCGAAATGGTGCTTTACCCGGCATCTAGATGAACTTTTTTCAATAAATACAATTAACAGCATTCTTGACGGGCGTGCCAGTCTGATGACTGACCACGTGTTTGCAGCCTGGACAGCGGCTTTTGCCTGGGCTGTGCTTTTTTATGCAATTGCTGTATTATTATTTTCAAGGCGACAAATATTGCATTAACTTTGAGGGGCCTTGTGCCGATGTTTATTCAGAAATGAAATAAGCGGAGGCAAAATAAAGATGACTGTTACGAGAAATGGGATTTGTCTGATTCTGGTTGCTTTTGTGTTTTCGTTCCTGGCCAGTGCTCTGTCAGCGGCCACCAAAACCGAAATCTACGAACTCAGCCAGAAGATCAAACAAAAACAGGCGAAGATAACCACTTTGTATGCCGAGTTGCGCAAACTGAACGAAGAGGGTGGCCCTGAAGCCCAAGAAAAGGCCCAGATCATCATGGAAGAGATCAAGGCGCTTAGAGAAGAAGTCACAATACTTAAAAAGAATCTCAACCAGATCAAAAGCACCGCAGGTTCAGGGCATCCAGCCCTTGAGGCAAGTGAAAGGTAATTAAAAGGCACTGTAGAAGACCAGCGACTTTTAAGTTATAAACTCCTCCTGAGAGCCGCCACCCGATTGACCACCGGGTGGCGGTTCCGCTTATTCATAGATCGCCATGAGCTTCTTCAGTTCTTCGATCTTTACTTCCCGGATTTTTTCTTTGGTTAAGGCGCCTGATTGCTGGATGTTCTCTGAAACGCCTGTATGAGCAGTGTCTGGTGTGCTGTTCGCCTTTTGTTCTGCCTCTGCCAGCTTTTCTCTGGCTTTTTCCTGCTTGTAGGCTGCTATTTTGGCAGACATTTCGGTTGCATACCTGGAATAAGGATTTGCATAACCGCTTAAAAGGTCGAAATAAACCTCTGCCTGATCGTGGTTGCCCGTCTGCAGATAAAGATCCGCAAGCTGCAGTTGAACCCACGCGTTCTCGCTTTCTTTGCCGGCCAGGTCTTCAAATAGAACAAGCGCTTCATCCGTGCGGCCGAGAATCTCCAGGCATTCTTTCATTCTGCTGATAATGCCCATGTTTCCGGGGTTCTGCGGCAGCAGTTCTTGATACAGATTCAATGCCAGTTCGTAATTACCAAGATTATAGCGGCAATCGGCAAGCAGCAGCCTGGCTGAACCGTTGTCTGCGCCGTTATGCAGGCATTTTTCAAGAATGGTGGCTGCTTCGCTGTATTTGTCTTCTGCCAGCAGCAGTTTGACACGGGTCATCGGCTCGAGAAGCGGCTGGCGGTTGCTTTTCTGCCAGCGGTCGTTGATTTCCCTGGCCTTATCAATGTTGTCGAGGTCGAGATATATGCCGACAAGAGATTTGAAAGCTTCGGGGTCTGACGGGTAATCGCCGGCGACAATCTCGAACAGGCGTATTGCCTGGGCTATTTCGAGCAGATCCCAGTTGCGGTAAGCTGCCGCCAGAAGAAACTTTTTTCGCTTTTCTGCGTCAGCATTGCCTGATTTTGTGTAAAAATTCAGAATGGCCCGGGTGACTTCGGCAAATGGGCTGTTCGCGGCTGTTTTTAATACCCAGTCAAGATATTGCCGCCCCTCTTTGCTCCGGTTTTGTGCCAGTAACAGTTCTCCCTTGAGGTAGGCAAGCAGCAAAGAACGCGGGTGCTTCTGGCGCAGCGAGTCGAGACGCGCGTGCGCCCGGTCGAGGTTGTCGGTAATACGGTCGATCAGCGCCAGAAAAAGCAGCGGTTTTTCGGGGTTTTCGGCCTGCCGGGCCAGGTCGTCAAAGTATGCCTGTGCCTCGTCGAGATCGTTTTCTCTGATTTCTTTCGATAGAACAATCTGTGAAAAAGTGACGAAACGGTAGTATTTCTTGACCCCTGAGGGGTAGTCCTTGCGGGCAAAAGCTTCAACCGCCTGCAGGTATGGGTTGCCCCCCGCCGCCCCGGCCAATTGTGTCAGAGTGCAGGTGAAACCTGTTGTGAGCATCAACAGCGTAACGATCATTTTTGTGAATTTCATGCTGTGCCTCACCGGTTGCTTCCGTCAGGGTGAATTTCGTATTGCTGCAGCAGATTACCCGGATCTATCGGTTGTTGCCCATTGTCGGCAGGTAGAGGTTCTTCATCAGGCCAGAATGGCTCGGTTTCATTTAAAATGCCGGTTTCGAAGTCGGGAATCGTGCTCTCGATCTGTTCTGCCGTCAAAGCCGGTGTGGGCCGGCGCTCGACGATTACTGCCCTGCCATCTTTGCCTGAGAACCTGTAGCATTTCCCGGCGCCGAAAGAAGTGCCGGTTCCCGAAACTCTCGCGTTGCCCTTGTGAATCGTGACCATGAGCGTGTCACCACTTCTGCCGAACCCAACCGAACTGTTCTTTTCGATCAGCAGCGCTACCGGCCCTGCGATTTTGACAGGCAGAAAGCCGTTTCCATGCCTTACCAGGCATTCACCCCTCAGAATTTCGAGATGAGCAGGCTGCAGAAGAATCTCTGAGTCTGGCGCGATGCTGAGCGTGGTTTTATCGCCGAGCCTCAGTCGCGCTGTTTCAGAGGCTCCGGTGATGATTCTTGAGCCGGTAGGGGCCATGATCTCGCCGGCGGCGGCTGCGGCGGGTTTTCTGGCAGAATCAGCATAATGAACTGTTCCGCCGCCTTTTTCAAGAATTGCCAGGCTATAGATAAACAACTCGCCGAACCTTTTCGGCCCATTGTTCAGCGCCCTGTCGCCCGGCAGATCGGCTTGCAGGCCGGCGTCGATCACTGCCTGGCCGGGATTCGCAGAGATCTGACCGCAATGCAACAAAGACAAAACAAGCATCAAAACAAAGGCTTCTTTTATCTGCAAGAACTGTCTCATCTGAACAACCTTATCCCGAAGATGGCTTGTCACTGTTCCTTGAATTGTAATGCAAACCGAAAAAAAGTTCACTATTTACAAGAGAGCGGTAGTCTGGAATGGTCAAGAAAAATGGGCATTTTTCAAGACTATCCCAGTTGCCCAGAAAAAACACGACAGCCTGCGCATGGGCGCAGGCTGTCTGTGTGTGCTTGATAGGGTGAGCGGCTCAGAAGGGGAGGGATGTGTAGGTTTTTATCGAAGAACGGGCTGACCAGGTCGGGGAGTTGATCTGGTTGGCTGTGCTTACTGGGTCGACCAGCAGCCATTTGCCGTTGACATAGGCGTAGGCAAAAACATGGCCGGTCTGCAGGCCGCTTCTGAATCGGCAGGTGGCGTGCCCATAGCGGGCCGGAATCCCGGCGGCCCTGAGCATGGCGATCAGCAGATGGGCCTGGTCGCAGCAGTTGGCGTTTTTGGCTGCAAGAGTTCCGAGGGCGCCTTTGCGGGTGTTGTAGTAACCCGAATAAGTGACCCTGTTGCGAACATAATAGAAGAGGTTCGCCATGGTTTTATAGGTTGTTGCGCCTTTAAGACTGTTTGCCAGCGAAACGATTTTTGAGTTCGTTGACTGGCAGTTGCTGGTTGGCTTCAGATATTGAGCAAAACTTGAGTTGGCAAGGGCTGAAGCATTTGTGGTTGAAGAAGTTTTATTATTTGAGGTTTTTGCAGCAGCAGTGCTTTTCTGCTTTGAATCAGAATTTTCAGAGAGTTTTTTGAAAAGCTTGTCGTCAATGACGCCGGTAACCGAAAGCTTGTTGCTTCTCTGGTATTCCATGACCGCCAGCTCGGTCAGGGGGCCAAACCAGCCATCGATCAGGCAGTTCTGGTATAAACCGACTGCCTGCAGGTATCTCTGCAGTTCTTTGATTTTTGCTTTGGTCGCTTCAACAACCCCAGCGGTTCTGTATAGATACGTGGAATTCTTCGCTGCGGCTGCGTTGGCGATTTTGAGATTGTAGTCCTGCAGCAGTTCAGATGGGCTTGAATCGCACCACGCCAGCGTCGCGGTCAGCAGGCTCATTAACACTAATGCGAATGAAAGGCGGGCTGATAATTTTTTCATGATATACCTCGCTCATTGATCGGCTTTATATAATTAATTTGCAGAATATTGCATCAGGCTACAAAAATTATTGAGAAATTTTCTGCTGCTGCACCCTGACTCTGGTCAAATGGCAGCCATCATCAGCAGTTTGGTATTCTGGCAGCAACTGATACAGCTCGTCACCCGATACGACCATTCGGTCAGGCGAAAAACAGAATGGCAGACGGGAAAGTTCCTTCAGTGAACCAGCTTTGTCAATCGAACAGAGAATTACCTGCGTCTTTTCGGGGTTTTCCGGGTCGATGAAGCCCTGTTGCTCTGCATTGTCTTTTCCAGGAGTTTCCTTTTCGGTTGACCTCTGCGAAACAGCGAATTCAGACGGCTTTTCGTCGGCGTTGCCGGCAACCTCATCGTCAGATGGTTCTTCCGGGAGCGTGAGTTCTGGCTCCGGTGGCAGCATGACCGCTGAGAAAGCCCCTGATTTATCAAGGCCGATCAGCTGAATTTCATTGCTGGTCTGCAGTTCGAGATTGAGCGCCGCTGTTTCTTGCTGAACGCCATTGGCAACGGGGCGTGAAAAGCTTATTTCAACGATCCTCGTTCCGGTTTCAGACTGGTGCAGACTGGTGATAAATGAATCATTGCCGGTAAGAAGCGGGTTCGCCGGGCACGGAAAGGCATCGATGTAACTGCCGTCTGCCGCGAATACCTGCAACAACGACTCGCTGCGATCCCATACGATGTATTTGCCTGACTTGTCGACTTGCAGGCGGTAGTCGCTCCTGCGATTTTCAAGACCGGCGTTTTGCAGAACTACTGACCCTGCCGCCGCGATTTTTTTGTCTTTTATTGCCGTGATCGCCGCGCTGAGGTCGCTGAATCTGGTGACCCCATTGAGCATCAGCGCGTAGACCACACCGTTTTCGGCCAGATGCAGAGAGAGAAGCCCTTCCGGAAAATCAAGAATCTGCGGTGCTTCTGGTTTATTTTTATCGGCCAGAATCAGTTTCCCGGCATACAAATCCTGAACCAGAATGCGCCGGTCGAGCAGATTCAACAACATGGTGTCGGCGTGGTCCGGGTCACAGTTCTCAAGCCGATAAGGTATCTCGATGCCGCTAATGGCAACCGGGGCTGCGGCCAGAGCAAAGCAGGTGCTCAGGGTCATCAACAAAACTGTCAAAAATTTCATATTTACCTCTTTGTGACTAAATTTATTTTCGCATTTCATTCAGCCGCAAAAGTTCATTTGCCGGCCGCTTTGCTTTTGATCATCTTGAACAGTTGCTCAGTAACCGCTCCGGTGACCCGTATGCCGTTTGCCCGTTCGAATTCCATGACTGCGAGAGCTGTGTGTGGCCCAAACCAGCCGTCAATCTTGCAGTCTTTATAAAACCCGTTGGCGATCAGGGCTTTCTGCAGTTCAACAACGGTCGGGTCAGAAACGCCATTTTTCGGAATGCGCTTCAGGGTCTTGAAGCTCGCCGCGCCGGAACTGTTGTCGGCGGGGCTTGCACTGTCAATGTTTCCCAGCATGATCTTCGCGATCTGGGCGGCAAGAACCGGAACCCGGCGGTCATCGAGCAGTTTCTTGTTGTATTGCGGCGATTCAACGACATAAAAGCCGTTGCTGACAAGGTAATCATAAGGCCTGGGGATTCCCTTGAATGATTTGGGCGAAAAGTTGTCGTCCCAGCCGCGTACCAGATATTTGACATCCTTGAGAATGTACTTTGTTGAAAGATTCAAAAAAATCATGCCGGCAATCTGCCGGTCTTTGTAAACTTTTTTCAGATAGCCGTTTTTTACTCCGATAACCATGTCGCGATAGGTGCCGGCGCAGATGCCCGACGCGGCGTTGACCACCCAGTAGCCTTTGGGGCAGTTGCGAATGGTTTTGACGTGATCGTCAGCCTGACAGCAATATGGGCTGACTACTGCATTGATGCCATATTTGCTGATCAGCTCTTTTTTGAATTTGTGCATGAAGGCTATATCACTCGCGGTTCGATACAGCCCGTCAGTATTGAGAATGACGCCCTTTGGCTTTTTGACGTCTGTTTTGGCTGTCGGGGCAGTCGCACCCGCATTCTCTGTGCTTTTAATACTATAGTTTTCTAGGGCGGCCGTGATCGGGCTCTCAGCAAAGGCTTGCCCGGCAGGTATTTGCAGCATGACCGCGATCATCAAAACGATTATCAGCGAGTATGAGAATCTGTTCATTTTTGTCTCTCTGGCAATAAATTGCAAATGCATGGCACTTACCCATCCGTGATTCTATTATTAAATTGACGATGCCAGGTTGCAGGTTACAATATTTTTGCTCTTTCGTTAATTATTTTTGAGTCAGCAGGTCAGGTAACCCGCCTGCCAGCCGCCGGTGAAGTAAGTTGGTTTAATTTTTGCATTATTCAATAATTGCCAATAAATGGTGTAATTTGACTTGTAACCGACCCCGGGTATGCGACAATTAATTATTGAGATGACCAAGGGTCTTCTCAGCAAAAGTGAGGTGTCAGAATGAACACATTTATTAACCGGCTTAGAATGTTTCTGGTTATGCTGCTCGCGGTATCGCCAATCGTTCTTGCCGCCCCATCAGTCTGCATTCTCGGAAGCTACGACGACCGCCAGACGGCTGAGTCGGCCGGTCTTGCCGGTGGCTTCGTGGCTTCTGTCGATGACGTCTCACCCGGAGCAAACGTCATTCTGCTCGGTGAAATCTACGCTTTCCCTGATCATGGCGCGATCTATGATATGCAACAGCGGGGTTGCAAAATTATCAGACTTGCAGGCGCCGACCAGACCCGATTGAAAGCTTCCCTCAAAGCATATAAAGATTTCGTTCAGGCTGGCAACAACCCTTTTGCCGATATTCCCCGCACCATCGGAACCATCAATCAACCGGTTCTTTTTCCCCTTCTTGAGGCTGTTGAATTAAAAAAGCCCGATAAACAGAATCTGAACCCCGATTATGTTCCACAGGCACTGCTAAACAGCCCGACTCCAGCTGAACCCGACTATGTTCCGCCCGCGCTTGCCAAACTCGCCAGTGAGGGCCGGGTGGCCCTGCAGATCGAGTTCGCTCCCCAGTCACCGGTAATTCCGAACAGTGCTTTCGCGGTCTTGAATCAGGTGGTCTTGATGCTGCGGGCCAATGCAGACATGAAGATCACCATCGAAGGTCACACCGACAACTATCTTGACTCAGCCTTCAATCTCAATCTTTCAAGACAGCGAGCCAACGGCGTTAAAAACTGGATCGTCGAATCAGGTATTCAGGCCGATCGCATTAAAACGGTTGGTTATGGTGAAACTAGGCCGGTCGGCAACAATGACACCTCGGCAGGCCGCAGAGCCAACCGCCGGGTGGAAATAGTTAAGGATTGAAACACCTGCGACGCCAGTTGATTGCGCGACCAGCATTTGTCAGGTAAGCTATTTAAGACTGCAGTCAATGTTTTTTCCGGTTCGGCGAGGTGCCTGTCAGCGCGATTCGCCGATGATTTGGTGGGCTTGAACCCCTCATTTGCAAAAAGCTCTCACCTGGTGAGTAGAAAGATCATTAGTCGATGAACAGCAGAAATGGTTCGGTGTTGATTACTGTATTAATCATTTTTGTCATCGTCTTTTTGGTTGGAATGGGCTTCAACCGTTTTTCTAACTCGATTCGCCGCCAGGCCAACAGAATGAGCGAAGTTCGCCTGACCGAGATGACCGCTCAGGGCCTGGCACTCGCTGCAGTGCATAAGATTCAGCTTGACCTGTTGTCTGACGAACCATCTGACAACCACAAACTCAAAAAAATACTGGCCGGCGCCAGACCCTCTCTTGGTGATACGCTCCTGAACCCCGCGCAAGGGAAACCTGATTTTTCTGGCATCACTCAGGGCCTGGCTGCGCCGCTCAAAGAACAGGGAGATTTCAGATTCTCAATCTATTACCGGGTCGACAGTAATGATTTTGTGCCCATTGCGTCGGGCAAAGATTCGCGTGAGAAAACCGGTTATATCAGATTAAAGATCGTTACCAGCTATAAAAATTTCGATGACGAGTTCAACTTCGCCTGCCCGGTCAGGGTCAGTTCGGCCTGGCTGCCACTGCTTTCGCGCTTCAATCTTTTTGTTAATGACTCCGGGGCAGACCAGGATCGCTGGCGGTTCAACCTCGTTAAAACCAAACCAGACGGCGATCAGTTGCCTGGCTCACCCAGGCCGCTCATTCTCAATAATGGCTTCAAGCTGGCCGGCAACGAGATGATGCGTGTCGAAAACTATCTGGCCAGACGGGTTGGCTGGGTTTACTTCGGCGGCGATCAGCCTGCCATTCTGAATCTCGCCCAGGGAACGAACGCGGTCGGCGAATTTTTTCACCTGTTCGAAACCTGGGATGCCGCGATCGGCCAGTTCGTCGGCTTTTATGAAACCGCATATTATTCATATTCCAGCCAGGGAACCACCGGAACAGTAGCCACCGTCCAATGGGACAAAGGCATTGCCGACGAAGTGGCGGCCGGGGCCGCGCCAAACTGGTTCAAGATGGTCGAGGGCACTCCTGATGCGGGCAGAATGACCAGTAATTCAGTCTTTCGCCTCTACGGCGTTGACCGTCAACAAAGCCCGACCCTGGTTCTCGGCAAGGTCTTTCGCGGCATGATCTCAGCCCGCGGCTACCAGTGCAGCCCAAAGAATCTCATTCCTGCCCAGATTTTTCAGTGGGTGCGCCGCGACCAGTGGCCTGATTATATATCTTTCGACACCAGTCTTACTGCCAGCCGCGGTCTGGGCAGCGTCGCCACCATGGCCCGTGATGTTCTCGGTCTCGACGACAAAGACATCGACAGGTATCGTGAAAAATACGCCAGCCAGGCCACCCAGCAGGGTTACAACGCTTCCCTCGCCTTTATTGCCACCAATCGGGTTCTGGCTGATCCCTACAGCAATTTCAGTGGCTGGCTGCAAAAGGTCATGCAGGCCAAAAGCAGTATCGACGAAATGAACCGCTTGCCCGTTAAGATCGGCGGCTACGAAAAGAACACCAGAGTGCCAGACCTGGGCGATCTGATGCAGGCCGCGAAAACAAAAATCTATATGACGCTCGATGTTGCCGGGGCCGAAGGCGGTGCCAACGATTCCGGGGCTGTGTCGCTGCTCGACCTTCTTGCGCAAAAAGGTCTGTTTCGCAAATCGACCGGAACCCTTTCTCTGCAAGGCTGGGTGCTGGTCAAAGCGAGTTCTGGCACCCGGCTTGTCATTGACCAGGCGGTTAATCTGGCCGGCAATGGCGGCATAATTATTGAGCACGGCGACCTGCTGATTGCCAGAGACATTGATGGGGGCAGCTATCGTGGCGAAGAAAGAAGCGAAACCCCGAATTTTACCCTGCAGATTCTGGCGCTCGACGGCCGCATATTGTTGAATACCGCCCGGGTAGATGCCTGTCTGGCTGCAAGCGAAAAGGTGCTGTTCGGCAAAGAAGCCCCGGTGATCAGAGGAGCGCTGGCCACCGGTCACTATGATCTTAAAAATGCTTCGGCCGGTGCTGAGCTGTATTATAATCAGAGTCTCGCCATAGAAGCATCAACTGGCGCTGACAATCTCGATCTGCTTGGGTTCAAACTCAACCCCACGCCTGTTTATATCAAATGATCAGAACTTACTTAAAAAATTGCCTGTCAGGTAGAATTCACGCTGCAGACGCAGCGGGGCCGCAAAAAGCTGCGGCGCCCGATCAGTTTCGCGGGCTGCGATTAAAAGAACAGGCTTTCGCCGATTCTGCAATGAATATAAGCTTTGCCGGCACGCGTAACCGGGCTTTTTCGATGGTCGAGCTGTCGATTGCCATTGTGCTGTTCGGAATCGTCTGTGTCACGCTTTTTTCACTGTTCAGTCAGGCCAGAACAGGCACAATTCAGACTCGCGACGAAATCAACGCTCTCAATTGCGCGACAACCCTGCTGAATTTTGCTCGCAGCCTGCAATTCGACGACCCGTTTCTCGCACCGGTCGAAAATAAAAAAATCACCACCCTCGACAACCCCGGAAGCACACCTGCCAAGGACTTGTTCAAGGTCGATCCGAACTTTGACTGCACGCTGAGCGTCACGCCCTTCGCGCCCGATGCCGTGGGTTGCCCGCATGCCTACAAGGTGCTCAGGGCCGATGTAAACTGGTCATCAGGCGGAATCAGGCGCAAGATTTCAATGACAACCCTGCATGTTGGAGCGGCAAAATGATGCAGAACCGCAGAAGGCCCGGTTTGACGCTTGTTGAACTGACAATCGCCGTTTTTATCGCCACACTGCTGCTGACGACCGCTTTTAAGCTGCTAAGCAACTGGATGCGTTCTTCGGTGCGCGGTGCTTCGCATCTTTCGAACATGCAGGTGGCGGTGCTGCTGAGCAACCAGATTGAGCATGATCTGCAGCGGGCCATAAAACTTGAGCTGGGCCAGAACAGCTTTCAGATAACGACGGTTACCAATGTCGGGGGCGGCAAAGCAGAAGAAAACGTGACCTACGAGGAAATGCCAGGAGGGGAAGGCTTTCGCCGCGCGACCTTTGCCGGCCCCAAAATACTGCACGACCGCAACCTCGCAGCCGGTTTCAGAGTGAACCGGGTCAATTCTGAACCGATTCTGCAGAAAATCGTTTTTGCAGAAGACCGTTTCTGCGTAAAAATTCAGCTTCAGGTTGCCTCAGCCAAAAATGAGGAACCGTATAACCTTGAGAAACTTGTGTTCTGCTCAGACGCCCCCGAAAACAGGCTGATTAAATCCTGGATCGACTAACTCCCGACTCAGGGCAAACGCTTACTTTATTCTCACTTGATGAAAGTTTCGGCAGGTCAGGCGATTGCATAAGCGACGCTTGTCGAGCACCCCATAGTTCCCTGCAAACGATGCCGCAAAGACCGGACGTTTTGCCTGGAGGGCAAAACGCGGGCGACTGCCGCAGGATGCGGCTTAGAGCCCGTGTTCCGGTCGTGCGAGCAGAGTGAGCAGATGGAACTATGAGGGCGCGAAGATCGCAGAGCGTTGCAACGACTGACATGCCGTAAGACCGCTATTGGAGACGAAAAAGTTCCCATTTGCTATGACTCCCGACTTTAAAACTCCTGCCGTGTCTCACTTATTTGGTCAACTGCAGGCTGACCGCCACGCATCCGTGGTCTGAGCAGCCTTCTTTAAAACCGGTTACCCAGCTGGCTCCCTTTTTGCTCAATTTGCCTCTCGAAAATATGTAATCGATCTTTTCACAGGCACTGGGGTTGTTCTGTGCTGATTTCGGCCAGTAGGTGCCGCCAGAATCTTCCGAAACATCCGTCATACTCTGCAAAACAAGCTTGATGTTTGCCGACGTTGGGCTCGAATTAAGGTCGCCCATCATTACGCAAGGCTCGGCCCTGCTGTTGATAATTTTGCAGATCTGCCTCAGTTGCTGGTTTGATTCTGAGGGGCTCAGACTGAGATGAGTAACGAAAACCCTGATCTTGCCCCTGGCAGGGCCAAGATCGATCATGGCTTCGAGGCAACCCCGCTGTTCGCTTTCTGGATTAGCGCGATAGAGAGCGTGATTTTTGCTCCAGACTATTGGAAATTTTGAGAATATGGCGTTGCCCATACCGATCACTATCAGGCCGAAACGATGATTCTCGCCATAAACGTAATTTCTCAACCCTGAATAGTTGGCAATTACCGCCGGCTGATTCGATAATCCGCCGCGCAGATCGGCGCATGCGGTTTCTGTGGTGCCGACTATGTCAAATTTCTGATTTTTGATTATTCTCGCCACGCCCAGCAGATTCTGGGGCTTGCCGCCCAGCTCGTTCAGCCCGCCACGGTCGTTTCCGCGCCCATAAGCAATGTTATAGGTTGCGATACGCAGCGTATCTCCCGATAATACCGCAGGTTTTCCAGAAGTCAGATTGCTGATGATCGTCTGAACACCTTTTACAACCTTATTGGTCGTCTCACTCACGGTTTTTACAACCTGATTGCCGGCTCCGGTGATGCCCTCAGCAATCTGCTGCTGAACGCCGGCGTGCAGATAACTGACCGGCAACAGCGAAACCATAACGGCGAGAGCGATAGCTTTGAAAAGTTTCATATCATTTCCTCATTTCGTGTCGGGTGTCTGAATCGACCATTCGTTCAGAAGATCAAGCGGAGACTGCGAAGAAGCAGCCGGCGTCTGTTGTGTTTCATCAACCGGTTTATTGTTAATTTGCACTGCCGGCGTTTCGGTTACATCTTTTGCCGGCTGAACAAATTCATTTTTGGAAATTTTCGAAACGACGAAGTCTGTGCCTTCTATATTTGCTGTCCAGCCGCTTTCAAGCATGTTAACAAGCCCGCCGTGCTCGATACGCAAAGTGCCGTGTTCGAGGGAAACTCGGGTGCCCGACCCGGTTTTTTCGACTTCGAACAGCGTTCCGATGACGATTATAAGAGTGTCTTCTGTAGAGACGCGGAAAGGTCGGTCTTCGTTCTGAGGCAGAATATCGAATCTGGCAGAACCCTGAATAATGCGGGCTTGTGATTTGGTGACCTCGAATTTGCCGGGGCCATTGAGCGTTATCGAGCCGGTCTCAGGAAAACTGATGACCCGCTTTTCTTTGCTGGCGAGCACCAGAGTCGGGGCCTGCTCTGGCTGGCCTGTCACCGTGGGGTTTGTTGTGTCGGGGTTTTGGGCGATTACCTGAGCTGGGGCCTGTGGCAGTTTGTCTGGCCCCGTTGCCGGCTGCAATTGCTGTTTTTCATCTGGCCTGATCATAAAGAACAGGCAGATTGCAAGCAGAGCCAGGCCGGCAACTGCAAGAACCAGTTTTGAAGCTCGCGAACCGGGCGTTGCAGATGGTTCAATTTTTTGCATGATTTCGCTGGTCAGGTCGATCGAAACGCCGATTTTACATGCATTTAGAGCTTCTGAACCTCGTTTTGCCGCCTCGACAGACGCCAGAAGCTCAGGGTTGCTTTCAAGATACGCTTTTATTTCAGCATGTTTTTCAGGGGGCAGGCTGCCCTCAAGAAAATCGAACAATTCGCTTTCGTCTGGTTTGCGATCCATATTTTATCCTGTTATCCGAAAAATCAGGTCTTGTCTGCTTTTAAAACCGGTTTTCAGATTGTTCTCCTGTTAAGGTAATTTGCTGATGTATTCGGTCGGTTACAAAAAAAAATCATTCGGGCCAGAAAGAACCCAGTTGCTCGCCCAGCTGTTTTCTGGCCCTGAACAGCCTGATTTTGACCAGATCGACCGAAATTTCAAGAATTTCAGCGGTTTCTTTGCAGTTGCGATCGAGAAAGTAGTAGAGCCAGACCGGCAATTTAAGCTCTTCGCCGAGGTTGTCAAAGGCACGTAGCAGTTTTCCCTTTAATTCGGTTTTCAGCTGCACATCGAGAGGATCAGGAAAATCTGCCGGCAGATCAGGTAGCTTCTGGGGTCTGCGCGTCTTGCGTAAGAACTGGTAGCAATGGTAAACCGCAATTTTAAGAACCCAGTTGGTTAACGACCTCGATCTGTCAAACCGTGGCAGACCGTTGAATACTGCGATAAAAATATCCTGAGTCAGATCGCGTGCTTCTTCAAAGTTGCGGCAGTATGAAAGGGTCATGGCAAAAATGCGGTTTTGATACCGGTCGATGATCTGGGTAAAACAATTTTTCCGGCCCGAAAGTATTGTTTCTACCAGAGCTGCATCAGAGCCATTTTCACGGTTTTCAGATCTGCTGTTCATTTATGTTACCCAAACATAATCTCATGCATGATAGAACATTCAGCCATTTTTTTTCCAGAGCATTGTTTGCCCGCTGATGACCACGAATGTCTTTTTTTGTTTGAATGAAGCGTCTGGCCTGAAACTGTCAGAATTTTCCTGGGTGTTATCGCCTCTGATAAAGGCAAAACCCTTGAATCGGCTGCCTCTCGCAATATTCAATCTGCCCCCTGGAAGATAAACCGCAAATCTCGAGGTCGCAAAATCAGGCATGCCGCTCAGCCTGATTTCTCCCTTTTGCAAAATCGCGAGAGTCAGGCGCGAAGTGTCGGCAAAGGTGACTTTATCAAGATTTACCGGCGCCCGCATTGAAACAAGCTGCCCGAAGCCATGCAGACGCACCCCGGCAAGTTCAAGAGGTGTCGGGTCTGGCGAGAGAACGTCGCCGCAGAAGAAAAGATCCGGGCCATTCCATGCGAGAAATTGCCGCATCTGTTCCCATTTTGGAAACATGCGGCATACCCGACCCTGAACAAAAGGGATACCGCTGTACTCGGTGATCTTCTGGCCATCGGGAACATTGAATTTCCAGCTGTTGATGGTTTTAACCTGGTCGGGGGTCAGTCTGGCGATGGCGCTGCTTCCATCTTTGTCAATATTCGCGCCGATTAGCCCGTCTTCAAGCCTGAAGACCAGGTCAAAGTCGCTCAGTGGCTCTGGTAAGCCCATTTCAAGAATACGCATCTGAAGTGCAACCGAGAGTGAGGCTTCACCAAAGCCGATGCGACTGCGTGCTGTGACGCAAAGGTTGCCACTGCGGTCTTCTGACCCATTGATGAGCTGATTTTTCAGCTCTTTTAAGTCGGTGACCTGAAGATGGGCTTCGGCAAACTTGAAGTTGTCGCTGAAGGTCTCTCTGAGCAGGGCTTCGGTGCATGGTATCTCGACTTTTTGCCTGCTGTTGCTTGTTTTTCGCAGCAGGGCGTAGGTGCCTGATGTCGGGTTGTTTGCCTCGTGAAGCAGTCTGGAGATTACTTCTTCAATGGCTCCTTCAGCCGCTACTGTTGCTGCCTCTGAATCATGCGACCGCTTCTGTGACCAGGTCGCTTCTTTGATTTGCGCAAAAACAACGGTCAAAAACAGCAGCAGCATAACGGCCAGGCCGAGAACAATGGTCATCATGGCCTGCGCACGTCTGGCGCTGTGTGGTGGCGCTTTGCTCATGGCACACTCTTCAGCAGGTATTTAAAACGCTGGTCACTCTCGGTAGAGACCCAATACGGGTCTCTCGCCCAGCTGGCAAGATGTCTCGGGGAAAGATGCAGCGAGATTTTGCGATTTTCGCCGTTTTGCTGCTGCTTCTCAATGTTGACGACCACTCTGAGCAGCTGAGCATCATTGACGGTTTCGCAGAGCAGGGCAAAAGCAACCCCGCTGATTTCAGAAAGAATCGCGTGCTTATTACGATAGAGCGTGCCATGAGATGCCCCGGCAGGCCTGCTGAATTTATATTCACACAATTCACCTGGTTCGGGCATGCCAGCACCGTCGTAGGCAGGTTGACCATCTGCTCTGACGGCGAACTTTCTGAAGGTCAGGGTCTGGTTGTTGTCGCTCAGTGTTATGTCGCTGCCCGCTTCCCTGATGTCGATTCTTAGCCAGTCAAGAGCGTTGCGCAATTGTGAATGCTGGCTCAACTTGAAAATGCCAAAATTATAATAAGAAGAAGCCATGAAGAAGAGTTGTACGAAGATAAAAACACAAACAGAAAGCAGACAGGCACCGACCAGCACTTCAAGCAGCGTAAAGGCGTGGCGCGTCATGGCATGGCACCGGTAACCGGATGATGATTGGCGATAAGGCTGGCAAGACTCAGATGGGGGCGCTCCGCGCCCGCAAAAGCTGTGGTGACGGTCAGACTGATCAGGCGATCGGAAACCACTTCTCTGATTTGCAGGGTTGTCTGTATCTGGTTGCGAAAATCGGCAGGAACGGTAAGATCGTGCGTGCCGAGCAGCATTTTGAGGTGCTGATACGGCTGACTCCGGTAGGTTTCAAAGTAGCTGGTGTTAATGGTTGCGGCAGTATCGACGAGAAGGTTTTCGCGGATATCTGAACCCGTCGCAACCAGGTGTTTGACGATGGGCAACAGGCCGGCCGAAATCAAAAAAATTATGGCCAGCATCTCAATAAGACTGAGCGCGGATCTCTGGTGTTTTGCAATCATCTGCATTCTATTTTGCACCAAAAACCTTCTGGTTACAAATAAACTGTGCAAATAAAAAAGACCGGGGTCGAAACCCCGGTCTTTTCTTGTAAAGCGTTGCGATTGCTTACTTGTTCTTCAGGTCGCTGAGCATGTTTTTAACGTTGGTCTGGGTGGCTGCATCAAGGCCGCCTTCAGCAAATACTCTGAAGTTCATCTTGGCGATGACGTCAGCGCTGACTTCGCGGTTCTTTTCGTTGGCGGTGGCCACATAGTTCATCAGGCCAGAAACATCGCCACGTGCAACTTCGGCAACCAGAGTTTTAGTGGTGACCTTTTTGTAGTAATCCATGACCATTGTCTGCCACATGGTGTCTTTGGCGAAGGCCAGGTCTTTGTATTCAGCTGAGAAGCTGTAAGAAGAAGCCGGCAGGTAGATGGCCAGGCCGGTGGCGTTCTTGGTATTGTAGCCGCTCAGGCCATTGATGACGATGGTTTTGTCGAGAGCAGCCTGCAGCTTGTTGGCGGCTGTCTGGAAAGCTTCGTCTTTGATTGAATTCTTGGTGAGAGCTACGAAGTGACCGAAATCGATGTTGGTGCGATAGTAGAACTTCTGGGCGCTGTTGAGAGCGGCTTTGAATTCGGCACCGTAGTTGCCGGCGATGGCTGCTTTGCAGAAGCCATTGATAGCATCGCGAAGATTGTCGATTTCGCTGCATTTAAGGGCTGACTGGGTTGAAGATGAATTGCCGGCGCTGCCACCGTCGTATGAAGCAGCATAAACATTAACCATGTGCTTGGCGAATGCTTCGGGGGTGACGCCTTTTTTGAGGCCGGTCAAAATTTCAGTGTAAGGGTAACCTTCGCCTGGTTCAGTTTCTTCAGAGGCAACCAGATAATCGGCACCGTCTTTAATAGCGTAGGCAACTTCGATCATCTGCATCAGGCAAGCGTCAAAGCAGAATACATCAAGCTTCTGGCCGATGGCGGTTTCGATTTCCTTGAGGGCAATGGTGAGTTCATTGGTGGTGATGTGGTGGCCAGACTGGTCATCATAAGAAATACCCTTGATGATTTCGCCCTTAACATCTTTCCAGCCTGAGCCGTGGTTCCACATTACGGAACAATAATGCTTGGCAGGGTAAGCTCTGGCGGTTTCGACCACAAATTTTACATATTCTCTGTAGTCGCCCATGTCAACTTCGCCCGGTTCGCCAACAACTTTGGCGCCGTCTTTGGTAACATAATTGAGTGTGGCTGGGCCGTTTTCGCGGTCGAGCAGGCAGATAATATTGATGTCGTCATTTGAACCGCCGGCTTTAACCATTTCAGCAAGGTCGCCCACGCCAAATGAATCCAGGTTGTTGTCAGCGTTCAGAAAAACCATGAAGGTCCATTCTTTTTGGGGGGCGGCGCTGGCCGGAGCACAAAAGGCGCATGCCAGAAGGGCAATGACGAATACAGACATAAATCTCTTCATACTTATTACTCCTTATACTCTTATACGCGAAAACGATACTTATTATACGCAAATACGAATACCAGTCTCTTGATTATAGGAATTGTTTTGTACCCTGTCAAGAAAACTGCAAAAAAAATGTTGTAACAGAGAGAAAAGTAAAACCCCGGTGCCATTGGCACCGGGGTTTTAAATTACTGGTCTGGGCTTATTTGCCAGCTACAATGCTTTTGAAGGTTTCGAACAGGGCGTTGAATTCACCTTCGATTGCGCTGGGCAGAAGCTTTTCGGCATATACCGCGAAATTGAGTTCTTGAAGGGCGATGCGGAAACTTTCGTCATCAGCGTTCTGGCGGGCTGCTGCGACGAGGCTTCTCAATTCGTCAAGATTGCCGGCGGCTACGTCAGCAACGACTCTTTCGGCGGCTTCTTTTTTGCCGAGGGCGACTATCATGTCATCCCACATGGTGGCCTGGGCAAAGCTGAGACTTGAATATTTGCTTTCGAGAGCCAGGTTGGCTGGCAGGTAGATGGCAATGCCCTTGGCATTGGCAGTCGAAGAACCAGTTACCTTGTTGTTGATAACGGCTGCTTTAACGGCGGCGATTACTTTATCACAGGCAGTTTTAATAGCAACATCAGAAGTGCCGCTCTTAAGAAGTTCTGCAAAATGAACCAGGTCGATGTTGCCCGGATCACCAAATTTCTGAACTTTGGAAACGGCTGCTTTGACGATCATGGCATTCTTGCCGCTCATCAGAGCTTTGGCAAGACCGTTAACCGAATCTACCAGGGCGCTGAACTTGCTGCAATCAACATTTGACTGGGTTGATTCATCATAACCCTGACTGCCACCTGAATATGATTTGCCAAAGGCGTTAACCCAGTTGTTGGCGAAGGCTTCGGCGGTCATACCGGCTTTGACTCCACGAAGGATATCGTTATAAGGAGCACCTTTGCCGGGCTCGAGTTCTTCTGAAGCAACGATGTATTCAACGTTTTCGTAGACGGCATGGCCCACTTCAACCATCTGCATCAGGCAGGCGTCCATTTCAAGGACATCGAGTTTTTTGCCGAGGATGGTCTTGATTTCAGCTACGGCAGTGCCAAGCTGAGCGTTGGTGATGTGATTGTTTGAAGAATCGTCATAGGAAATGCCGCGATAAACATTGGCGCCATTCTTGGCTTTCCAGCCGGAGCCGTGATTCCAGATGACGAAACAATATTGTTTGGCCGGATAGTTTTCTTTAATGTATTTTGCGAAGTTGACGAGCTGGCGATAATCGCCCATATCAAGTTCGCCCATATCTTTAACTTTTTTGATGTTGTTCTTTTCGATGTAGTTGATCTGGGCAGGGCCACGTTCGCGGTCAATGAGACTGACGACGTTGATGTTGGCATTCGAACCAACTTCGGCCATTTCTTCCTGGTCTTCTACTCCGAACGGATCCAGATTGTTGTCGGCGTTAAGGAACACTGCTAGAGTCCAGTCTTTGGCTGCGGCAGCGTTTGCAGGTGTGTATGCAGCGCACAACAACAGGGTTACGACGACGATGATACTTGATACTCGCTTCATTCTCGGTCTCCCTGAACTTATAAACTTATCCGGGAATTCTCGCTCCGGATATAAATATTGTAATGCTCCCGGAGACAACCCGCAAGAGAAAAAATAAAAAAATGTACACAAGATTCAGGGTGCAATTTCTTCAGAAATCGGGCATTATTGGGGCAACTTCGATGGAAGGCCTCAGATAATCATGACTGAAAACCACGAATTGAACTTGAAAGTTTTAGTTGCCACCCCGGCTGATGTTAACGATTTGTTCGCTTTCGAAAAATTGTGTTTCGAGCACGCACCAGACCAGTTTCCTAAACGCAACCTGCGTCACCTGATAACTTCACCCACGAGCAGAACCATGATTATCAGAGACGAACAGGGTGTGATTTTTGCAACTGTAACCGGCCTGCTGCGCCATTTTAAGGTTCCATCAGGGCGAATTTACAAGATTGGCGTGCTGCCAGGGCTCAAAAAACGGGGCATAGGCTCGTTTCTCATTCGCACTGTTGAAGACTGGTTCAGGTCGCAGGGCATGCAACGCTCATGCGCCGAAGTGCGCGAGAGCAACAGCCCATCACGGCACATGTTTGAAAAGAATGGATACGTCGAAACCGGCATGCTCTACTGGTTTTATGCCGGTGGCGAAAATGCCGTAAAATACTGGAAGACTTTGTAAACGCTCACATCGCAGATTAAACGGCTGTGTCTATGAGTTTTGTGCCAGTTTCGTCTTCATCATTTGAGACTTTACTGGTTTTTTCGTAGGGGTTGCGGCTGCCAAGCAGTTTTTCGAACATCTGCTGTCTGAACTTTTCGGCGTAGGTCGAGAATTCATCAAGAAAGCTCTGGTAGTCTTCCTGGGATAATTTCATGCCCGGCTTGAAGAACATTTCGATCAGCGATTGCTCGTCATCACCCTTTGAACCCGTCAACAGAGCCGAAAGATCGGTCGTCGGCATTGAAAAGCCCGGGTTGGGCGCCTGAACTGCCGGGGCCGCATCAGTTTCTTCAGAACCGAGAACATCAGTTTTAATCTGCTCGACATCGGCAAAAAAGGCCTTCGCCTGGCCCTGCATCTGGTTCTTTATCTCGGCAAAAACTCCGTCGGCCTTGCCATAGGTTTTTTCGAGTTCGGCAAAAAAGTCGTCGGTTTTGGCCAGAAAGTTCTCGAGAGCTTCAGGGCTGAGATCAGCAAGACCTTCGACGGCATCAAAGAATTCTGAGGTGGTTTCGGGTGAAATTTCGAGCGATTTGCTGGTGCCGTTCATGAAAGACCCGACCGGGTCGATCGACAGGCTGAAGCTGCCCTTAAAAGTTTCAGAAACTTTGCCGCTCAGCTCAACAAAGCGATTGGCACCATCGCTGCCCATTTTCGCCTCAACCTGAGAGGTGAGTTCATAGAAGAGATCGAACTGAAAGGAAATATTTAAGCCATCAGCCTGTACAGCGCCGGCTTCGGGGTTTTGTGCGAGACTGCCCGCGTCTTTCTCATTATTTTCGAGAACCCTGGAACGTTGAAATGTATCGGTTATGCCAGGTACGCCGGCGGGGTTGGCTTTTTCATCTATAATACCGCTTAGACGCTCGCGATTGCGGGCCTGAAGTTGCTCAATCGGTGACCTTCCCTGGTCGTTTTGCAGTTTAATGCTCATAGTTCTGCCTCCTTGCAGTTGAAAAAGGCATAATTCACCCTTTCCTATATAACTATCGACTGTTTTCTGCCAGAACTTGACTGGCAAAAATTGTGAAAATGAAACCAATCAACATGTTAGGCGCCAAAAAATTGATCAATCATTAATAAATATCGCAAAATCATCGTTTTTCGTTCATGGTCATTGTGCGCTTTCATCGGAAACGGTTTCGTCAGCTTCAGATGCCGCTTATGGGGCACTGCTGCCATCGTCAGAATCAGTCGCTGGAACAGCAGGGTGGGGCAGGTCGGGTTCTGGTGTATCGGTCTGGGTGACTTCAGGGCTACCTGACGGTTGTTCAGATATTGGCTCGTCTGCAGAAGTATCGGTCTCATCTTCTGATGCAGGGGCGATTGATTTGTCGTAAGTGGCAGTCCTGGCAGGGTCTTTTTCTTCTTCTTCGGGTATTTCAACGACTGGCCAGTCTGTACCATCAAGGTATGGCCGCAAAGACTCAACCAGCATAGTGGCACGGCTGGCAATCTCTTCGCCGGTATTTTCTTCGGGCAGTTCATTACTCAAGACAGGATCGAAAGCTTTCAATTCAGCAAGCCGGCTGAATATTTTTTCGAGGCCAATAATTGCCGAAAAATTGGGTGTAACGCGGGTATCGATGTCGCGGGAAGGAAATCTGCTGCTATTGAGGGCAGATTCTTTTGGCGCTGGTCGCTGCGCAGAGCCTGAAAGGGCTTCGTGCAGGCTTTTTTGCCAGGCTTCTGCTTTGGCGGGGCCAGCAGAGATCTGGCTGTAAAATTTTTCGAGTGAAATCTTAAAATCGAGCAGGCTGCGCAGCATCAGGTTCATGTGTACTGCCTGCCGGACCCCGGAAATTGCGTTTCCTGAACCGCTCAGATACTGTAACTGGCTGTTGGTGAAGTTAAGGTGGTGCTCATACTGGTTGAGCAGGCCATCCCATAGTTGGCAATAGTGGCTGATCGTGCTTCGTATGTTTTTTCCGGCGGCTTTGAGCGGGCTGGCGGGTTGCCCGGCTACGACACATTGTGAGCTGATCAGGTCAAGCTCTGCCAGCAGAGCCTTGATGCTGCTGACGGCTCTTCTCTGGTGGGCGGCAATATCAGCGGCAATCAAATTCATT
>Ga0209098_1001562_pt1 | contig 21725 bp, 18 predicted proteins | sample AD_JPNHW1_MetaG_FD_184429 | JGI IMG/M metagenome (GOLD analysis project Ga0209098, IMG submission 184429) | Active sludge microbial communities of municipal wastewater-treating anaerobic digesters from Japan - AD_JPNHW1_MetaG (SPAdes) (version 2) | ecosystem: Engineered > Bioreactor > Anaerobic...
CGGTGTATTAATTAGAGCCGGACATACTGAAGCAACTGTAGATTTAGCCCGTTTGTCAGGATTGTATCCTGCCGGGGCGTTAATTGAGATCATTAATCCGGACGGAACAATGGCCAGATTACCTCAATTAATCGAAGTCGCAAAAGAACACCAGATTAAAATCATCTCAATTCAAGATCTGATTGCTTATCGTGTTAAAAATGAAAGCCTAATTCGTAAAGAAGAAGAGGTAAATTTACCTACAGATTGGGGAAATTTCCAATTAATAGCTTATACCCAGTTAAATAATGGGTTGGTACATTTTGCATTAAAAAAAGGTGATTGGGAAAAGGATGAAGAAATTTTAGTACGTGTACACTCTTCATGTATTACTGGTGATATTTTTGGATCTGCAAAGTGTGACTGTGGCAGTCAATTGCATAGAGCTATGAGTATGGTAGAACAAGAAGGAAAAGGATTGGTTTTATATATGATTCAAGAGGGTCGTGGTATTGGAATTATCAATAAACTAAAAGCTTATAATTTACAAGCTAAAGGTCGCGATACCGTACAAGCCAATTTAGAATTAGGATTTAAAGCTGATGAACGTGATTATGGAGTTGGGGCTCAAATACTTAGAGATCTAAATGCAACCAAGATCAGATTAATCACCAATAATCCTGCTAAAAAAATTGGATTAAGTGGACATGGAATCACCATTGTAAGCACTGAGCCTATCATTATACCACCCAACGATAAGAATTTCAATTATCTTAAGACTAAACAGATCAAGATGGGACACAATCTACACCTTGAATAGTGAATAGTGAAGAGTGAAGAGTGTAGAGTGAATAATCGAGCACATGAGCAATCGAGCAATCGAGCACATGTGCTTTTAGTTTTTAGGGTAAAAAATTTCGAAAGTATTATCCTCGTATAGAAACACCATTTTCTTTATTTTTTTATCCTCACGAGAATTAAATATTTTGTCAGGAACTGAATCTACAGCTTGATTTTTATATTCTCGTGGCTTAATTTCTGGTTCAATTTTCGGAATTTCTCTAGATAATTCATCGTTATCAACACTTTTTTCAATTGTGATTTCCGGTGTAATTATTCGTGTAGCTTGTTTTATTTCCGAATTTGTGTCAATATGACTGAATAAATCAGGTTCAGTTTTTTCAATTACACTTTTTTCAACTGAAATTGGATTGGACTCATTTTTTAGCATGGATCCCATTCCCATCATTAACCACTCCGTTTTAATTTGTGGAAAAGCGATTAAGATCTTTTTGATTAAATCCAAACTTGGTTGATTCCTTCCGGAAAATAGATGTGTTAATCCAGATCTATTTATTCCTAACTCTAAAGCAAATTGAGCTGGTGTTAATCCACTATAACTCATCACTTGTTTAATTCTGTCAATCATTTTTAATAATTTACATTTGTAATCATTCTAATGGAGTATTTACAATTGTATTTTTGATTTATTTCTGTAAATAATCGTTACAAAAATATCAAAATATATTGTACTATATCGTATTGTTCATAAAAATATTATTTAATACTTTAGTAAAGCAACATAAAATACTGATATATAATCATATATAAATAATATATGTATTATATAATATATGTTAATATCCAAATCTAACTATATATATTAATACTTTATTAAATACTTGTATATGTATTAGTATTCAATTACTTACATATTTTTTATTAATATATTTTAATTATTTCAGGTATATTCTAGAATTTGTTAGTAATGTAATCGTTTTGTATCAATTATTGAATGTTTACTTTTGTAACTTCAAATAAATATTACATTTGTATACACGTTCTATATGATCGTTACACTTGTAACATCTAATCGTGTTTACATTTGTAATACTTTTTAATGATAAGAAATTTAAATTTTTAAAGAGTCAACTTGATTACATCTCAAATATTCAATTCTCATTAATTTAAAATTATGGTTTACTCCTACCCTATATTTATTGTTAGGTAGAAAGTCAGGTAATTTGGAATCAAGCTAAAGCTGTTAATTAATGTTAGCGAAATTCCCTGAAGAAAAAAATAAAATAATTATGATCATTTGATATCAATTCTATTAAAATAAGTATATTTGCATTTATAATTATATAAACTAAATTTGTTTATGAAAGGACGCGATTCACAACCACATATCGGAATTTTTGGAAAAAGAAATAATGGAAAAAGTTCGTTAATAAATCAACTCACCGGTCAGGATATCGCCATTGTTTCTGATACACCCGGTACAACTACGGATCCAGTTAAAAAGTCAATAGAGATTTTTGGAATTGGACCAACAGTAATCGTTGATACTCCCGGTATAGATGATATTGGAGAGCTTGGAAAGAAAAGAGTTCAAAAAACGAATGAAGTACTTAAAACTATAGATTTAGCTATTATTGTATTAACTGATTATGAATTAGGAGAATATGAAACTCATTTGATAGAAAAATTACATTCTTATGAAACGCCATATATTCTTGTAAATAACAAATCCGATTTAAAATTAAATGCATTAAAAACAGAAACTAAAGGTGAAAAAGTAATTTCTGTTAGTGCTCATACTGGTTTTGGAATTCAGGATCTGATCAATGAAATGATTGAAAAAATGCCATCTACAGCTTACATTTCTCACTCCCTATTAGAAGGAATCATCTCAAAAGGGGATCAGGTTTTATTAATAACACCTATTGATTCAGAAGCTCCGGAGGGTCGAATGATCTTACCCCAAGTTCAAATGCTAAGAGATGTTCTTGATAATGATGGTGTTGCCATTTTTATTAAAGAGGATAGAATCACTGATTATTTAGAGAATAATACAGCACCAAAGTTAGTAATAACTGATAGTCAGGTGTTTAATAAAATTTCTTCGCAAATTCCGAACGAAATTCCTTTTACTAGTTTTAGTATTGTTTTAGCTCATCATAAAGGTGATTTTGAAAATTATTTAATTGGAACTCCTCAAATTGAGAATTTACAAGAAGATGACCATATATTAATATTAGAGTCCTGCACTCATTTGACTTCATGTGAAGACATTGGAAGATTCAAAATACCTAGATGGTTGCAGGAATACACCCACAAAAAGTTACATTTTACAGTCGTTCCCGGTCTGGAAGATATAAAAGATTACTCTAAATATAAACTTGTTATTCAATGTGGTGGATGTATGATTACTAGAAAACAGATTCTAAATCGTTTAAAACCGGCAATAGAACATAATATTCCAGTCACAAATTACGGAATGTTAATAGCTTACATGTCGGGAATTTTTAATAGAGCAACTTCTGTTTTTAGATAAAATTTGTATACTTTTGCGGGTTCAAAATTTAAGAAAATGAAAAACGAAAAGATTGCAATTATTGGGGCTGGAAGATTTGGATTTGCTATTGCAAAAAGATTGTCCAACAAAGGTGCTGAAGTTTTAGTTATAGACTCTACCCTATCAGTTATCCAAGAGATATCTGATGATGTAGCATTTGCAGTTTGCGCCGATGCGACCAATAAAAGAGCATTAGAGGCTGAAAATATTATGGATTTTGACACTGTTATCATCGCCATAGGAAATGATTTTGAAGCACGGTTATTGTGTGCCGCAAATCTTTTAGATATGAAAATCAAAAGAATTGTTTGCCGTACACTAGGTGAAAATCAAAAACTGATTCTTCAGAAAATGGGAATTACAGAGTTTCTATCCCCTGAAGATGAAGTGGGTACCTTATTGGCTGATCGTTTGATGAATCCTAATATATTGACCTATTTACAATTACCTGATGAATATCGTATTGCTGAAGTTTTGACACCCAGTTTAATTGTAGGTATGACTATTGAAGAGGTTAACTTTAGAGATAATTATAGAATAAGTTTGATTACTATTCGAAGAACTGAACAAGATTCTGCAAAATATGAACTTCCTGAAGAACACATTATTGGTGTTCCGGAAAATTCAACAAAAGTGAATGAAAATGATATATTCGTTTTGTTTGGTAAATCAAGTGATATTGATGTCTTTATCAATGCTAATCAATAAAAGCCATGCCGCTTTCAAAATTTGAATCATTAAAAAGAAAATATAAAATGCATATTTCTGACAACTCCGAGAGAGTTGCCAAAGTATTTCAGTTTATTAGTTTGATCTTTTCACTTGTCACTTTATTAGCTGTATTCTATTATCATGGATTTTTTCTCACTAAAGAATCCATTTTTAATATACATTTATTAATTTTCTGCAGCCTAGTATTTTATATTATAAAGTATTTTATTTCTGCTTTTTATTCTTTAAAATGGAAACAATATATTAAAGAAACCCGATTTGAAGCATTCATTTTAGCCATTTTTGTTTTAAGCTTTATAATAGTTGAAATATTTAGATTAGATGTTGGATTCCTTGAAAATTCAAGGTTTGGTGGTTCTTTTGTTATTTTTATACAAATCTATTTTATTCTGATTTCATCTATTGAATTATCTAAAGCTTCAGGATTTCTTACTAAATTTAATCTGAGTCCACCTGCAATGATGGTGCTTTCATTCTTATTTCTAATCCTTACCGGAACATTTTTACTCATGATGCCGAGAATGACAACAAATGGCATTACTTTTATTGACGCACTCTTTACTTCTACCAGTGCATGTTGTGTTACTGGTCTGTCTGTCATAAATACCGGAACTGACTTTACTATGAGAGGCCAGGTCATTATCATGATTTTAATTCAATTAGGTGGTTTAAGTATCCTCTCCTTTGCATCATTTTTTGCATCTTTCTTTTCAAAATCTCAAGTGAGTTTGAAACAAAAATATTTTGCCAAAGACTTTCTATCTGCCAATAAAACATCTGAAACGTCCGTAATGATTAGACAAATCATTGCATCTACCTTTATTATTGAAGCAACCGGCGTTGGTTTATTATTTTTGAATTGGAAAACTACTTCCCTATTTGCAACAGATGGTGAAGCTTTTTATTATGCTCTTTTCCATACCATTTCAGCATATAACAATGCAGGATTTAGTTTATGGAATGCTAACTTTATGGATCAGGCAGTTGTTCATAGCTATTTTCCGCAAATCATCATCATGATCCTCATTTTCTTGGGGGGTATTGGATTCTTCGTCCTTAGTGATTTCTTTGGTAAAGAAGCCATTCAAGCTAGAAAAAAATTCAAGTGGAAAAAATTAATGCCAAGCACTAAGATCGTTTTAATTACAACTTTCATAATATTATTTTTCGGTACTCTTTCCTTTTTCATTCTGGAATACAATCATTCATTAGCTGATAAAAATAGTATCCCAGAAAAAATCGTTTCTTCTCTTTTCCAAATAGTTACATCAAGAACAGCCGGTTTTAATATCGTAAATATGGCAAAAATTTCTGCTCCTGCTTTAATTATTACGATGCTGATCATGTTTATTGGTGCTTCCCCAGGATCTACTGCAGGGGGGATTAAAACAACTACAGCATTTGTCATTTTTAAATCTGTTGTTGCTACAATTAGGGGACGAAAACATATTGAATTTCAGAAGAAAACAATCCCATTTGACTTAGTGGATAAATCATATTCGATTACAATCATGTCAGCTTTAATCATAGCTATTTCCGTTTTTGCTTTAACCATTTTTGAACCTCAAATGGGCTTCATCAACTTGTTATTTGAAACAGTATCAGCATTTGCAACCTGTGGTTTATCTACAGGAATAACATTTGATCTAACAGATGCAGCCAAATATGTTTTAGTTTTTGATATGTTTATAGGAAGATTAGGAACTCTTACTTTTGCCTTCGCTCTAAGTAAAAGGATTAAAGAATCAGAACATATGTACCCTTCAACCTATTTTATGGTTGGATAATATATGGCGCTTTTAATTCATTATTAAGTATATCTGCAATGTGAACCACTTCAATATTAAGATCTACTGTACTTAAAAATGCATCAATATGTTGAAGACAATGAATATCAGTTGATGTAATATATTGTGCCCCAGAATGATACATTCTCAAAACGATATCTTCTAACATTTTATCAGATAATTCAGGATTTGATCCGGCCAAGGCACCATTTGCAGAACAACAAGTATTAATCTCCGGATCTATCAATAGCTCAAGTCCTTCCGTATTTTTTAATAATATTTCAGGTTCTTGATCTAATTTATAACTATTTCTGGCAGAGCAGGATTTATAATAAAAAACCCTTCCATTAAAATGATTGTTTAATTTAGTGATATTTTTCACATTCACTAAATAATCACATAAATCAAAAACATTTTGAGTAAAACTATTGAGTTCAGCCGGAACTGCAGTATTATGAAGCAAAGATTTATAATAATTTTTAATATAAGCAGCACAAGCAGTTGAAGGGATTACAGTAGCTCTTTTATACTCTTTGATATCAAATAATTCCTGAAGCATTTTGTGAGCCAACTGTTTGGACATCTCTTTTTCCCCTTGAAAATAAAAACACCTACCACAGCAAGTTTGTTCCGGATTGTAAACTACTGTATCTCCAATACTTTCCAAAATATTTATAACACTATTAGGAATAAGTGGACTGAACATATCCATCGTACAAGGTATAAAAAGATTCACTTTGCTCATAGTTGACTTTAATTTAGATTAATGATTTGCAAAAATATGAAAAGATTTTAACCAATATTGAATTATTATAAATATATTTGCACAAAAAATTGTTTATGAAAAAAATATTTACATTAATCGTTGTCAGTCTATTCATCCAGACGCTTTTGTTTTCACAAACAAATCAAGTAGATAAACCTGCATATCTTATTTATAATGCTCAAGGCGAATTAGTTTCCTATTCAACCATGATCCAGACCATTACAAAAGCAGATGTTTGTTTATTCGGAGAACTTCATAACGATCCGATCTCCCATTGGCTTGAATTAGAGATCATGAAATCATTATATGAAATCAAGAAAGATAGTTTGATTGTAGGAGCTGAGATGTGGGAATCAGACAATCAACTGCTTTTAGATGAAGCTTTTACGAATAAATTTTACGATGAAGCCATGTATATTGAATCTTCAAAATTGTGGCCAAATTTAAAATATGACTACCTTCCTTTGTTACAATACGCAGTAAAAAACAACCTTAAATTTATTGCAACAAATATTCCGAGGCGTTATGCTCGTATGGTTTCGAAAATGGGAATTGAATCTTTAGATGGTTTATCTCCGGTTGCAAAAGGATATATTGCTCCCCTACCCATTCCGATAGATTTAAATGAATATGCTTATAAATCTATGATTCAAGACATGCCTAGTGGTGGTAATATGAAAATGGTTAATCCTGAGAATTTGGCGAAAGCACAAGCTGTAAAAGATGCAACTATGGCCCATTTTATTTTAAAGAATTGGGTTCCCGGATCCCTATTTTATCATTTTCATGGTGAGTTTCATTCTGCTTTTTATTCGGGAATAACCTATTATTTAAAAAATTACAATCCAAAAGTCAAGTTAAAAACCATTTCAATCGTAAAGCAGAGTGATATTCAGAAATTGGATGCAGAAAATTTGAATCGGGCTGATTTTGTAATAGTAGTCCCTGAGGAGATGAGTGTAACTTATTAAAATGCTTGATATACAATCACTTCTCCATTATCGAATTGTATACTAAATTGATCAGCTATCGATTCATTAAGACTTCCTTCCCAAAGATATTCAAAAATACGATCTACTACCGGATATTTTAAACCTTGAAAAGTTAGTTTTGTTTCTTTAGAAATAGGAAAAACTGAAACTTGCTGACCCGGAAATGATTGAAATGTGGATGTTTTAGTTATCGGGGAAAAAACACCAAAATTGGTCACCATTTTTAATGAGGATTGCACCATATCATGCTGATTCAATGTCACATAGTAAGAATGCATGATCGATAAATTGGCAATCGAATGGTCTTCCCTTTTGCCAAACCCTCCTAAAATGGTGATATTATACCATTGTTTGGACAAACAATATTTTAGCGCTTTTTGTAAATCATTATACTCCTCACTGGAATCCCTGTATATTCTATCTCTAAATTTAGTAAAATCAGATTGTGAAATGGAATCCATATCACCAACGATAACTTCCGGAATATAACCAAGTTGTATTAAATTCGAAACAGCGCCATCACAGCAAACCACATGCTCAGCACTCTCTAACAAACCAATAGCTTGATCATGAGTTGGAATATCTCCATTTGCCAAAATGATTGTAAGTCCCATTTATTCAAGATTTAATAAATCATTATTCTTAACAATATCATATACAGGTACTTTCAATTCATCCTGTAAAACCTGACATAAAAGATCAGAATTTATAACATAACCGGATGGCGAAGTTGGATTTATACAGATGGCAATGCATTTGTTTTTGTATAAGAGTTTTAGCTGTCCACCTGCTTTCAGAAATCCATTTACCGCTTCTGGTTTAGCAAAAATACGTGTAAAGTCTTTAACGATTAAAACTGTTTTCGAGATCTCTTTTTGAATTCTTAAAAAGTTCAGAATATTATCTGTTATAGCTCCTGAAATGTATATAACATGTCCATAATCAAATAGTTGGTCTTTATATTTATTCAAAACTACCGCTGAAGGAATATGAAGATCGTGAATTACATTATTTTGATCAATAGCATAAATTCCATTTTCAATCTCTTTCAATTGAGAAATTAATTCATTATTTGTTGACTCAAACAAGGGAAGATGAATCAATTGAAAGACAAATTTTGTTTTTTTTAGTAATTCCGGAATATGAGGAGAAACAGCTGCTCCGGTGGTTAAAACCAAACTTTCTGTTATAACCGGAGATCCCGAAGATTTTTTAGATAAAGCACCATCTATTATCGTCAAATCTACCTTCAATGCTTTCATTTGGAACAAAAGTTGTTCCAGCCATTTGGTAGTATTTGGGCCAGACAGGATCACTTTGCCATGAGTTAAAGCTTTTGCTGTGACTAGACGTCCAAGTGAAGTTTTTCTATCTGAGAGGTCAATTATTTCAGAGGTGATTGACCTCTCTCGATAGTGTTTTTCGGTTGTAATAAAATAATTTCCATTATTAAGGAAAATTTCAGGCTTGTGGGTTTGAGTCACCTGATCCACATTTTCACCGTCAATACCAATAGAGGTTACAGCTACTTTTACCTTTTCAGATCCTTTAATAGTTAGTTTTTCAGTATTTTGTATTCTTTTGAGGATATAATTCAGACATTCGGTTTTACCGGTGTTTTTTTCCATTCCAATAATTGATAGGGTGGAAAATTGAAGTATATCATCAATGAAAGGCATTTTAGTTATGATTAGTATGTCTCTCTTTACGAGCAAGATGTGAAGGTTCTATCGCCAAGCGATCTCCATTTAATAGTGAAGCGACACCATCCACTTTTTTACCTGCTTTACAATCGGGACATTCACAATGACTTACATAATCATCAGGTTCAGTGTAAGTTGTGATTACACCTTCATAATTACGAAGAACCACACGATTTGTACCTCTTGTGATTAGATAATCGGGCATAACAGGTATTTTGCCACCACCACCGGGAGCATCAACTACAAATGTTGGAACAGCATATCCGGAAGTATGTCCTCTTAATGATTCAATAATTTCAATTCCTTTAGAAACAGAAGTTCTAAAATGTTCAATACCCATGGATAAATCACATTGATAAATATAGTAAGGACGAACTCTGATTTTCACCAAGTTATGAACTAATTTCTTCATCACAAAAGGACAATCATTAACACCTTTAAGTAGAACAGATTGATTTCCAAGAGGAATACCTGCATTAGCCAATTTAGCACAAGCTTCAGCAGCTTCAGGTGTAATTTCATCAGAATGGTTAAAGTGTGTATTAAGCCAGATTGGATGATATTTTTTCAACATATTCACTAAATCATCGGTGATTCTTTGTGGACAAACCACTGGTACTCTGGATCCAATTCTGATAATTTCCACATGAGGAATAGCTCTTAAACGTTGAATTATTGATTCCAATAAACGATCGCTCACCATTAAGCCATCTCCGCCTGATAAAAGTACGTCTCTTACCTGAGGGGTTTGTGCAATATAATCAATCGCCTTTTGGATATTATCTTCAGGTGAAGTACCATCTTTTTGACCTGCAAATCTTCTTCTGGTACAGTGACGACAATACATGGAACACATATCTGTGATCAAGAATAAAACGCGATCAGGATAGCGGTGTGTAAGTCCAGGAACAGGTGAATCTTCATCTTCATGCAAAGGATCCAAAAGGTCAGCTGCTGCCTGATGTGTTTCATTAATAGTTGGAATCGATTGTTTTCTGATCGGACAATTAGGATTTTCTGGATCAATAAGACTCAAATAATATGGAGTAATCGCCATTCTAAGCGTTTTCAATGATTCTTTAACACCATTTTCTTCATCCGGGGTTAAATTAATGTACTGTTTTAATTGGTCTAAGGTTTCAATTCTGTTTCTAACTTGCCATTTCCAATCGTTCCATTGTTCATCCGTTACCGTTGGAAAAAGTTGCGCTCTTCTACTTGACATATTTAAAAAGTTAATTTATATTTTGTTAATTATTTAATAATCAATGAAATAAAGATTTTTAGTATTAATTATGCTAAAATGCAAATTTACTAGAAATTTTCTACTTTTTGGGGTTCAAAAATGTAATTTATAAATAATTAAGAAATCAGTAATTGCATCCCATGAGGAATCAGCTGTTGGGTTAATGCTAGGCAATCCTTGTATGTTTTCGTTTCAAAAAAAGGAGGGTCAAAAGAACTGAAAGAGTTCCCACTAATTGGCATGCAAACCCCCATATAATATCCGGACGATGATAATAAAAATGGATTTGATGTTCCCCTTTTGGAACCATAACCGACAACATTGAAGTATTCATAGGATTTATTTTCAATGGTTTACCATTTTCTGTTTTTGCTTTCCATCCAGGGTAATAACTTTGACAGACCACTAATGGTCGCTCAATCCGGAAATTTGTTTTTACAATGATATTTCCTGGTTCAAACTCACACAAATCTAAGGTACAAGTCGAATCTAAATATTTTTTTGCAAGTGACATTTTATCAGAATAGGCCGTATCAGGCGAAATCTCTAATGCTGTTTCAGAATATTGTACCAACTTTGGGAAAAAGGCCACTTTTGGAAAATAAAGCTCCTCCCCTTTTCTGATATTTGGAGTCGTCATTATTTCAAAGTTCTTAAGGATCACTCCTTTATAACTAAACCATTCTACTTGTTTTGAAAAAATTCCTAAATTTCTCCACAAGTAAGGATATGGTGTTTTCCAATAAATTTGATTACTGGTTGTTATCTCTTTTGGTATCACATAGTTTTCAGGCATTTTGTTAAGGAAAGAGTTCAACTCACTATTTGTTAATTCTTTTATATACCCCGTTTTATGGATACAAAAAGCTCCATTCCCGATCAAATCCACTAATAAAACAAACGCAAACCATTTGATTTGATTGGGTTTGAAATAGATCCAAACTACTGCCAACCCTAAACAAAACAACTGAATAATCCCTTGAATAATAAATTTAAAATAGATTGGTTTATCTAAGATATTATTCCAAGTAGTCGTTTTCAACTCTTGCCAAAACTGAATTTGATTTTTTACATACAAAATGCTTATAAAAAACAGTATCGCCCCCCCCAATAAAAACATAACTATTTTGATTATTTTGAGTTTCTGAGCATAATGATTCAATCCATGAATGGCAACAATTAGTAAAGGAATTATAATAAACAACCTGAAAATGGAGGGTAATCTCATCATATTAATGAGTGGAATGTAATTGAAAGCCCAGCGGTGAAATGGTAAATATTTTCCTACAGCTAATAATAAAGCAATAATACCTATTCCAATAAAAAAGGAGGTTAGATGATCTTTTTTCTTTAACAATCCTGTAAAAATGAAAGGTAATAACAATATTCCAATATAGATAGATGACATAGAAATATCATTTTTAATAAAATTCCCTTCCGTACAGGCAATAAATGGAAAAAATAGGGATAAAAAAGATTGGGGAGAATAGGAACAAGATATTTGAGAATCGTACGATAATGGCACTCCCCTAGTCATTAGCCCTTTAATTTCTACAAAAGAGATTAAAGCAGGTAATGTCAGAATTATCGTTATCACGGCAGTGAGCAATAATAGCCCACCTGTTTTTAGAACAAATCTTTTAGTAATTTTCTTTCTATTTTTGATGGCAAAATAAATAGAAATTGCTAGGAAAAGATAAGCTGTTAAAATCCAAAAACCAGGATATCCCCCATTAAAGAGCAAAGATGCAAAAATCGCAATAAAAAGGGAGGCTTTTAATGATGGGTTTTGGTAAAAATGAATAGTCCAGTATATGATCCATGGGATCCAGGTTGCAGCTATAATCCAGGCTATATGTTGTACATTTCCAACAAAAAACCCCGACAACATATAAGCAACCGCTATTATAAATTGAACATTTTTTTGATTTGTAAAATGTTTTGAAAGAAAGAAAAAACCTAATCCGCCAAAAAATGCATGAAAAATATATTCAATTCCCCAGCAATAGGGATTATAATCGGTAAAAAGCGATAAAATCCATAGCGGTAAATAAAAAGTACCGGCCTGTGGGTCAGCATGAACCGGTAATCCCATCGATTGGTATGGAATCCATAAAGGAAAAATTCCATTCCGAATCGATTCTAACATAAAATATCGACCAGGGAAAAATTCATCGGCAAAATCGTAGATTGGAGCAAATATTAGGAACCAAAAATAGCCTAAGACCGCTACCAACAGAATAAATATCGGATATTTAAATTTTTGAAATAGGAGTCGCATCTAGATACTTTGTTTTGGCAAAAATACCAATTATTTCATTAAATCCATTAAAACATAAATCGAATCAATAGAATGAATATGTTCATTATTAATTTTCAGATAATTTACCATTCCTATCAAAACTTCATTTCTAATCTGTTTTTGAGGTTGGTAATCTACATTATGTTCCAAAAGTTTTGAAAAATACTTACTCCCTTCAACCGATAAATATAAATGATTTTCTTGCGAAATAGTAACAAATCGATTATCTTCTAAAGAAAAATAGGGCTTATGTTCAGAATAATCATTTTCAGGAGAAATTCCCAAACAATGAAATAAATCTATCATAAAAAATAAATGGATATCAGGTTTATATGTTTGAGGATTATCTAAATCATATAAAGCATTTTTCATTAAATGAAATAAAGTTTTATCCTCAAGTGAAGAATATAAAAGCTTATAAAACAATTCATTATAAAAAAACAAAATTGCATTTTTAGAAGGATCAAAAGGTATTGTTTTATAATGAGTTACAAAATTTACATCTTTTATAAAAGAGAGTTTATGCAAGGAATGATCATCAAAAGTGATTTCTAAGAGTGCTAATGAAGAAAAGTAATATTGATTGATTTTTGATTTTTTAGAAAAGGCATTTTTAATAATAAAGGATTGTGTTCCAAAGTCTTCAGTAAATATTTTCACAATAATACTGGTTTCTGAATATTTAGTACGATGAAGAACAATTCCTTTGGTTGTTACAAACATAACTATTTTACAAACAATAATTTAGCTACTTGCTTTTCTTCTCCGGTGTCGCTGGAAGCGAAAATAAAATAGACACCAGTGGCTGGTCGATTACCATTGAAATCTTTTCCATTCCAGGTTAAAGTACCCCCATTAGCATATCCTTGCCATAACAAAAATCCGGATCCATCAACTACTTTACAGAATGAATTTTCCATTAATCCCTTAACGGTAATAACACCGGTATAATCTTCTCTAACCGGATTTGGGAAGACTAAATAATCATTATAATTTGATGCACCTTCAGTAGCTGTACCTCTATAAGAAATGATTCCGGCAGTTGTACCAAAGTAAACCTCACCAGATTCTTTATCCATAGTAATCGTAGTAATTTGATTAGAAAGTAATGGTGAATTATCTTCGTCAAAATTTAACAATTGTTCTGTACCATTTTCTGAAATGAGAAATACCCCTGCTTTAGAAGTTCCCACCCATTTTCGATTGGCTCCATCAACTACAATTGAGTTAACCATCTCAAATTCAAATAGATTTTGAACATATCCATTTTGTTCTAACAAGATATTTTTGGCATATAATTGTTTTGAAAAAACATTTGAAGGATTATAAACAACTTTTATAGATCTGTCGCACCCAATCCAAATATTTCCATTTAAATCCTCAGTAATACAATTGATTTGCTCCGTAGGAATATTTGCACTACCATTCATATCAATCTGAGCAATTCTATCATCCGTTTTATCGTCAATTGTTTTATTATCATCGTATACAATCAATCTATTTTGTCTTGGAAAAGTGATCCATTTATAATTTCTGGAATCCACTAAAACATGTTCTGCCACATTTTCTTCAACACCAGGAATATAGGGAGAAAGGCTAAATGATTGCCATGTCCCATCTTTTTTCATTACTTTTAGAGGTTGAGAAACTTTACTATTTGCAATCCATAAATTGTTATAGTCATCAAAACAGAGACCAGACACAAAAACATATTTTAAAGTATCACTAAAAGCAGCTTGAATAGCCTGAAGTGGAGAGTTATAGGAGTTAAACTGATTTGTAATTACACCATTTTCAAGTTTAAAAAGGCCACCTGCCCAGGAACCTACGTACATTTCTGTATTTTTTTTAGGATTTATAATCACTTTCGTCAAATCATGAGGTTGCAGATAATTATAAAATGGAGTTGTAATATATGACCAAGCTTGGTTTTTAAAAGTACTTAATGAAGGTGGGATATAATTGAATCCCCAACCAGCTCTTGAACCTGGAACGGTTGCTAAAAAACCATCTACACAATCCATACTCTCTACCATTTCAGTTGCAGGCCCTTCTAAAACATAAAGCACAGGATAGGTTAACACTCTGTTGTAATACGCCAAACCATGATATTGATCAGCAATCCACATGAGATCCTGACCATCAAATGCGACGTCTCTTCCCATTGATAATTGAGTGCCATCTAACCATTTATAAAAAGCTTTCCGATTAAGATTTGTGTCATAAATGGATAATATATCCCAATCCAGAACAGCTAATTCATCATTTTGTTTTTTAAGACTTCTTAATTGCAATGGACTCAAATCATTATTATAACTCCAAATTCCATTATCATATACAAACATAGAATCTTTAGTTTCACCGGGTTTATTAACAATCAGGTAATTTCCAAAAGATTCAATAAAATTATATTTAAAAGTATCGAGAGGATTTTCGAACGTCCATGCTGAAAAGTCTGGAATTCTTATATCATCTTTTTGAATTGAAAAAACTCCTTTTTCCGATGCAAGATAAAACTTATCATTGTATTTTGTAATACCTAAAATTTGATAATTAGTACCATTAAGTGCAGTAAACCAAGTATCTTTAATTAAAAATGTTGAAAGATCGATAACAACAACGCCAAATCCTGTAGCTAAATACAAGATATTTCCATCTTCTAAGTAACTATTTATTTTTTTTGATCCAATAATTTGTTTATTTTTGATATCTGAAATATTAACAATTTCATCATTTTTGTAAAAGTCCAGATTAGAATTATTATAAATAATTAACAGCTGATTTGTACTAGACAAATAATAAATATTTTCGATTCCAATCTCTGATAATCCATCTATTTTGGATAGTGTCGATTTTTCATAATTATTATTTTTATCCAAAACCATTAAATTCTTTTGAGTAGATGCATATATTTTATCCGGAGAAACTGCCACGTGAAAAAAAGATCTATATGGTAAATGTTCTCTAAATGAGCCAATTGGGATTTGAGAGAATACTAAAACATTGGAAAAAAGAATGGATAATAAAATATAAATTTTTATAACTTTTGTTGTCATAATTGAATATTTGATCTGTTGATAATTAATATTAACGATAAAAATCAAAATTTGTTTTATATTTTCTTAAACCACTAATAGAAATTGAAGAAGCTGCTAAACTTATCAGAATAACTGAAAGAAATACTATAATAAAATCGCTTGATTTCATAATAACAGGATAATAATCAATAATATAGCTTGCAGAGCCATCTCCTAATTTGATCAATCCGAATTGTTGTTGTAAAACACATAAAATAAAACCAAAAAAGGATCCTAAAGTGGCGCCTATGAGTGAAATCAACATTCCTTCATATAAGAAAACGGATTTAATTAAATTTTTATTAGCTCCAAGTGTATTTAGAATTTCAATATCTTTTTTCTTTTCAACAATAAGCATTCCAATTACACCAATAATATTAAAAATGGCAACTAAAACAACAAAAGAAAGGATCAGATAAACCATTAATTTCTCTGATTTCATGGTTTTAAAGAGTAATTCTTCTTGTTGAAATTTATTTTGGACTAAGAATTGATCACCTACCACTTTTTCTATTTGAGATTGTTCAGAAAAGTTAGTAGAAGGATGTTTTAAAAAAATCTCATAAGAGGTCACTTGATTGCCAAATTCCCCTAATTCTCTAGCAAAATCAATTGGAACAAAAACAAATTTTTCATCATATTGAGTATGGGATAAAAAGACTCCGGATGGTTGAATGTAAAGAATTTGAAATGCATTAAGAGGATCTGAAAGATTTTTTTTATTTCTTTTGGGGTAATAAAATTGCAATAAATCCAAACCATTTAGGTTGATATTTAATGTACCGGCTAATGTAGCGCCTAAGACAGCAAAAGGTTTTTCATTTCTTTTAAGTTCAAACGAACCATCATAGATTAATTGATCTATTTTTGATTTTTTAGGATAATCATTGGAGACCCCTTTAAAATGGGTTAACATCTGTTTATTTTTAAAATAAACTAAAGTCAAATCAGAAACAACCTCCTGAACTGATTCAACATTATTGATTTTCATTAATTTATCAATGGAAATCATATTTTTAGGAAATGATTTGCCTTCAACAATAGTAATTTTATAATCAGGATTAAATTGATTAAAAGATTTGGAAACTAAATCTTCAAGACCATTAAAAACGGATAACACAATGATCAAAGCTGCTGAACTCACAAGAATTCCAACAGTTGAGATAATCGAAATGATATTAATAATATTATGTTTCTTTTTAGAAAACAAGTATCTCCAAGCTATAAAAAGAGCCGTTTTAATGGAATTAATTTTCACTATTCGTTTTTCAAAAGATTTTCAATATTTTCAATATAATCCAGAGAATCATCGATATAGAATTCTAAAGAAGGGACAATTCTCAACTGATTTTTCACCTTTTGGCCCATTTTGAATCTGATTTCTCTGGTATTAGTTCGGATTAATTTCAAAACGGCATTATTATCTTCCGCATTAAAAATGGAAAGGTATGCTCTGGCTATGGAAAGATCTTTTGTAATAGTAGCTTTAGTCACAGTAATCATACAATCATAAATAGGTAAAGAATCTTGTAAAAAGATATCAGCAAGTTCTTTTTGAATCAATTTAGCGATTTTATTTTGTCTGGTTGAGTCCATTTTTTTCAATTTAATTTGCAAAAGTAACAAAAAATAAGGAGTAAATACTCCAAATAAGATTGTTTTTATAAAAGACAAGATGGAATAGTTAGTTGATTAACTATTCTTTTGATATTGGTCAAGGAAATCTCCAACAATAAAAAATGATCCGGTTATCAAAATAAAATCCTTAGGAGATGCCATTTTTTGAACTTTTTGGAACGTTTTGAATGTAGATTCATTTAATATTTGGGCATTTAAATGATACTCATTAAACTTCTTAAGAAGAATTTTTGGATTTAAAGCTCTTTGAATTGGTGCTTTACAAATGTAATATTGAGGAGAATTGGGTAATATTTGTAAGATAGCCTCAATATCTTTATCCTCAACAAAACCAATAATAATATGAATTTTTTCAATATTTAACTTATCTATTTGAGATACCAAATACTGAAATGCTCCAATATTATGAGCTACATCACAAATGGTAAGCGGATTATGACTCAAAACCTGCCATCTACCCATAAAATGGGTGTTTTTCACAACATTTTCAATTCCTGCCTTGGCATAATCGTTTTTAATTTTAAAAAAGGATTTTAGAATTTCAATAGCATGAAAATAGGTCGCTAAATTCTTCAACTGATAATCTCCCGGAATAGGTAAAATAAGATCGGGATAGATCAATTTTGTGTTATATTTGACTGAAACATGTGTCTGATAAGGATCTGAGTCATCAATAATGGAAAGCTTGATCTTATCAGCAACAAAGAAAGGAGCATTTTTTTGTGTAGCCACAGCCTGAAATACCGGGAGAGTTTTAGGATCCGATTCTCCAATCAGAACAGGAGTATTTGGTTTAATGATACCCGCTTTTTCAAATGCAATTTTGGGTAATGTATTACCTAATAACTGAGCATGATCAAAAGATATGTTGGTAATTATGGACAGAATGGGATTTATGATATTCGTAGCATCAAGCCGTCCTCCTAAACCTGTTTCAATAATTGCAATATCAACCTTTTCAGATGCAAAATAGTCGAAAGCGATAATGGTTGTGATTTCGAAAAAAGAAGGTTCAATTTTGTCAATTTGATCGCCATATTGTTCAAAAAAGTCCACAATTTTCTTTTCCGGAATTTTATCACCATTGATTCTAATTCTTTCTCTATAATCAATTAAATGAGGAGAAGTAAAAAGTCCGGTTTTATAACCAGCTTCTTGAAAAAAGGAGGCTAACAGATTAGATACAGAACCTTTTCCATTAGTACCGGCAACATGGATGGTTTTAAATTTAGTATGGGGATTATTGGCAATGGAGGCTAAAACTTCAATATTCTCCAATCCCTCTTTATAAGCAGAGGAACCGACTTTGTGATACATGGGGAAGCTATTGAAGATTTTAGAGATTATTTTTTCGTAATTCATTTCATTTTAATCATTTAAGGTTCGAAGACAATAATTCTTAATTCCTCTTTACCTTTAACATATTTAGCTTGTTTAGCTCTTTGAATACATTCATTTCTAATAACAGCGGAAGTTATTGAAGTTGGATATTTTTGAGAAGAGATCACTTTGGCATCTATAACAGTTCCATCAGCGGCTACATGAACTTCAACATACACCTTACCATCTTCTTTAATGGTTAGATCAGGAATTTTAACCATTCCTCTAGCGCCATAACCTACGCCAATTCCACCTCCTGAACCTGCACCAGTACCAGGACCAATACCGCTTCCGTTACCTGGTCCGGAACCTGTACCATTTCCTCCTCCTGTTCCACCCCCTTTACCTGGACGGAAAATCGCATTTTGATCAGGTTTTGGAGTATTTACAGAATTATGGGAATTAGTATTCTTTTTAATATTAGGATTTGTATAAACTTCTTGTGCATCAGTTGAATTTTGAGTAGCAATATTTTCAGAAGCTGAGGGTTGACTTTTTGCTTTTGTGACAGCTTCATTTCCACCACCTCCTCCCCCACTATATGAGGTTAGTTCAACCATTATTATTTTTTTTGGTGGTGGTGGTGGATTTTGGTACTTGAATCCACAGAAAAGTAGGATCAGAAGTACTAAAATCGTAACTACTGTCGAGATAGAAAATGATATTAGTTTAAATTTCTTTTCGTCAGACATAATTATTCGTCTTTAGCTACAGTTGCAAAAATTAAACGATAACGTTGAGTTTCAGCAAGACCTTCATTAAGTTGGTTAAGAACATCCCAAAGAGTGACAACAGTTTGAACAGGCACGGTAGCATCAGCACGAAGGATAATGGTTCTCTCATTTGATTTATCAGCAGCAACTGCAGATTGCAGAGCCGGTAAAAGAGCTTCCAAAGGGATCGGTTGGGTATTTGGATCCTCCGGATTCACATAAAAATTCTTATTGGCATCTACATATACTTCAATATTTTTGGCACCTAAAACTTTCCCTGAAGAACTTTTTGGTAAGGAAATATTGATTGCATTTGGAGCAACTAAAGTTGATGTGATCATAAAAAAAATCAGAAGTAAGAACACTAAATCAGACATTGATGTAGCGCTAAAACTAGGATTGATTTTATTTTGTGTTTGTAAACCCATAATATTTTTTTTTAGATAATTTTAAACGGGTTCGTGTAATAGATCCATAAATTCAGTAGTTTTTGCTTCCAAAACATAAACTACTGATGAAGTTTTAGATACAATGATGTTGTAAAAAATGAAAGCAATAATACCAACAATCAAACCTACAACAGTAGTAATCATCGCAGTATAAATACCTCCGGATAAGTCTGTTATATTTAAATTATTGGGATTAGCTGCCATGTTGTGAAATGCAACCACCATCCCAACAACTGTTCCTAGAAATCCCAGCATTGGAGCGGCCCCGGCAATTGTAGCCAGATAGGAAACTCTTTTTTCCAGCCTTTGAATCTCTAATTTTCCGGTATTTTCAATAGCTGCAGCAATATCATTAAGTGGTTTACCAATTCTGGTTAAACCTTTTTCGATCATTCTGGCAAGAGGAGTATCATTTCCTTTGCATAATGCTAATGCAGAGTCAATTTTACCATTGTGGATGAAATCACGAATATTGTTCATGAAATTTCTCTCCTCTTTGGAAGCTTTATTTAATGTTAATAGCCTTTCAATAAAAATATAAATTGCAAAAAAGAACATGAAATACAAAGGAATCATGATCCACAAACTATTTAAATCAAAAACTAAATCAATAAATTTCAATTCCTCAATTACAGGAGCAGGTGGATTGGTAAGGATAGATGTGGAATCTCCAACGGGAATTTGTAAAAAAAACAAACTTTTCATATTATAATAATTTTTAGCAAAAATAACACTCGAACATTGATGTTTTGTTTGTTAGTAACGTTTTTTCCCAACACAATATTGTTAATATTCTTTTCATTCACAAATGAATACTAATTAAATATTTGTTACTTTTGTAATTCATATTTAATATAGTAAATACTTATATCAGAAGATGTATAACAATAATAAACCCAAAAGTAATTCTCGTCCAACGCAATACAAGCAGGTAAAATCTACTTCTAAAAAAACTACAAAAACAACCAAAGAGAAAACTACTAAATCAGTTAAATCGGATAAATTTATCCAGGTTATGAAAAGCCAACGAATGATTCAGGTTTACGGCATTATTCTTATGCTTTTCGCTTTATTGTTGCTTATTTCAATCGTTTCTTCCTATTTTCACTTTGAATTAGATGCTTCACATGTTAACTCAACTACCCCCGGTATTTCGAATATTGCCGGTACTTTAGGTGCCCACTTGGCTTACTATTTTATCAGTTATACGTTTGGTTTTATCTCTATTGGATTTCCATTCCTTTTTTTTATTTACGGATATTACTTAACCTTTGCTAAACAGATTTTACCCGTTTTATTGACTACCTTTACGACTTTAATTTCCATGGCCTGGCTTTCTACGGTCATTGGTTGTTTTACTTTTGGAAAAAATTATGAATATATTTCCGGAGTTTTTGGAAACTTTATGGCTCAAATCTTGTTAGAATATACTAAGATGGGTGGAACTATATTAATTTTAACCGCTGCATTTTTTATCATTCTGGTTCTTTTCTATAATATTTCACCAATCAAAACTTTACAAGTATTGACTTCTTTTAATTTCCCAAAAATCAAATCCAGACAAAACAATACTGATTCCGATACTTTTAAGAATAGAGAAGTC
>Ga0209098_1001564_pt1 | contig 21690 bp, 16 predicted proteins | sample AD_JPNHW1_MetaG_FD_184429 | JGI IMG/M metagenome (GOLD analysis project Ga0209098, IMG submission 184429) | Active sludge microbial communities of municipal wastewater-treating anaerobic digesters from Japan - AD_JPNHW1_MetaG (SPAdes) (version 2) | ecosystem: Engineered > Bioreactor > Anaerobic...
TGATATTTCTTTAATTTTACCCATGTTGTAAGTTGGTTGTGCAAAAACAAATTTACAACATAGGGGGGAAACCTTCGGGAAGTACCCCTTATTTATTAATTTTTTAGTCGGTTAGTAGTGATATTTTTACAAACAATCCAATTATTATTTTAACATACATGGAAAGCCCTACAATTTTTCGTATTACAATTTTTTTATGTGCTGATTTACAATGCCATATGCCAAGATTTGGCAATCTCTACAATCATGAGGGTTTCTGCAAACAAACAACAACTTAAAACGCAAATACATTTTACAAGTAAAATTTTACATGATCCTCCTTTGATTGGCCTTTATTAAAAATCATTTAAAATAATTCCAATCCTTACCAAACAATATTTCCTGCATATAATGATTAAACTATGTGTCAAACAAAATTCCTAAAATTCTGAAATCTAACTTTATAATTCTAAATAGATATTTTTTGTACTTTTGAAACGCTAAACAGTTCTGGGCAAAATGCATATTGTTAATAAAATTCTCATCATCCGCTTCAGTTCAATTGGAGATATTGTACTTACCTCGCCGGTTATTCGCTGTATAAAAAACCAACTACCAGAAGCCGAGTTGCATTTTTTAATAAAAAAACAATATGTCCCACTTCTGATAAATAATCCCTACCTCAATAAAATTCATCACTTCGATAAAAAATTAAAGGAGATCATACCTGAATTAATAGAAGAAAATTTCGATTTCATAGTTGATCTGCAAAAAAACCGTCGGTCAATGTACGTCAGAAGTTGTATTAATCGGCCATATGGAACTTTCAACAAACTGAACAAAAAGAAATGGCTGCTTACAAATTTCAAGATTAACCTTTTACCCAAAGTACATATCGTTGACCGTTATTTTCAGGCTGTCAAAAAACTTAATGTGGCTAACGATTTGCAAGGACTGGATTATTTTATTCCGGAGAACGACAAAGTTGATATTACCAAAATTCTGCCTGAAACTTTTCATAAAGGATACGCAGTTCTGATCGCCGGTAGCAAGCAAAACACCAAGCAAATTCCTTATGAAAAAATGCTTGAAATATGCAATGCCATAAATACGTCCGTAGTCTTGCTCGGAAGTAAAGAAGACGTTAACAAAGCCGAACGGGTATCCGAAATTCTGGGAAAAAAAGTATTCAATGCCTGCGGAATTTTCAATATTAACCAGTCGGCATCATTTGTTGAACAGGCAACTGCTGTTATTACTGCCGACACTGGCCTTATGCATATTGCAGCTGCCCTCCGCAAAAAAGTCATCTCTGTTTGGGGAAATACTGTCCCCGATTTTGGCATGTATCCATACTATCCAAAAGATAAGGAAAATTATCATATCATTGAAGTAAAAAACCTGAAATGCCGCCCTTGCAGCAAACTTGGCTATAAAAAATGTCCAAAAAAACATTTTCGCTGTATGATAGATATTGATGTACAGAACATCATCAAATTAGATAATGGGTAACCACCTTCAAACACTTCATTACCGGCAAATTGCACACATATAACTTGCAGATCTTTACTTTCAATTAAAAAATCTTACTTTTGCACCTTAATTTTATCACTATGGAATTACCAACAAAATATGACCCTAGACTCACCGAAGACAAATGGTATGAATACTGGCTTAAAAATAAGTTTTTTCACTCCGAGCCTGATGACCGTCCACCATATACAATTGTAATTCCACCGCCAAACGTTACCGGGGTATTACACATGGGACACATTCTGAATAACACCATTCAGGATATCATAATTCGTCATGCCCGTATGACAGGGTTCAATGCATGTTGGGTGCCCGGAACCGACCACGCCTCTATCGCTACCGAAGCCAAAGTGGTTGCCAAACTTAGCCAGGAAGGCATCCCTAAAAAAGACCTGAGCCGTGAAGAATTTATGAATCATGCATGGAGCTGGAAAGAAAAACATGGCGGAATCATACTTGAACAGCTTAAAAAACTTGGGGCCTCCTGCGACTGGGACCGCACCAGATTCACCATGGATCCCGTCATGTACGAATCTGTAATTGATGTTTTTATTGATTTGTATAATAAAGGACTTATTTACCGCGGTGTCCGTATGGTTAACTGGGACCCGCAAGCATTAACAGCTGTTTCGGATGAGGAGGTTATTTATAAAGAAGTTAATTCAAAATTATATTACGTTCGCTACAAAATAGAAGGCTCGGATGACGATTGGATCACTATTGCCACCACGAGACCTGAAACAATATTAGGTGATACCGCTGTTTGTGTCCACCCTGAAGATGAACGCTATACACGTTATAAAGGCAAAAGAATTATCATACCTCTTGTCAACCGTTCAGTGCCGCTGATCTACGATGAATATGTTGAAAGAGAATTCGGTACCGGAGCCCTGAAAGTTACTCCGGCACACGATATCAACGACTACAACCTGGGAATAAAGCACGAACTTGACTCTATAGATATTTTTAATGACAACGGAACCCTGAATAAAAATGCAATCCTTTATGTCGGTGAAGACCGGTTTGTGGTACGGGAAAAGATCACGAAAGAGCTGAACGAAAAAGGATACCTGGTAAAAACCGAAGCCCTCGTCAACAAAGTCGGCTATTCTGAACGTACCGATGTAGCTATTGAGCCAAAACTATCGTTGCAGTGGTTCATGAAGATGTCGGAACTTGCAAAACCAGCGCTGGATGTAGTGCTTGAGGAAAAAGTTAAATTCTATCCATCAAAATTTATCAACACCTATAAACACTGGATGGAAAATGTTCATGACTGGTGTATCTCACGTCAGTTGTGGTGGGGGCAGCGCATACCGGCATATTATCTGCCCGGAGGTAAAGTGGTCGTTGCCAAAACTATTGAGGAAGCTTTAGAAAAAGCCAGAGCATTATTAAACCGTGAAGTGTCAATTTCTGAGATCAGGCAGGATGAAGACGTGCTTGACACCTGGTTCTCTTCATGGCTTTGGCCGATCTCGGTTTTTGACGGCATACGCCACCCCGATAATGCCGATATTAAATATTATTATCCAACCAAAGATCTCATCACAGCTCCGGATATTTTATTCTTCTGGGTAGCCCGGATGATCATGGCCGGATTAGAATATAAAAAAATCATTCCATTCAAAAATGTCTATCTTACCGGCATGGTCCGGGATAAACTCGGGCGTAAAATGTCAAAATCGCTTGGCAACTCACCTGAACCGATGGACCTGATCAAAAATTTCGGCGCTGACGGTGTCCGCATGGGAATGTTATTGGCTTCACCTGCCGGTAATGATATATTGTTTGACGAGTCGCTATGCGAACAGGGACGAAACTTCAGCAATAAAATATGGAACGCTTTCCGGTTGGTTAAAGGCTGGCAAACCGATGATGCGCTGACTCAGACAGAAGAAAATAATGTTTCTGTAAAATGGTTCAATAACCGCTTCAACCAGGCACTTGAAGAGCTAAATGACCATTACGAAAAATACCGCATGTCGGATGCGCTGATGACATGTTACAAACTTATCTGGGACGATTTTTGCTCATGGTACCTCGAAATGATAAAGCCTGCCTATCAAAAGCCGATAGATAAAATTACTCTGGACGCTACGATTGATTTTTTTGAAAAACTTATCCTGATTTTGCATCCTTTTATGCCATTCATCACGGAAGAGCTTTGGCAGCATCTTCGCGTAAGAAAAGACGGAGAATCAATAATGGTCTCAAAAATGCCGGATGTTAAACCTTACGAAGAGATTTTTATTCAAAATTTTTATCATGCCCAGGAAGTAATTTCTCAGATACGTATGATACGAAAAGAAAAAAACATCCCCTTCAAAGAGCCTGTTATTCTAAAAATACGTAAAAACAACCAGGAGCAACCCGACATTACTTTTGACGGCATTGTCTCAAAAATCTGCCATATAACCGAAATTAGCTATGTTACTGCTAAACCGGAAAATGCCATCACTTTCCTGATAGGCTCAACGGAGTTTTATATTCCGGTGGGAAGCAGCATCAATGTTGAACATGAACTTAAAAAGCTACATGAGGAATTGAAATATCAACAAGGATTCCTCGACGCTGTAAATAAAAAACTTAGCAACGAACGTTTTGTTAATAATGCCGCTGAACATGTGGTGGCAGCCGAAAAGAAAAAGAAAGAGGATGCTGAATCAAAGATCCGTATCATCGAAGAGCAAATAAACTCGTTGAAGCAATAAGGCAAATCAGAAAGCGTTTGCTATTTACAACGAATCGTAATGTTTAAAAATATCCATACGCGTACCTCTTTAATTTGTATGATTTTACTTGCTGGTATAGCTATTTCCTGTAAGACAGAGAAAAGTTGTTCAACGGGCTGCCGTTACGGTAACACTGAAGATATCGGCATACACAAAAAATTGAATACAAAAAAAACAGTAAAAGAATTACACCGGTCAACTTTAACAGGAACCCTCACAAAAGATCTTGACAAACAAGAAAACATGAACTCTGGGAAAGCGGTAAAAAAAAGGCCAAAAAAGAGTCGAACAATCAACCAACCCATTTTATAATCATTATGGCATTAAGTATCTTCGAAGACAAATCCACAAAGCCTGATGAAAAAATGCTTGCCGAAGTATTGAGGATATCGTACGTGTGGTGGAAAGAAATCAGGGAGTTTGTCATTCAACAGTACCCACAGGCGCTTGAAGAATGGAATCATTCAGGAAAAAATTACGGTTGGGGCTTTCGGTTAAAAGACAAAAAACGTGCAATAATCTACCTTACTCCATCTGACAAATTTTTCCTTTTTTCTGTTGTTTTTGGTGAAAAAGCCACACAGGAAGCCTTGTACAGTAATATTTCAGAAGACATTAAAAAAATCATCCGGGAGGCAAAAGTATATGCCGAAGGAAGAGGCATCCGCCTTGAAGTTAAGGCTCCCCAAATGATCAGCGATATCAAAGAACTTATCCTTATTAAACTTCACAAATAGAAACAAGTAAGTACTATCCTGCCAAATCCTTTTATGGTGGCATTTCAATGATTATGGTATCAAAATTTATTTCTTTGGTTTCATTACCAATGTTTATTTTTGTAGAAAATTAGCTTAAAATGAAAATCTCATATAACTGGCTGAAACAATATACTGGTCTAAGTATTGATCCCGAAGAACTTTCACTTATCCTTACCAACTGTGGACTGGAAGTAGAAGCCATGGAGCACATAGGCATTGACAAGAGCCGTTTGGAAGGCGTTGTTGTTGGTTATGTTGCTGAAAAAATCAAACACCCAAACGCAGATAAACTCAGCCTGACAAAAGTGGATATCGGCACAGGAGAGATGCTTTCCATTGTATGCGGCGCTCCCAATGTTGCCCAGGGGCAAAAAGTGTTGGTAGCAACCATTGGCACTAAAATGAAAACCTCGAAAGGCGAATTCACTATTCAGAAAACAAAATTGCGTGGCGAATTATCGGAAGGTATGATCTGTGCTGAAGATGAGTTGGGTCTTGGCGAATCTCATGCCGGGATCATGGTACTTGACGAAAATGCTCCTGTGGGTGTTGCAGCAAAGGATTTTCTGAATGCAGAAGACGATTATACATATGAAATCGGACTGACACCCAACCGCTCGGACGCCACATCGCATATCGGAGTTGCGCGCGACGTTTTTGCCGTGTTGAACTGTATCAACAAAACCGGGGAAAAGCTCAAAATTCCTGATGTGAGTAATTTCAAACCAGATAATAACCAATTACCCATAAACATCATTATTGAAGATAATGATGCATGCCCCCGATATACCGGGCTTACCATAAGCGGCGTCCAGGTAAAAGAATCACCCGCCTGGCTGCAGGAAAAACTTAAGGTCATCGGCTTACGCCCGATAAACAATATTGTTGATATCACCAATTATGTCCTTTTTGAGACAGGGCAGCCGCTTCATGCATTTGATGCCGCTCATATCACAGGGAATACTGTGATTGTGAAAAAACTTGCCGGAGGTGCTAAATTCAAAACATTAGATGGTGTGGACAGAGAGCTGACCGCGGACGATTTGATGATCTGCAATAGTGAAGAAGGCATGTGCATAGCCGGAGTTTTTGGCGGCGAAAAATCCGGGGTAACAGCCGACACAAAAAATATCTTTCTGGAAAGCGCATATTTCAACCCTGTTTCTGTTCGTAAAACATCCAAACATCATGGCCTGAAAACCGATGCTTCGTTCCGTTTTGAGCGCGGTGCTGACCCCAACATCACCGTATATGCTATCAAACGTGCGGCCTTGCTCATCAAAGAGATCGCAGGCGGGGAGATATCATCGGATATTATTGATATATATCCCGAAAAAATCGAAAACCGTATTTTTAATTTTTCTTTAGAAAAACTAAATATTCTTGCCGGAAAAACTATTGAAAAAGATATCGTTATCAATATCCTCAACTCCCTGAATATTGAGATATTAAGTAAAAAAGACAATAACCTTACTTTATCCGTTCCGCCTTTTAAAACGGATGTTACACGCGAGATTGATGTCATGGAAGAAATACTCCGCATTTACGGGTATAACAATATCGAATGCAGCGAAAGCGTGCATGCCTCGCTGAGCTATGCGCAGAAACCCGATGCGGAAAAAATGCAGAATGTCATTTCAGATTATCTTACAGCAAACGGATTTTATGAAATTATGACCAATTCTCTGAGCAAAAAAGATTACTATGTCAACAACAGCAGTATATTTTTTCCGGAACATTTGGTGCATTTATTAAACCCCCTAAGTAAGGATTTGAATGTAATGCGGCAAACCCTTCTTTTCAGTGGACTGGAAGTGCTTGCTTTTAATAAAAATCATAAAAATTCCGATACGTTTTTTTATGAGTTTGGCAGAGTATATCATTTCAAACAAATGAACTCTGAAAACCCGCTAGACAAATACACAGAACAAAAACAATTGGCGATATTTGCAAGTGGCAACGTTGTAAATCCCAACTGGCACAGCAAAGAACAGCCGACAGACTTGTATTTTATGAAAGCTTTTGCTGTCAATGTAATGAAAAGGCTGGGTGTTGATACAAACAGCCTGCAAATGAAAGAAAACTCAAGCCCGGCCATGTTCAAATCGCAGATAACCTATGCTCAAGGCGGTATTCAACTTTGTGATCTTGGTCAAATAAATCCGTCTATTTTAAAACAATTTGATATTAAAGATGATGTATATTTTTGCGTGATGAACTGGGATAATCTGGTTTATGGCACAGAAAAACAGATCATCAAATACCGCGAAGTCAGCCGTTTCCCGGAGGTTCGCCGCGATCTGGCATTACTGCTTGACAGTTCTGTAAAATATTCCGAAATTGAACGCATCGCTTATGAAACGGAACCAGCACTGATGCAAAATGTAGCGTTGTTTGATATTTATGAAGGCGAAAACATCGGAAACAGTAAAAAATCCTATGCGGTAAGTTTCACACTTCAGGATGAAGAAAAAACCCTTACCGACCAGCGCATTGATGAAACGATGAACAAACTTATCGAAGCCTACAAAAACAAACTTAATGCAATCTTAAGATAAAATCATGGGCGCTTTATTCAATTCTATAGTTTTCGGACCGGTAAAAAGCCGCCGCCTGGGAGTTTCACTCGGATTGAATATTGTTCCCCCTCACATAAAATTCTGTTCTTTCAATTGTATTTATTGCGAATGCGGCTGGACCGAAGCCAGCGATGTAGAAAATGCCTTATTTTATTCTCCCGGCGAAATCCGTGAAGCGCTGGAGAACAGACTCATTTCGCTTAATGAAGAGGGCGTTATCCCGGATGCGATAACCTTTGCAGGCAATGGTGAACCAACAATACATCCGCAGTTTGATAAAATTGTTGATGACACCTTAGCACTGCGGAATAAATATTTTTCTCAGGCAAAAGTAGTGGTGCTATCTAATTCTACCATGTTGTCGGATGAAAAAGTACTGAATGCTTTGATGAAAACCCACAACATCATGAAACTTGATGCGGGCACTGAAGCTACATTCCGGCTGATGAACAAACCAAGGATCAAGATCAGTCTTAATGAAATTATTGAAGGTTTAAAAAAATTCAACGGAAAACTCACACTTCAGACCATGTTCCTCCGCGGCACTATTGGGGATAAAATGATTGATAACACGGCGGGTGATGAACTTCAAACTTTACTCAAACATATCGTTTCTATTCATCCCAAAGAGGTGATGATCTATTCACTCGACCGCCGCCCGCCCATGGCTCAACTCGAAAAGATCAGCAAAGAAGAACTGGAAAAAATCGCAGAAAAAATCACACAATTGAATTTTAAATGCAGCGTTTACTAACTATGTGGAAGCACAATAACAATTATCTCGTCAGGGTTTTTGAGTTTAATAGTTTTGCTAAAGCTGTTGAATTTATCAATGCAATAGCTTTGCTCGGCATTGTCACCGAGCATATCCCTTTCTGGGAAGACAAACTGCATATCGTTATTGTCAAACTAAAGACCAAGCACGACACCGATACTATTTCCAAAAAAGAGAAAAAAATAGTTGATGAAGTAGAGGAAATTTATTTTCATATCTGATGCATTGATGCTGAATTATGACCCTAAAATATTAGTCGCTTTTGGAGAAGCTGTCGGAGGGAACAATCAAATATTCCGCTGGCTCGCCGATAACGGATATGTTGAACTGGCATCGCTTTCAAACTGCATCAATTCCGACAATGATGCTTTTTTCTGGTTGCTGAAAAACGGGTACCCGCATCTTGCCATCCTGAGCAATGCCATGGATGGCTACGACGATGCCTACAAATGGCTTAAAGAACACAATTATTCTTTTTTAATAGTATTTGCCGATGCCTGCCGCAATAAGCCCAAGGCAATAGAATGGCTGAAAGCCAACAATCTGGAGGTTTTTGAACACCTTTCCAAAAAAATCTATGATGTTCTCGAACAGCAGCGTCGGGATAATTATGACTACCATAAGAAAAAGTTCAGGTAAAAAACTATCAGGATTTTTTAATATATGTATTAAAAAAGATTTTAAAAAAAATTAATCTTTAAAAAAATTAATCTTTATATTTGCCCTTCAATTTTATCACACAAAATCTATTTTGTTCCGGTTAAATAAAACTTTTAAGCGATTTATTACTGTTCTGATTTTTTTAATTCTTGTTTCGGGCTCTTCATATTTTTCAATAAAATACCACGATACCAAAGGAATAAGAAACTGGAGATCTGAAATATTTGCTGATGCCGCCGGCTATAACATATATTTACCGGCGATGTTTATCTATAATTGGGATGGCAAGTCTTTTCCGGTGGATATTGAAAAACAAACCGGCACAGGTTTTAATATCGATCCGAGCACAGGAAAAATTTTCACAAAATATACTTGTGGTGTGGCTTTCATGCAATTACCATTTTTTCTTGCGGCCAACCTTATTTCAAATGTAACTCTGGGAGGAACGGATGGATACAATTATTTAAATTACAGGAGCCTTGACATTGCAGGCTGCTTTTATATGTGGCTGGGATTTTTCTTTATTTTCTTCATGCTACGTAAAAGATTTTCCTTTTTATTATCTGCTGCAACGGCATGTTTCATCGTATTTGGCTCTAATGTGTTTTTTTATGGGTTCATTCATCCCGGGATGTCTCATATTTACAGTTTTGCGGTGTTTGCAGCTTTTCTATGGTCTTTTGATAAAATATCGGAATACGAAAAATTCACTTTCCGCCAAATGTTCATTGCAGGGTCCTTGTTAGGAATTGCCACACTAATAAGGCCAACGAATATTTTTATCGGGCTGGTATTTATCTTTTGGAATACTTTCAGTTGGAAAGATATCAAATTGCGCCTGAAAAAAATACTTACATGGAAGCCGGTGCTGGCAACGTTTTTTCCCTGTGTGCTGCTCCTGATTCCCCAGATGATCTATTGGAATTATGCCTTTGACGCTCCCCTGTTATACTCTTATAAGGGAGAAGGATTTACAAACTGGAAATCTCCTGAAATCATGGCACTGTGGTTTGAGCCAAATAACGGTTTATTTCCATACGCTCCTATCATGGTGCTTATATTTACAGGTATAATTATTACTATTATTAAAAAAAACAAAAGCGCATTTTTACCTCTTGTCATTTTCGTTATAATGAGTTATATTTTCGCATCATGGTATATGGTTTCTTATGGAAGTAGTTTCGGCTGCCGCCCATTCGCTGAGTTTTTTGTATTTTTCTCTTTACCGCTGGCTTCTTTGATCAAGTATCCCCGCAAAAAACTAATAAAAGGTTTTATAGTCCTGATCGCTGTTTTATGTATGTTATTTACAGTTAAAATGACATTGATATACAACGATAATTATTTTATGACTAAGGAAAAATGGAATTGGAAAGAATACAAATCATTGATCGGTCGCGGGATTAAAATTATTGAAGAAGATTTTGAAGATTGTAAAATAATTCCCGGGGAAATAATTGAAACGAATGACCCAGACCATGGAAAATATATTTTATCTGTCAGTAAAGATAAAGAATTTCCGACCGTTAATTTGGAAGAATCCTATACAAAAGGGACATATAGCTTTTGGAGGTACGCAAATGTGAGTGTTGATGTAAAAGCTGACACGAATGTATTTTTTCTGATAGTTTACACAACCGATTCATGTGGCAAACAGGTAAGATGGAGCGCTTTAGATGTTAAATATGATGAAAACAAATTAAATCAATGGCAAACCATCCATCTTTATGATGCCTTTGTTGGCGGAGAATATGGCGAGGGTGTAAAACTTAAATTTTATTTGTGGAATTCAAATCATCAAGCATTTTATTTTGATAATCTGAAAGTATTTTTACATTAACCCATACTTGGAAAGTCTGACAATTAAGAGGATCAGCTACATTTGTTGTGAAGAAAATCCACAAAATCATCCCTGTGTCACTATCCCTGTGGCCGGATTCAGCTCCGAGCCAAACATACTGTGAGGGATCGAAAAAATGATCAGTGTAACCAAAGCTGCTGCTATAATGTAGCCCGGCCTGAATTTTTTACGATTGGCAATCATAGTAATAATCCATGCAAGAAAGGCTATCAAGGTTTTGTTATCCGTCAGGTCCCAGCCAAATGGAACTCCTGTCCAGAATTCGCCAAAAGCATATTTCTGAACGACAGGCCCCAATATCATTCCACCAAGTAAGATCAAAACAAAAGTTATGAGTGAATAAAGGCGCGCCCTGTCATGTTTGAAAGCAGCTAGCAAGCCGGCCAGATTAGAAAGCATCATCCCGAAAAACATAAACAGAATATGCGGAATAAGCACATAAGCCGGGACATCACCTTTGTATCGGATAACATTAGGTTCCTGCTGCAAAACGGCCTTTGTTTCTTTCCCGTCAGAGAACAACAGAAAATATTCCAGTTTCCCCGCTGCGGGCTGTTTGGGCAAAAAGGCCGACATGCCTTTTTCTGTTTTTTTGAATGCCAGCGTATCCCAATTATCATTAGTAGGATATTTTCGGTAGATCATATAAGCCTGCACATCTTTTTCCATCACAGGAACGGATATCTCACAATCCGATGAATTATTACTGCTTCTTTTCAGCGAAAACTCCAAGGATTTTCCATTGATCTCAGTTTTCACCTTTAAAGGGTATGTCGGGCCTGTTACACGCTGGTAATAGGCCGCCGATAGCGTAATGATCACGGCTAAAATCCATGCAATGATCAGTTTTTTTCTGCTACTATTATTTTGTCCCATGATGTTCACTTTAAAATTAAAGTTGAATATAAAGTACTTCTTTTCCCCCTCCCCTCATCACATCAACACTGATGATCTGTCCTGCTGTCAATGATTTCAGCCTCTCCATATATTCATAAATGTCGTTCACTGTTTTCCCGTCAATAGCGATGATCACATCTCCTTTTTTCATCCCTCCTTTTTGCGCCGGGCCTTCGCCGTTAACGGCACCCACCGCAACACCCTTAACATCCTGCCTGGCAAAATCAGGCATGATGCCAAGCGTAACTTTCAGCCCCATGCGCTGGCTGCCTTTGTTTTTTGGGCCGGCTTCACGGAACGACAGATCATAATTATTACTGCAAATATCATCGATCACTTTGGTAATATAATCAGTGATGGTAAGCATTCCGTTACAATTTATTTTATCATAATCATCTGCAGGTAAGTGATAATCCGTATGAACACCTGTATTAAAGTAAATCACCGGGATGCTGTCCGAATAAAAAGAAGCATGGTCGGAAGGACCGTAGCCTTCTTTGCTGAATGAAAGCTTCAGCAGGTTGGTATCTGCATTATGAATTAATAACTTCTCGGCATCAGAAAAAGTGCCCGTTCCGCCAACTGACAAGGTTTTGAATGCATTCAACCGCCCAAGCATATCAAAATTGAGCATCAGTTTTATTTTTTTCTTATCAACCGGAAGATGCTGAACAAACCATGCAGAGCCTAATAAGCCTGATTCTTCGGCGCTGAAAGCAACAAAAATAATATTGAATTTTCCTTTCAGCCCTGTTTGCGAATAGCGCCGTGCAAGTTCCATCATAATGGCCGTACCCGAAGCGTTATCGTCAGCGCCGTTGTGAACAGCAACAGTATCGGTATTTCGTGAACCGGAATTTTTACCACCCATGCCCAGGTGGTCATAATGAGCACCAACCACTATGTATTCATCAGTATTTTGTCCGCTCATGCAAACCGCAACCACGTTGGATGTTTTAACTTTCTTCTGATTGATCTTTATCTGAGAGTTAATATTTCCGGGCATTCCAATCGTAATGGATTTTCGGGTACTATCAATAGCTTGTTCGAGTTGTTTAATAGTTTTTCCTGTTACTGACAGTATCTTATCGGCTGTTTTTCTGGAAATATTTAATACTGCAATCCCCGACCTGGCATTGCTTTTCTCTTGGTCAAGAGGTATGAGTTCATCAGCTTTATTCATTTCAATGCCTGTAACCAAAATTATTCCTGCTGCCCCATGGTCTTTGGCAACAAGCATTTTATTCCGGTCGCTGCTATGATCAGTAAAACGGCTCTTCGGTTTGTTGATCTCCGGGTGGCCCCTTAAAACCATCACCCATTTATCTTTTACATCCATATGTTGGTAATCGTCCCATTTAAGGCTATCGTTATTGATGCAGAATCCATAACCGGCAAAAACACAGGATGCCGACACAAAAGTGTCACGGCTGAAAGAATAAGGAGTATAATCTTTCCCTGGCTCAAAAGAGTTTTTTTCAAAAACCAGTGAATTATTGCTGCCGAGTTCAACCTCTGTAACCACATCAAAATACTGAAAGCCCTCATCAAACAACAACTTCAGGTGTTTTGATTTTAGCTGATCCTTGATAAACGCTGCCGCCGCCACTCCTCCATCGGTTCCAGGTTTGCGCCCTTCCAGTGAATCCGAAGCGAGAACTTTTACATAAGAACAGATGATATTATTTTGTGCTGTTGAGCTGAAGGCCAGCAAAAGCAGGACGGTGTATAGTTTTATTTTTCTTGACATGAAATTGGGAATATTAGAGATGTGCAAATTTAACTAATTCTGCCGAATTAAATAACCGTGGCGTGATAGCTACTGAAAGATAAGGCATACGCACAGATACTACGTTAAGATCTTTAGATTTTGTATATCCGGGAGTGCGGTGTCGTGCCGGATATTAGATTTTTTATAAGCTTTTCACGCAAAAAAGAGATTTTTCAACTACTTTCGTACTCAAAATCCAACAATCCAATGAAGCAATACAAGTTTCTGAACACTATTTCCGGCTGGATCGTTTTTTTGATTGCTTCTACCGTCTATATTCTCACGTCCGAACCAACAGCCAGCTACTGGGATTGTGGTGAATATATTTCTACCGCTTACAAACTTCAGGTAGGCCACCCTCCGGGAGCGCCTTTATTTCAGCTCCTCGGGCGTTTCTTTTCGTTGTTCGCATTCGGCGATGTTACGCTGGTCGCCCGCATGATTAACACCATGTCGGCGCTGGCAAGTGGCTTCACCATACTTTTTTTATTCTGGACGATAACAGCCCTGGCAAAAAAGATTGTCTTCAACTCCGGTGAAATCAAGACACACCAACTAATTACCGTGCTGGGTGCAGGTTTTGTCGGTGCCATGGCTTATACATTTTCCGATTCTTTCTGGTTCTCGGCTGTAGAGGGCGAGGTTTACGCCATGTCTTCCTTTTTTACAGCCATCACATTCTGGGCCATATTAAAATGGGAAGAAGTTGCCGACGAGCCTTACGCAGACCGATGGATCGTGTTTATTGCGTTCATGACAGGGCTATCAATAGGCGTTCATCTGCTCAACCTGCTGTGTATCCCTGCCATGACCATGGTCTATTATTATAGAAAAATTGCGCCATCCAAAAGAAACTTCACCCTCGCCCTGATCCTGTCAATTATTATCCTGGGATTTGTTCAGGCAGGCATTATTCCCTGGACTGTCAAGCTGGCCGGATTATTCGAACTGTTCTTTGTAAACACTGCCGGGCTGCCTTTTAATTCAGGAACCATCATCTATGCTGTCTTCCTCATCGGCCTGGTTGTTTTGGGACTTATTTTTTCAAAAAAACGCGGAAAGACGGTCTTGAATACCGTGGTTTTATCTTTTGCTTTTATCCTGATCGGATATTCTTCTTTTTTAGTTCTTGTGGTCCGCTCAAACGCCAATACACCCATCAACGAAAACGCGCCCAAAGACGCCATCAGCCTTCTGGGATACCTGAACCGTGAACAATACGGCGACTGGCCTTTATTGTACGGCCCATATTTCAATGCTCCGCTCGACAGTGAAGAGCCGTTTATTGATGGAAAGCCCTTATATGCCCGTGATGATGCCGCAAAAAAATATGTTGTCGTTGACGAGCGCAAATTATCCGTGTATAATTACGATAAACGATTCTATACGATCTTCCCGCGTATGTGGAGCAGCAGTTCTGATCTGCACGGAAGAGGATATCAGACCTGGAGTAAAATGGACGGCACGCCGATAACTATTACCAACCGGAACGGGACAAAAGAAGAGATTAACAAGCCCACGTTTATCGAAAACCTCCGTTTTTTCTTTACTTACCAGGTAGGTCATATGTATCTGCGTTATTTTATGTGGAACTTTTCCGGACGCCAGAACGATCAGCAGGGACACGGCGGATTACTGAACGGCAACTGGATGACAGGGATAAAATTCATTGATCAGAACCGGCTGGGGCCACAGGAAAATTTACCCGAAACCTTTACCGGTAACGCAGGGCGGAACTACTTTTTCATGCTGCCCTTATTGTTAGGGTTACTGGGTTTTTTCATCCAGCTCAACAAAGAGTTCAAGGGTTTTTTAGTGATTACCCTGTTGTTTGTTTTTACCGGTTTTGCCATCAATGTTTATCTCAACCCGGTTCCCTATCAGCCACGGGAGAGGGACTATGCGTATGCGGCCTCATTTTATGCTTTTGCCATCTGGATAGGGTTCGGAGTCATCGGCGTGAACCTTCTTTTTCAAAAAATTAAAAAATTTATTAACCCTGCCATTTTATCTGTCGCTGCAGTGCTTTTGTGTTTATTGCTTGTGCCGGCCCTCATGGCTAAAGAAGGCTGGAATGACCACGACCGCTCGAAGCGTTATACCACCATCGATATTGCTTCCGATTACCTGAATTCATGCGCTCCGAATGCCATATTATTTACGCTGGGCGATAACGACACATTCCCTTTATGGTATGCACAGGAAGTGGAAGGAATTCGCAGGGATGTCAGGATCGTGAACCTGAGCCTGCTTAACATGGACTGGTATATAGATCAGATGAAGCATAAGGTTTATGATTCGGAGCCGCTGCCCATCACGATGGACAAGAAAAAATACATTGCTTCAAAACGTGATTTCGTTTTTATTTATGAAGATACCAACCTGGTGAAACCCGACACTTACTTTAATATCAAGGCGCTCGTTGATTTTGCTACCAACGATGATGAATCATTGAAACTGAGCACCAGCAGGGGAAAGCTGAATTACTTTCCCACCCGAAAATTTTTGTTACCTGTGGATACGGCGCTGGTATTGAAAAACGGCACGGTTTCCCCTGAATATGCAGACTCTGTACAACCCCAGGTTTACTGGGATTATAACGATCATGTTGTGATGAAAAACAATCTGGTAGTATTAAATATGCTATCCGAATTAAACTGGAAACGGCCTGTATATTTTGCAACAACGACCGGCGACGACGCTTACCTGAACCTTTTGGATTACCTCCAGCTCGAAGGCCTTGCCTACCGTTTCGTGCCATACCGTTGCCATCCGATCGACAGCCAAACCGGCAGGGTTCATACCGGTATTATGTACGAGAACATGATGAACAAATTCAAATACGGGAACATGAACCATCCGGGGATCAATCTGGATGAAACCAGTATGCGCATGACAAATACCCTGAGAAATCTGTTTTCACGACTGGCCACGGCATTGCTATACGAAGGCAAATCCGAAAAAGCGCTGAAAGTATGCGATAAGTGTATTGAAGTAATGCCCGATAATACCGTTCCTTATAATCACATGCTTCTGCCAATCATTACTGCTTATTATAAGTGCGGACAATATGATAAAGCTAATGGTATTGCACAACGTCTTGGTGAATACTGCGAACAGGAACTTAACTATTTTGCCCAGTTTTCAGGCACCAACGCCGTTTACATCAGAATGGAAAAGGACGAATCGCTTGACCTGCTGGATAAACTGATACAAATCGCAAAAACCTACGGACAGAAAACAATGGAAAAACAGTTGACCGGAAGTTACCAGCACTTTAAGAGTTAAAGCTAAAATCATTTTTGGACGTTTTTTGAAAAATTATCATTTTCTTTGTAATTAATATTGCATGAGCATGTACCTGACCAAGACACCTTTTCTGTTGCATAAACTATATTTCCCGAAGGATCTCTGGTGTGTCGAAACAGAACACAACGAAATCTATCTTACTTTTGACGACGGCCCCGAGCCAGAGGTTACCCCATGGGTACTGGATTTGCTGGACACGTATAATGCCAAAGCCACTTTTTTTTGTGTCGGTAATAATGTCGGCAAAAATCCCGAGCTTTTTTCCGAGATCATAAAACGCGGGCACAGCATAGGAAATCACACCTACAGCCATGTCAACGGTTGGAAGTCTAATCTGTACAATTACCTGCTGAATGTAAAAAAATGCAACAGGCACTTTAAAACAAATTTATTCCGCCCGCCTTATGGCAAGATATCGTTCATGCAACGCTACCTGCTGAAAAAACATTTCAATCTGATCTACTGGACCGTTATCAGCGGTGATTTCGATAAAACCATCACTCCGGAAACATGCCTTAAAAAAACGATCTCTTCCACAGAAAAAGGCGCTATTGTTGTTTTTCACGACAGTAAAAAAGCAAAAAGAAACCTTACGGTTGCCCTGCCGGCTTTTTTAAAACATTTTCACAACAAAGGATTTCATTTCAAAGCCATCCCGTATGACTTCAAAGAATCAAAAAAACTAATACCCGTTCTCAACACAATAAATCAATGAGCATAAAAACGGCAGAACGCAACTCAGGAATACTTCCCGAGGACAATGTGATACACCACAGGCATTTGATTGCTTACAACGAAGCAGCTAAACTCTGTCCCGGAAAAGTGCTCGAGATTGGCAGCGGCGAAGGTTACGGCATCAAGATCCTGGCTCCCTGCGCTTCGGAATACTTCGCAGTGGACAAACATGCCACCCCTGTTCCGGAAGCTATGAAAAATGTCGTTTTCAGGCAAATGAATGTGCCTCCGCTGGATGGTTTTGAAGATAATTATTTTGACGTTGTGGTTACTTTCCAGGTTGTGGAGCATATCAAAAACGACCTCTTGTTCTTTTCAGAAATAAAACGCATACTCAAACCGGGAGGAAAGCTCATACTCACCACGCCCAATATCGCCATGTCTTTGACCCGAAACCCCTGGCATGTCCGTGAATACACGCTGGAACAGATGAAGGACATCGTGAACAAAGTATTTGCTTCTGCTGAAATAAAAGGCGTTTACGGTAACGAAAAGGTGATGGCCTATTACGAAGAAAACCGCCGCTCTGTCAGAAAATTCACACGTTTCGATATTCTCAGGCTTCAGTACATTCTTCCCCGCTGGCTGCTTCAGATACCTTATGATATTGCAAACCGGATGAACCGAAACAAACTGATGAAAGACAATACCTCTATGGTTGCCAAAGTGGTTACCGAGGATTTTTTCATAGAAACTGCCAACGAAAAATGCTTCGACTTTTTTGTGATAGCTCAAAAATAGCCCGTCTTTTTCGGTGATCTGAAACCCGCCTAAAACAGCGTTATTACTGTTTTTCCTTGACTTTTACCTCAAAATTTAGTATCTTTGTATTAGAAGGAGGTATAAAAAAAAGTATAAACCCTTTTCGTCATGAAAACCTCAGTAAACTATCTCGAGGATTTCATCTTTGAACAAAGGAACAAGGAATATGGTGCTTATTATCTCCGCAAAACCTATCTGAAAACTCTGATCACCGCAGTCGTAATGGGAACAGGCATTTTCCTTTCCGGGGTTTCAGCCGTATGGGTAAGCAATTATGTAAAAAAAGGAATATCATCCAACGAACAGGAAAATATCACGTCGGTAATGTTAAGTAATGTCCCTAAAAAAGAAGCAGCCGAAATAATTCCTGAATTACCTGTTGCAGAACAAAAGAAAACAGTGGCCTTCAGAGCTCCTATTGTTATTAACACCGATGAAGAAATAACCGGAGAACTGTCGGACATGATGGAAAACACCCAAAATATAAACCCAGCAGATACCATTTCAGAAGTTATTATTGAAATTTCTGAAGAGCCGAAAAAAACCTCCGTTATTGAAGAGCAAGAAGAAGAAATAAAAATTTACACTTTTGTCGAAGAATACCCGCAATTCCCCGGTGGGGATGCCGAAAGAATCAATTACCTAAGGGATAATCTCAAGTACCCGTCACTGGCAAAAGAAACCGGCATACAAGGTGCGGTGTACGTTACGTTTGTAGTTGAAAAAGATGGCAGCATCAGCAATATAAGTATTATCCGCGGTATTGGCGGTGGTTGCGACGAAGAAGCCTTAAGGGTGGTAAGCGCCATGCCCAAATGGAATCCGGGCCGTCAAAACGGAAAAGAAGTCCGTGTGCAGTTTAATATGCCGATCACATTTAAATTGATGTAGTCTTATACATCTTTAAAATAATACTGTCACAATTTGAGGTATTTCTTATAACCATAATAAAAGAAAATCCCTTTTACTTATTATTACCCCCCTTTAACTGCTTAAAAGTGTAATATCACTGTTTAATGGCTTTTACAGACCAGTACAGGTCGTAACATTGTATAAGAAAAATACAGTGTATAACCCATAAAAACTCAAAGCCATGAAAACTTCAGAAAAAAACCTCGATGACATTATCTTCGAAAACAGAAACAAAGAATACGGTGCCTACTCACTCCGTAAAAGTTACAACAAAAATATGATGTCGGCTGTTATCATCGCCATTGTGATTTTCCTTGTCGGTGTTACCGTGCCATTGTTAGCCAATTATTTTAATAAAGGAACTATTATCGCAGGGGGGGATGACATTATCGTGATCATGGATAACATTCCCAAAAACAAGGAAGTTGTAAAACTCCCTGAAACAGCAGCAGAAACCAAGAAAGTTCCTGCATACAAAGCCCCCGTCGTGGTTAATACCGATGAGGATACCCCCGATGACCTGTCGGAACTGGCAGAGAAAGTAAATAACACTATTCCTTCCGACACCAGCGGTGGCGCTGTAAACATCCCTGACGATAAGCCCAAACCCACGGTAATTGATGACGACATAAACACGCCTGCCCCGATGATCGTGGAAGAAATGCCAGAATTCCCCGGCGGCGAAGCAGCAAGAAAAAAGTTTCTTTCTGAAAATATTAAATACCCGCAAATAGCACGTGAAATCGGGACACAAGGCCCTGTGTACGTAAACTTTGTGGTTGAAAAAAACGGCAGCATCACCGGTGTTAAAATACTTCGCGGCATTGGCAGCGGCTGCGACGAGGAAGCCTTAAGGGTGATAAATGCTATGCCCAACTGGATCCCGGGCCGTCAGAACGGAAAAGAAGTAAGGGTGCAAATTAATATGCCTATACACTTCAAACTGATGTAACGACAGTGAGAAATAAAAAAAGACGGTTGAAATCACCGTCTTTTTTTTAATATACCGGCATGACTTTATTAAGCCAGACCATTTGTCCCGCCTGGGGTTCTGTGCCTTGTTTCATCCGGTTTTTTTTGTATAGCTCCTTCAACTGAATGCCATATAACTGCGAGATACCGCGCATGGTCTCTCCCTTAACCGCTGTATGAAACCCAACCGAACAGGTTTTCTTCTTTGGCTCTATATAAATTTTTTCACCGGGAGACAGTGCATGACCATTTTTCAAATCGTTGTACCGCAAAATATCAAATTCGGCAAGACCGAAATATTCGGCTATGGATTGATAAGTATCTTTTTTGCCTGCCAGAATATACTTCACCCCGTTGTTTACTTTAACCTCCCAGTTGTTCGGAGATATCTGAATATCGGGAAAATCAGACGGGCCATTAGAATTTATTTCTTTTATTTTTTGAACTTTCCCCAAACTGTCCGGAATTCTTTTCACTTCTTGATGGGTAACCTCTGTTTTGTTTAATGCAATCAAATCTGTTTTTGGTATGGAAACCCCGGAATCAAGCTTGTATAACTTATTTTCGTCAATGATCTTAATAAGCATTTCAGCATACTTCGGCTCCGTGGCGTATCCTGCCTTTTTGAGTCCGTATGCCCAGCCTTTGTAATCCAGCATATCAAGCTTAAACAGGTCCCTGTAATATTCGCGTGTGGCCAGAAAAACCGAATGGTCGCGGTATGAGTCCATATCCGTAGGATACTTTCGGAAACATTCGTTCTCGGCATCATCATCATAGTAATACTTTCCGCCTGTCCATTCCGGTTTGCACTTTATACCAAAATGGTTGTTGGCATTGCGGGCCAGTTCGCTGTTTCCGTTGGCAGATTCCAGTATACCCTGCGCCAGCGTAATGCTTGCCGGAATCTTATATTTTTGCATTTCTTCCACGGCAATTTTCTGATATTTCTGAATGTATTCAGGAACGGTTATTTTGCGCTGGGCAGCAACACCCAGGACAATAAGCAACAAGACATTCAGAATGATAATTTTTTTCACTGACAATGGTTTGTTCAAAAGTATTGAACTTTTTGCAGTCCCGAACCTGCATTTATTAGTAATTTTCCACATTAATTTGTTAAAACCCATGCAACTGCTGAAAAAATATTTCCCCGGCCTGAGCGAGCAACAACTGCAACGTTTTGAAGAGCTTGGCCCCCTGTACTCCGAGTGGAACAGCAAGATTAACGTCATCTCCCGGCAGGATATTGACAATCTGTATCTGCACCACATCCTGCATTCGTTGAGTATTGCCCGCCTCATACAGTTTGCGGAAGGCACCATCGTTATGGATGTCGGAACCGGCGGCGGTTTCCCGGGCATCCCGCTTGCCATCATGTTTCCCGAAGCCGATTTCTACCTGATCGATTCCACCGGAAAAAAAATTACCGTGGTCAGCGAGATCGTAAAA
>Ga0209098_1001569_pt1 | contig 21667 bp, 31 predicted proteins | sample AD_JPNHW1_MetaG_FD_184429 | JGI IMG/M metagenome (GOLD analysis project Ga0209098, IMG submission 184429) | Active sludge microbial communities of municipal wastewater-treating anaerobic digesters from Japan - AD_JPNHW1_MetaG (SPAdes) (version 2) | ecosystem: Engineered > Bioreactor > Anaerobic...
CGCGATGGCAGGAAAAAAATATCCGGATAAAACACCAACCGCCATCGCAAGGAATATCCAAAGGGTAAGGTATCTGTCGAGGAATTTCAATCTTTTCTTTCTTGCTTCCATAAAAATTGAATTTTGAATTTTATTAACAGCAATTTTTACCCGTATTTGCACAATCACAGCTTGGTTCCGTACCTCTAAGGATACCGTTGATAATACCGGCAGCGCAGCCAACCCCTGATCTGACGCTGATAGCTCCTTCCGGGCAATTTTTTTCGCAGGCGCCGCACTCCATGCACTGGTCTTTATTTTTTATAAAAGCCTTTTTTCCCCTGAGCTCAAAAACCTCATGCGGGCATACGGTGAGGCACATCTTGCAGCCGTTGCATTTCTGCTGGTCAAGGTCCAGTGTGACCACATTTTTCAGATAAGTCAATCCGTTCATAATGTATTATATTATATAAATCTGCTTACAATCCATCCAATAAGTCCTAAAGCTGCTGCTGCTATTTGGAGCGGGAGCGCAAGTTTCATTTCCTTCTGTACACCGGAAAGAGAGGTGAACGTTGATGATCCTGTGAAATTCATGGCCATAAAAGATGAGATCGCACCTATGATCAGGAACCACGAGATGATTTCAATAATATTATTCCCGGGTAAATTCAGGAATAATAATAATACTGTGATCAACCACCCAACGGCAAGGCCTTTTAACGAAAATCTTTTAAAAGGAATCCATGGTAAAAATAAAGGAGTTAAGACACATCCCGCCAAATAAGCTGAGAATAAATTAATGACGGCTCTGCCGCCATGATGCCATGCGGCATCAACGGTGTATCCTTTAGCGCTAAATCCTGCCAATATAAAGAATAAAGCCGGTATGAACAACAAGTAATATTTGCCATAAGTTATTTCAACGGGGATCAATTTTATCCGGTCTTTTAGCGGAAAATTCACCCGGCGCATTTCAGGCGTTGCTTTATAACCCGTTTCAATAAATGACCTTATATCATCGGCTCGGACAGGGCCGTAAATCACCCTGAATCCTGTTTTGCTTTTTACCTCATGTGCCGACACTCCCACAGCTCCGAGTTGCGGAACAATAATATTTCTGTGGTCAACGATATTTAACAGTGCATGAATCTTTATCCTGTTTATCAGTTCTGCTGTTCCGAAAGTCCCTTTGCCGGCGGCACACCACACATTGATCCCTTTGGTGTCAAGGACAAGTATCCACGCATTTATACCGTGTAAAGCACGCCGCAAATGGTCAAAACTTAATTTGAAATTTGCTGAAACAAAAACATCGGAGGTTGCATCTGGATTTCCTGCTGCGTATAAACCCGGTTCAACTTTATAGTTCATCCGGCCCAGATTCCACCTGACCTTGATGGTTTGCCAGATATCAGAACGGCTCCAGACTGTTGAAACCAAGGGAACAGGTCCAAATATTGTTTTAATAGTTCCGGTAATATAATCCTGCTTCATATCGTATTAAATCGTAATCAGAAAATAAAAACCTATTGCAATCATCAGAATACCCGCAATGTATTTCAATACATTTGCAAAACGGGAAAGCGATGTTGATATTTTTCCAAGTCCGAGTCCAAGACCCAGCATGGCTGCGGCAAGTGTCAACCCATAACCTAAGGCATAGGATAGTAACATTAAAAATCCCCAAACCGCGTTGCCTTTTATAAAAGATGCTGCCATAATAACCGGGAAGAAGGGGCTGCAGCATAAACCACACAGGGAAGATACGCCACCTATGGCAAGCCCGAAAATTACAGCGCTGAAAATTCCGCTTTTATGGTTGTGAACGTTTATTGAAATACCCGGAATTTTGAAAGGAAAGAGACCGACAGTGTACAAACCAAAAAGTATAGAGATAACTCCTGCCGCTATTTTCCAATAACTACCTATTGAATTACTTATAAATTCACCGGTGAATCCAATGAACAATCCGATGATGGACATGGAAATTACAGTACCCAGCAAAAAGAACATACTGCTAAGTACGACTGTTTTTTTTCTTCCTGTTGAACCAATTGAGCCTGTATAGCCTGCCACAGTGCCGATAACCGCATAATTGCAGGCACAGCTAAAAACACCTATCACACCCAGCAGAAACACTGCTGCCAAAACGGAAATGCCGGCCTGGTCAGAACTTAGTATTGTCTGAATCCATTCATTCATTATTTCTTGCTTTTAGGACAACATGGGGGATTTTCGCCGGGATTTGTGATTTGCACCAGATTTACGCCGGAGGTATCAGAACAGGCTTTGGGGCAACATAACGAATCTTTGGCGGCAACAGGCCCCTCCGTGTTTTTATTTACCAGCTTAATTGTTACAATAGCAACGGCTGCCACCATCACGATCGTAAATACGATCTTCGTCCATAGCTTGTTGTTTTTTTTAGGCTGGCAGCAATCGCTACCGCATTCGCAATCGGGTTGATTATTCATATTGTTTTCCATTAGTATTTTATTTAGGCCTCATTATTTATTTCCGATTCAATTTATTTATTTTATTGACTGATAAAATGTATAAAACTGTTCTTTCATTTGATCTCTGACCTTTCGGTATACTTCCATGATTGCCTTTTCCGTGCCTTTTGCATTTGCAGGATCTTCAAAACCCATGTGCATCCGATGATGCACCCTGCCTGTAAATAGCGGGCAAACTTCTTTAGCTCCGTTGCAAACGGTAATCACATAATCAAAATTTTCATTCAGGAAAATATCAACTTGTTTTGGGTATTGTTTACTTATGTCGATGCCTGTTTCCGCCATTGCTTTGACAGCAAAAGGATTTACTTTCTGTTCGGCTCTGGTACCGGCAGAAAATACTTCAAGTTTCGGATCAAAAGATCTCAAAAAGCCTTCTGCCATCTGGCTGCGGCAGGTATTCCCTGTGCAAATTATTAGTATTTTCATTTTTCTAACTATTATTCTGTTACATTACCCTTAATTGATAATGTTACCACGCCGACCTCTGCATTTGAAATTACCGTAATAGTTTTACTTATCGTTCCCACTTTTTTTGTGTCATACACAACCTTAATCACTCCGTTCTGGCCTGGAATTATCGGGTCTTTTGGCCAGGTAGGCACAGTACACCCGCATGATGATTTTACATTGCTCAGTATCAGTGGTTCCTTACCTGTGTTTTTAAAAACAAATTCGCAAGTTCCATCAGATCCTTTTTTTATTGTACCATAATCATGTTCAAGTTTTTCGAATGAAATAACGGGAGAATTGGTCTGAGGTTTATCAGCTTGTCCTTTAGCAACAAGAGTTGAAGCAAAGAGAAATAAGCATAAAGTTAATAGTTTGGTAGTTTTCATGATAATAGTATTAAAAATTAATTTACCAAATTTAATTGTGGTACTTCGATTTTAGGATTTTGGTGAAGTGTGTCTATCTTACCATCCATCAGGTGTATTTTCATAGTACCGTATTCGGCTGCCTGAGGGCTGTGGGTAACCATTACAATGGTCATTTCTTTTTCCCTGTTGATCTTTTTCAGTAAATTTAAAATTTCAGATGATAGAGATGGGTCAAGATTTCCGGTTGGTTCATCGGCTAAAATCAGATCAGGTTCATTTATTAAGGCCCTTGCGATAGCTACACGTTGTTGCTGGCCGGCAGACAGTTCTCTGGGAAGATGATTTTTTCTGTCTTCGAGGCCAACCAACTCCATTAAAGCATCCGCTTTTTTTATTTTTTCTTTTTTTGTTAATTTAGAAATTGCCAAAGGAAGCATCACGTTTTCTAAGGCAGTGAGATATGGGATAAGGGCAAAACTTTGCATCACAAATCCGATATGTTTTTTTCTATAATTTGACAGATGTTTGTCGTTTGCGTTATCAATCCTGAAATCATTGAAATATATTTCACCCGAGGTGGTTTTGATCAATCCGGCGATTGAAAGTAAAAGAGTAGTTTTGCCGGAACCTGATGCTCCTGTAATAGTAACAAAATCGCCCTTTTTAACTTCAAAACTTACATTTTCCAGTGCATGAACACCTCTGCCCGCTTTTTGATATTGTTTATTTAGGTTGTTTACTTTTAATATCATGATTAGCCCTCCTGCATATTTGAAAATGGTTCTATTCTCCCGGCAAGGTATGAGGGTATCAAAGCACCCAATAAAGAAACTCCGATGGATATTGCCAGGGAAATGCCGATCAGGCTTGCAATAGGTTTTACGGGCAATCCTGCCAGTTCCGGGCCCAGCCACATTCCTGCCAAAGTACCGAGAATATAGCCAACGATTCCACCGATGATTCCTAATACTAATGCTTTAGATAGCATCATACGGTATATTACCATTTTATTAAAACCGATCATCCGCAACATCCCGATTTCTTTACGGCGTTCGTTGATGTTCGCCCACATAAAGTTGCCGATAGAAATGCCTCCGACAAAAATGATGATGATTAAAAATATCATAGAAACCTTGTTCATCATTTTGTTGGTCTCGATCTGGGTAGATACGATCTGGCCGATTGTGGTTATTCTTGTGTCAGGCAAAACATTTCGTAATTTTCCGAGAAGCCCGTCTGATATGGCATTGCAGCAGCCCATTATTTCGATGGCGCTTACCTGTGCCGGAATTTTCAGCAATTCCTGTGCTTTGTGAAGATGGATGAAAACCCTGTCATCGTCAACAGTTCCCGTTTCATTTAAGACCCTGGCTACTTTGAATTTTTCACCTAAAATGTCAAGGTTGCCGCCTTCACCAACTTTTAATTTAGTAGCCATAGCATAACCCACCAAACATTCATCTCCGCCTAATGAATCTATAACTTTCCTTCTTAATTTTTCATCTTCGTAACCACTGCTTTGATTTGCAGTATTAGTGGGGGCACACGAAGCCATTAAATTGTTGCCTAATAAGCCTGATTGCTGCCACATCGGTTTTGAAGTGATTTCGTTTTTAGGCAAAATGCCTGTGAGAACAACAGTTTCATTTCCAATTTTAGTTCTTCGGGTTAGTTTTGGAGATAAATTATCAACGCCTTGAAGATTTGAAGCAATTATTCTGTCTACATATTCTTCGGGTATTGTTGGCGCATCAATGTCTGCAGAATAATAATTATCTACATTAGAAGCTTGCGGCAGCACGAGGATATTCGCGCCAAGGTTATCAAGATTTACCGCGACAGCTTTCTCAGATACCACCGAGATAGATCTGATGCCAACAATAACAGCAATGCCAAGTACAATTGCAAGCAGGCCGGAGATTAGTTGTGACTTGTGTTGTTTAAATTCAAGCCAGACGAGTTTTCGGATATTCATAAAAATAATTTTTTTTATTATTTTTTACCACATCCGCTGGGTGTTGTCGCTGGCCCGCATCCTTTACTACTTCCTCCCGGGCAGCAGCCTCCGGTTTTAACAACTTTGTTCGCTGAGGCTGTAAGCGCTTTTTCAAGTGCAACACCTTCGTATTTATCAGTTACCTGTCCTGAAGAATTTGAGACTACCGTTATAGTTTTATCATTGATTGATGTTACCCCGATCTGTTTCAGAAATTCGGAATCTTTGGTGTTATTAAAATCAAATTCCACAACACTCGGTTTATTCGGCATTTTGGCGCTTACAGCCTTGCAATTAGCCAATACCGTAGCTTTATCGGTAAGACCTTTTTTAGAAACAACGATGAACACAGGCTTTTTTTCAGAAATAGCGAGCAAAACTTCTTCCTTTTTTGGTGAAGGAATTGCCTGAACCAGCATGTCTGATGTTGCCGAAGAAGCCGGATAACCTGCAACTGTGATACCTTTTGGTGAAATTACCAGAATAAACGGGGTTTCCACAAAAGCGATCCCAAATTTAGTAACCAGGTTGCTATTGGCTGCATCATCTCTATTCATCTGGATCACAACAGATTTTGCGACTTTTGTAGTTGCACCTTTCGCAATAGTAACTGCTTTATCAACACCAGTGGCTTTGTTTGCTGTAATAACCAAAAATACGGATTTACCATCTTTTTTTGCTTTATCAAGCTGTTCCTGCACAGAGAGTACCGGAGCAGTTGGTATGCTGTTATTATTTTTTGCAAATGTCTTTGCATTAAGTGCCGGTGCGGCAACAAAAAGTGCGATGATGCCGGCGCTTAATAAGATTGAAGAAATCCTGATTTTTTTCATTTTTGTGGTTTTGGGTTAATTTTGAAATTGATATTAAATTATGATATAGATTCTTTTGCATTAATCGGGTGTGATTAACCGCAGCCCTTGCTGCTGCCCGGGCAGCAACCTCCGCTTTTTTGCACTTTGTTAGCTGCAGCATTAAGTTGGTTTGCCGTTGGAATACCCGGAAACGTGCCGGTTATCTGCCCTGTTGAATTTGCCACAGCTGTTATGGTTGTTCCGTTAATTGAAGTTATTCCTATTTGTTCTAAAAATGCTTTTTCATTCTGGTCATCAAAATCAATCTCAATGATGGCAGGTTTTGAGTTATTCCTGCTGCTGGCAGTTTTACATACTGTTACAACAAGCTCTTTATCTGTATAATCATTTTTTGACACCACAATAAATACAGGCCGCTTTTCACTGAGTGCCATAAATACTTCATCCTGTTTAAGTGAAGGAACGGATTTTATTATTTGTTGTGCACTCATTTGGTCTGACGTTCCGCCAGCAACAGCGATACCTTTTGAAGAAATTACTAAAATAAAAGGTACCGGAACCGTTGCTATACCAAATCTGTTTACCAGTTCATTGTTTGCTGAGTTATCCCTGTCCAATGAGTAAATAGCAGAGTTGTTTAATCTGGAACTGGCATCATTTACATTAGCTGCTGCCTGTTCAACACCTGTTGCCCCAGTTCCCGTAATGACAAGAAAAACAGGTTTTCCTTCTATTTTTGCTTTTTCAAGGGCATCTATTGATACAGTTGGCGGCAATTCTGTATTTTGCTTACCATCTTTTCCGGGTCCGTCAGTTCTTTCTTCGTTATTATTTGATTTTGAATTACCACATGAAACAAGAGCACATAATAACAGATAAAGGGGGAAATGTTTAAGATTTTTCATTTTCTTTTATTAAATTACTTCATACAATTTCAGTCGCATTGACAAATGAAAGAACTTATGGCGCTTTCAAAAAATTTATTGAAGGTTTGTTTTATTTCTGCCAGTTTTTTCATGTCCAGACAATAATGGATTTTCAGCCCGTCAATGGTTCCCTGTATTATTCCCATTTCTTTCAGGTCTTTCAGGTGTTGGGAAACTGTAGGCCGGCTGATTGGTAAAAAATCTGAAATATTGCCTGTTCTGATCTCATTTTTTTCTGCCAGAAGTTGAATGATAGCAATTCTTGCCGGATGCGACAGGATTTTTCCGAACAAGGCAATGTTTTGCTGATCCTGGCTAAATTCATCAAATTTATTGTTATTCATAATTTTTAATGTTGAGCGTTGCAAACATACGACATTAATTTTTAATGGCAAAATTATTTATTGCTAAAAACAGTTGAAAATGGTTAAAGGTATTTTAAGAGATGATTGGCATTTGACACCAAATTACATCCATATCATAGTAAAGTGAGGCTTTCATTAAAAAGCAATTGTGAATTATAAATCAGGCAATAACCTTTTGTGATAGTATGACGGACACGGAATGAGCCATGTTTTCAAGTTATTTCCTTTCATAATACTTAATTGCCTTGTCATTTTTACCATCAAAGGGCTGTCCAATATTTACAAACCCATGTTGTGATAAAAAATTCTGACTACTCTCTATTGCAGTTGTAGAAAAAATTATTCCTTCAACATCTTTCATTTGATCTAAAAGAAGTTTTTTTATTTCAGAATTTATTCCTTTTCGTCTATAAATTTTTTCGGTAAAAGAATAACCGATTTCAAATTTAAGATCTTGCCAATTTCTATCAAGCTGTGCACACAAAACAACTTTTTCAACATAGCTTTTTTGTGGTTGCTTTATTGAAGAAATTGCAATAATATGATTGTCGACAGAACAAAATCCTAGAAGATTACAATTTATTATCCTGTTCCTTAATCCTTCCTTTTGGACTTTACAACCTTTTATAACAAGTTCATAAAATTTACATATTTCACTTTCATCACAATCCTTTGGTTTTTTTGCATAATAATAGAACTTATCGTTCATAATTGTTATCTTATTTTATTAGTAAAGTTTTGTTTTAGTTATGTCTTTTACACATAAATTTAAAATCAACTGCTTCTATTTATTGTTTTCAAATGATTTTCTATCTGTAATTTCTTCGGAACAAATATTATTCATTTTGATAATTGCATTTAATCTTAAATTTTCTCCCTTAAAATTACTCTCATTATTTTTTAATCTTTCCAAATAACCATTAAACTCTTGAAATAATTTTTCGTGAAATTGAGCTCTGTCAATTATTAATCCTGAGTAAACATTTTCCTGGTCAATAAATGTCAAAAAATTAGGTTGGTCTTTTTTTATTAGTGACTTTTGTTTTGTTTGTGCTTGATGCAATAGACCACATCTAAAATGAACATAAAATGTTTTACAAATGTTATTTGTTTTAAAATCTTTATTAAAGTTTTCGCTATTCTTAAAAAAATCTCTAAATGCTTTCCAGTGATTATGACGATATTTGATTTCTGTATTTTGTACACCAAAGTAAAACTGCATTAAAGTTTCAATAAGCAAGCAGTCTATAGACATGACGAGAAAGCCACTAAATTCATCATTTTTAATAAGATCGATATAATTAAAAAAGCGACTGTTAAACCTATCATCAATTATTGAAATACCTAAGTCCCAACCAGAACTTTTATCGTTAGTTAATTTTAGATTTAACCAGTCAGTATTTTTGTATTTTTTAGAAATTGAAAATGACATAAGTAATAATTAAAAAGATCGCACAGCACGGACATGATATGGAAAAGCTTTATCATAATTGATCTGGCTACCATCGAGAAAGTTCTGGTACCATGCGTTGTAATCAGTATATTCACTAGAACTCCAATATATACTATTACTAATAACACCAATTGCAACCCTGTTTATATATAATTTATTTAATTCATCTTTGCTTGGTAAATACCAGTCACTATAGCCACCTAATATTAGGTCATTACATAATTGTGCAGCATTAGGTGGAAGACAATGATTAACTATTGCAGTTGTATTTATCTGCCCATATCCAAATGAAGTAGATGTGCCAGAAGCACCATCACAACCCCAAGCCGCACCAGTGGCTTGATCATTTGGAGCGACTATTAAGCCATGTGCCTGTGACCAGCTATAACCGGGATCACCGTTTTGTAATATATAGGCAATTATACCTCCTTGATAACTCAAACCGATACCTAAAGTTGTAAAACCTACTTCATTTCCATATCCAGTACCCGAACTGTTTGTAGCATAAGCTCTTACGTAATATGTAGTGCCTTGAAATAGCCCAGATAAATTACTTGTAAATGCACCAATACCGGTGCCATCTGTTGTATGGTTGCCTGCGACAACCGGATTATGTGAGGTGCTCCAGCAAATTCCTCTTTCTGTTATTGTTGAACCACCATCGCTAAATATATTTCCACCTCCTGTAGCTGTCGTTGTTCCAATATTGTTTATTGTGTTGGTAGTTAATAATGGATTTGAAATTGTCAAAAAACTTAACTCTGAACCATATGTAGTCCCTATGCTATTAGTAGCATAAGCTCTTACGTAATATGTGGTGCCTTGAGATAGCCCAGTTATACTACTAATGAAACTACCCAACCCTGTACCATCTGAAGTATAACTATCGTTTATTGTTGGGTTAATATTAGTGCTCCAGCATACGCCTCTGGCTGTCACCGAAGTTCCTCCTTCGCTTGTAACATAGCCACCACTAGTTGCAGAAGAATTTGCAACATTTGTGATTGTTGCTGTTGTTACTGTTGGCATCATTAATGCAAGAGTACTGAAACTTTCTTCATTGCCATAAGCTGTACCAGCACTATTAGTTGCATAAGCTCTTACGTAATAGGTCGTACTCGGGCTTAGTCCATTAATATAGCTTGTAAAACTTCCGACTCCTGAGCCATCTATGGAATAACTATCTGAAAGAGTTGGATTATTTGACAAACTAAAACAAATACCCCGAGCAGTGATTGATGATCCTCCATCACTTGAAATTGTTCCTCCGCCTACAGCAGAATAATATGAAATATTACTGATTGAATTCGTAGTCAATTCTGCCGATGTTATATTTTGACCTGCAATAAAAAAAACCTCATCACCATAAGCAATCCCAACAGTATTGACAGCATATGCCCTTACATAATATGTTGTATTAAATGTCAATCCCGTAATAGTATATGAAAAGTGCCCAAGACCATTACCATTTGCAGAAAAGTTATTTGCAATAGTTGGATTGGGATCAGTCCCCCAGCACAGACCCCGTGCAATAACTTCGATGCCGTCTCCTCCACTATTGATAACATTACCTCCGCAAGTGGCAGCAGTTTCAGTGATATTGGAAATATAATCTGTCTCAAGAATAGGCAGTCCCGGATTTAAAGTAGTAAATGAAACTTGTTCGCCATAAGCTGTTCCTTCACTATTAGTGGCATAAGCTCTTGCATAAAAGGTTGTATTATAATTCAAATTACTTATCGAGGTTGTACAAGAACCGGATTCTGTAAAGTCCACTGTCGTATTATCTTCAATAGATGGCATTGGATTAGTGCTATAACAAACACCACGATAAATAATCTCCTTGCCTCCGTCGGATAAAATATTATAACTGCAACTTGCAGAAGTATAAGTTATATCAGATATATTTCCTGTAGATACATCCGGGACTGAATACCTTTTTTTACAGCTTGGGGCCATAAAAAATAGGATTAAATAGCAAAAAGCTAAAACAAATCGAAAATTCTTAAAGTAAATCATTGGTTTTTTTTATTTATTATGAATGATCTTTTTGGTATTTTATGAAAAATTGATATTTCTATAACTAAAATTTAAACCCAATTTTTAAATTTACACCATTTACATGATTTATTATTTCATGCTTATTATAATCATCTCCATACCACCAATAACCTGGTGTGTAAAGATTAACTTTCTTGAAAAATAATGTGTAGCCAATGCTTAGATTAAATGAATTGCCGGTAGACATATTTGCTTTAATACCAATAGAAGGATTAAAAAAATAATAATAAATGTCTTTATTACCATAATTATCTGTTTTGTTTGCAATATATGAATATGGGAAAATAAATCCTCCACTAATATTAATAAATGGTTGCGTACTCTTATTTGTGATGTACCATCGTGTATCAAGATATAGTGGAATACTTATATGATAACCAGTTGTAGTTGAAATAATCGTATCTACAGGGTGATAATTAAAACCAATTCCAATCCCAACAAAAAAGTTTTTTAGAAATTGCACACCATTAATTGTGTGAATCCCCATAATAAATGTTTTTTTTTTGTTTCTTGTATAATAATATTTTTCAAATTCTGAACGGCCTAAATAGAAATTAAAATCTAATATAGTTGCGAAATAGCAGTTTTGGGAATATTTGGAGGGAATATTTTCTATTTGGGGCTTGTCAATCTTGTTTTCATTAACTTTCGGTGCATTTTTTATAATGCTCTCACATTCTTCTGTTTTATAAACAAAAATGCTTCCATCGGAAGTTTGTATTTTTACTGTTTTATGAGGTTCATATTCGATTATAGTACCTTTAATAATACTGCCATTTTTTAAATAAACGACATCATTATTTTCATTTTGTGAAAAACAGCTAAGGCATAATATTGTTAAGATCAGGGTTAAAAGTATTTTCTTGATTTGCATTTGATAGTTATATTAGAATCAATTTATTTAGAAGCTTTCTCTTTAGTTATTTTATCAACTTCCGACATTTCATAAACATAAATACTCCCATCTTTCATTTTTATTTTTACATAATCATCAATGACCATCTCCATAATTACACCTCGGATCATTGAACCATTCTTTAGATATATAACATCTATATTTTCATATATTACCTCATTTTCATTTGATTGCGATTTATTTTGTGAGGAAACAGCAGCACCAACAATCATAAAAATTAAACCAATAACAAGTAATATTATGCCGATTAATACGCTGGCAAATAATAAAACTAATGTGCCAGCGACAAGAAATACCCCACCCAAAATAAAACCAAATGCACCGCTAGATACATTTTTTTTAAAGAATTTATTGAACTTCGTTTTATTTTTATTAGTGATTTTATTTAGCAAAAGGCTTCTAAGAGGCAAAGTATTTGCTTTTTTTATAGTTTTATTAGAATCAATTATATTAACACGAACATGGATTTGTGGATTATTATTATCAATTTTATTTATTGATGTTATCAATCCTTCAGGTAATAGCATTGTGTTCGATTCTAAAACAGGCTTAATTGAGGAAGTTGTATAATATGCTGACTCAGTTATTGACTTGTAATTATCTGTATTTAAATCGTTAGATTGTGATAATGAGCTATTCTTGGCTTTATTACTTTCTTTTACTTCTACATAATAGCCCTTTATGTAGCGTCTTTTTTCCACACGCAAATTCCTACTGCACGAAACACTGAACAAAATGACTAACAGGTAAAACCAAATATTTTTCATTCTTAATATTCTACCCTCGCAGTTCCAACGAAGTTTTTTCAAATAAAAAAAGCGTGGAACTATAACTATATCTGCTTCGAGGTACTGAGATACCTTTGCTACAAATAAGTCAAGCCCACGCTTTTGCGTGAGCGTTGAACTTATTATCCCTGTAGCAATGAAATTTCTCAGTTTTCGAAGCAAGAATAAAAGCTAACGCTTTATTTTAAATAATACGTTGTAAAGAACGGAGCAATACTATTTGCAAAATAGTACAATGCAAATATAATAAAATATTATTAGTTTAATCATTTGTTGATAAAAAAAATCTTGATTTCTATTTTTAGTTGTAGTACGGATTCAATTGTCAATAAAGGGCTTAAGAACTCAAATTGAACAATATTCAGTTGACGAATCTGCCCCCCCGTGACTTGCCTATTTGAGGTGTTCATTTAATTTGAAAGATAAACTATCATAAGAAAAATAACCAATGTGTCTGAAATACTCGTTTCCATTACTGTCGAGCAGAATTTGGACGGGAATCAAGTTTATACCATAATAATTTACCATTGCTTTATTCTTTTTATCTCGGACATCGAACATCACAACATTTACCGATAAATTATATGCTGCCTTTACAGAGTCAATAACATATTCCATTCTTTTGCACGAAGTACAACCTATTGAACCAAATTCGAGATACGTAAGCTTATGTGGCTGATGATTTGATGAATAATTATACAAAGTATTAATGCTATCGGCGATATGGGATAATGCATCCGTTGAAACCAAAGTGTCGTTTTCGCTGTTCTTATCAGGATTATTTGAACAAGATAAAAATAGCACGGATGCCATGCTTAATAGAAAACATAAGATGGAAATTGAAATTATTTTGTTGACGATGAATCGCAGGTGATTATTTGTCGCCACAACCGCAACCCCTGAAAGTTTTTCCCGAGTAAGCATCTGGACTGATCCGGCTGATCGCTTTTACTATCTCGCCGGCAACTTTTTCAACCATTTGAAAATGTTCTTCCGTAAGGTCCTTATTTCTTAATGTTTTTGTGTTCAGCGCGTTTTCAATGCCTATGATTTCAGAAACATCTACAGAACTGTTGATCTTGCCGCTGTATTTTTCGGTGCTTTTTTTTGCACATAGTTTGTTGCAGCCATCAACGGATATGGTCGGGAACACTCTTGCAAAGTTCCTTTCTTCTTTGCCTCCGGCCAGATATAACGGCAGACATAGTGTAACTGTGTCAACAAATTTAAGTTCTTCAAGAACTTTTCTCGTGGCGAGCCTTGAAATAGTTCCTCCGAGACATTCCTCTCCACTGCATGATAATATACCTACTTTTAGTTCTGACATGAATTGCCCTCCTTAGTTTTTTTCATTAATTATTTTCGCGATCTTCGCTGCGATTTCATTTACTACGATTTCTCCATCAGCATTGAGCTGTGTGGGAGAGCCGAATTGCTTACCTTTATGTTCTTTCACCGTGTCGAGGACTTTTATTTCTTCTATGACTATTCCACCGGATAAGGACACATTTTTTGCAGCACACATTTTCGGGCAACCGTCAACGGTGATGCAATCGCAGCCTTCAATTTTTTCCTTAGCTTCTTTCTCGCCAGTAACTAAATAGGCGAGACAAACGGTTTCTGATTTTTCCGGGCACAATTCTATGACCGTTTCTAAAGCAGCTTCCCGCGCCATAAGCCCGAAAACCTTACCAATGCCGCTGCATGGAATCACTTTGACTTTTTTATTGTTATCCATTTGATCCCTCCACTTTTTTCTTCATTAATTCGAAATATTTGTCAAATCCAATCAGGAGTTCTTTATCGCTCTCAAAATCTGAAAGTTCAATTTCTGCCACCCAGCCCAATTCGTAAGGGTTTTCGTTGATCATTTCCGGCTTCTGCACCAGCATTTCATTAGTGGCAACCACCTTACCGCTTACAGGCGAAATCAAGGCAACCAGCGCCTTTGACGATTCAATGTCGCCCACTTCGCCGAACTGGTCAATTTCGTCACCTATTTCAGGGGGTGTAAAATATAAAATATCGGAAAGGTTTTGTTGAACGAAATCCGTAACACCTATTCTGGCGCGGTTTCCAACCACATATGCCCAGCAATCATTTTCATTATAATAAATTTCCGGGTTTTTAGGTACCCTGAAAATGAATTTTCCATTTTGAAAAGTTTCATAATCGAAATTATATGAAACTGTTGTTTCCTCTAAAACCTGTGTGGGTTTTTCTTCGGCTTTGTTTAGTCCGTTCATGATAATTTCGATCAGGGCATTTTCATTTTCCATTAGCGTGAGGCTGCCGGTTAATTCAATTTGGTGGTTTTTGGCTTCCTCTGTTATTACAATTTTTTGGGAAATTTTAAGGTTTTTTTCCGCTGCAAGTTTGCTGGCACATCTGGTAGGGCAACCATCTATGACCAACAGCTGATGTTCGCTCGCGATCTTATTGTATTTCGTATCAGCAACCCTGTAAAAAACCGGGCAAATGAGTTCATTTTCAGCGTTTTCACATAGTTTTTTCGCGATTTCCGCTGAAATTACTCCGGCGCATTTATCCAAGCCGTTGCATGGTAGGATGGCATAATTTTCAAGCATTGTTTTCCTCCTTTCTTATTTCTTTGATCCTGAGCGTCGTTGCATTTTTATCGGGAAAGGAAAGCGCATCGGGGCCGCATATCTTTGAACATGCCCTGCAGAAAACGACACAATTATTGGGATTCCGGACGATCAATCTGATTTCTTCATTTTCATGAACTTCAAAAACTTTGTGGGGGCAGAATTTAGTACATTCCATGCAATAATCGCATTTTGTATAATCAATGGTCGGTTTCCAATCGATCTTATTGCGTTCCACACCCATGAATGTTGTTTCGCTCATTTCCCTTCCTCCATTTTTTTTAGGGCTGCACTAACTTTTTCAACTGCCTGATCAGTTGTCATGTCGCGTACGTCAATCGGAATCAAATCTTTGCTGATATCAAGACCGGAGGCTGTAAAGGCATCCCTGAAAAGCTTTGTTTGCATGTTAGGAGCACAACCGCCGATAACCACTTTTCTATGGGCTTTCAGAAAATCAATAAGAAACCGGTCTCCGTCTTCTTCGCAAAGTTGTGGATGTATAAATCCATATTCAACAGGCAATTCCACTCTTACTCTGTTGATAAAGTCCCAGATATCCATTTGCGAAAATCCGGGGCATTTTCCTGTACAAACGCACATAATAAAACCGGGTTTTTGTGTTTCTGTCATAACATAATTTTTTAGCTTTTCTGATTATTTCAAATGTTTAAACTGTTCTGTTAAATAAAACCTTATGTAAATTAGTTTTCGCTTAACTTGTATATTTCCCGCATCATGTCGTCATGTTCTGCTTCGCCTTCTTTCGACCAACGTGGTTCGTAGGCGCAACTGCACCTCCATGATGATGCACACGGTCCTGGTTTTTGCCCTTTACTTAGTTTATCGGCACATGCCAACAGTGAACGAACATCATAGTTGGTATATTTTTGATTAGTGCCGTCATAGGTAGGAGATACCGTGGCATATTTTTCAATGAACCTGTAAATCCGTTCGGCTAATTCTTTCATATACATTTCCTGCGTACTCATAATTGTAATGACATTGAACTATTTGTCATTCATATTGTGAATCTATTTTCTTTGTCCTGTTTACAGGCTTTAACATACAAGGACATTGGCCGCTTAACTGCCGGGCCGGATCTTTCTGAACCGGAAAACCATCGCGTTCCCAGTCCATAATACCGCCTGCCAGATTTGCAACTAAGGTATATCCGTTTTTCAGGAGTTTTTCAGCGACAGCTTTGCTGTGTATTCCACTGGCATCGGCAATAATCAGAGGCCTGTCCTTTGGAAGGTTGATGATGTTTTCTTCAAAAATGCTCTGAGGTAGAATTAAATAATTATCAACCTTAAAGGTTTTCATGGATGTATGGTATTCTTCCCTGATGTCGACCAGGACAGCCCCTTTGGAAACAGCATAAAACGCTTCTCTTGCAGAGATATGCCGGATGCCGTTGCCGGCAAAGCCCAAATCAGAAAAAAGATCTGTCATTTTTTTATATTTACGATTTAAATCCGGAAACAAATCATATCTTTTTTATCCACGATCCGGTATTAAGTTGTTTTGTTATACTTCGACTGGCATAAATTGCGATTTGTTTAATGTGTAATAATCTAATTGAAATATACTTGTGTTGTTTTAGAAGTTCAGTTTATGTTCGCTCAGTATAAATTTTGCAAATACACGAAATATGTATTAAAAAAATTATTCCATTAATTTCTGAAAGTAAAAAATATAAACATAGTAGAAGCCAACAAAAATAAAGACTACAGCAATAATCCTCCGGAACCATTTTTCAAAGACCTTTACTTTATTATAAAAACCTCCCAAACTGGAAATGCTGAATGCCAGCAGATAGGCCACAATGATTACCGGCAGTCCGGTAGCGATGGCGAAAACCAAAGGAAGAAACAAGCCCGACGGGCTGCTGATGGTGATAGGTATCAGCATCCCAAAATATAATATACCGCTGTATGGGCAGAAGGCGAGGGCAAAGACTATTCCAAGCAAAAGTGCGCTCCACCAGTTGTTTTTCTTACGGTTTTGCATTTTATCCCCGAAACTGCCAAGGCCGGGGATCCTGAATCTGAAAATATCCAGCATCAAAATACCAACAATGATTAACAGTGGCCCGAGAAATTTTTCACCATTCGCCTGGAAAAACCTGGCGATATGAAATGTGCTGGCGCCAAAATACAGGATGACGCCAAGTGTTGTATAGCTGATCGCCCTGCCCAGGGTGTACCACAAGCCGTTGAAAAAGATCTTCCTTTTGTTTTCAATATCCTTGCTGATAAATCCAATGGCAGTGATATTGGTAGCAAGAGGGCAGGGGCTTATGGCGGTCATAATACCCAGAATAAAGGCAGTAAGAAAGGGGACGTTAGTGGCGTCCAGCCAGTTTTGTAAGGTCTCCATAGTGGCTATTTTAACAAGCCGTCAATTTGGGCTACAAGCTCTTTTTCCAGAGTTTCTTTATTCTGGTCCAGCAAGTAATTTTTTACGATATCCGTAACATTGATGCTGGTTTCATTTTTCTTCTTTTTCTTCACAATTACCACGGTTTGCGAGCCTGCCTGATATTTTTCCACCAGGGCTTTATTGCTTTCTTCCGCAAGTTTGATCTCTTTAAAAACTACATTTCCTTTCGGATAGTTTTTTTCTACTATCGTTTTTATATCTGCTTCAAGAACATTGCAGGCCTTGGCTTTGCAGCAGGCAAGATTGGCTTTGAAGTACAGCACTTCTGCTTTACCTTTGGCGCTTTGAGCGAAAAGTGCAGATGTGGAAATGATTAAAAATGCTAATAATAAGGTTACTTTTTTCATGATTTTTTATTTAAAAACTTGTTTATTTTTTTTACCAGATCTTTTTCCAATGTTTCATCATTGCGGCTTCTCAGGTAATTTTGAATAATGCCCTCGACATTAACGCTTTTTTCTTTTTTCTTCTTTTTCTTTACAATAACAACTGTTTGCGATCTTGCCTGGTACTTGTCAACAAGTACTTTGTTGCTGTCCACTGCAAGTCTGATCTCTTTGAATATGACGTTCCCTTGCGGATAGTTTTTTTTGATTATGTTTTCTATGGTTGATTCCAGAAGGTTGCATTCTGCAGTATAGTCTATGCTAACGGAGATATCTGTTTTGAAATATAAAACCTCTGCGTGTCCTTTGGTGTTCTGCGAAAAAACAGCATAGGTGAAAATAAACATGAGTGTTAACAAAAAGACTGTTTTTTTCATGCGGATTATTTTAAGAATTCTTCAATCTTTGATTTTAGTTCAGCGATAAATATGTCAGGGTCATGTACTTTTTTGAAAGCCCAACCGGTAAGGTCTTCGCTTATGTCTTCTTTCCCGTTGACGAATGAAGTCAAGGCCAGTGTCGCTCCGTAAGCGTCGTATTTTTTTACCATGTCACGGTTATCGGGCAGCTCGCAATTCATTATATACAGGTCAACGATGCCCAGTTCAAGCTGATTCGCAAAATTATTGTCAATGGTCTGCCTGACGTATTTTTCTATAGAAAAACAGGTGTTGCAGCGGTTGGTGATATGGAAGTAAAATACTTTCAGGCGTAGGTTTTTTGCATTGTTGGCAATGATAGTGTCGTTACTTTTTTGAGAGAATACTCCAACAGACAACAAGAGTAAAAATGTAATTATGACCGGTTTCTTCATGGTTTGTTATTTTAAATATTCTGTGATCCTGTTTTTTAGGATTTCAATAAATTTTTCTTCCTTGTTCTTTGCAAATTTGAAGCCATCTCCTGTCAGGTCGGTGGTGGTTTCCTTTCCTTTGAAAACTCTGGTTACATAAAGTCCTGAGCCAAATGCCTGGTATTTCTCAGCTATCTTAGCATTTGCATCTTCATCTACATTTAAAATAAATTGTTTGACCCTGCCTTGTTTAAGTTCGGAGGAAAAATAAGTATTGAGTGTTTTTGTAGTGGCTTTTTCTATGGCTATGCAGGATACACAACGGTTAGTAATATGAAAGTTGTAAACCAAAACTTTAGGCAAATCTATTTTTTGTTCAACTACACCCTTTTTATCAGTGGAATCTGTTGCAGGTAATGAGTCAATGCTTTTTTGTTCAACTTGTGCGATGGTATCATCAGAAACCTTTTCTTCTGTTTTATTGTTCGTTTGGTTGCACCCGAAAAATAACAAAGTGGTTAAAACAAGTGCCAGTAAATTTAATGCAAATATTTTTTTCATAGTTCAATTTTTTACATGTTATTTATTTTTGTCTTTATTCAATAATTCTACCATTAGTGATTTTGCAATTTCCCAGTTTTCACGGTTGATACAATATTTTATCATGGGTGGTTCTATTTCTCCTTGTATCAACCCGGAATATTTTAGTTCTTTTAAATGTTGTGATAATGTGGAACGGGCAATAGGTATATCGCCGATCATTTCGCCGCTGGTGCAGCACGAATTTAATCCCAAAAGCTTTTCAATGATATAAACCCGTGCCGGATGGCTTAGGGCTTTTGCTATCAGGGCTATTTGCTTGTGCTCCTCGCTAAACTTCGGTTTTGGAGACATGGTTTATATGTTTTTTTCTATGATTTCTTTAAGTTCTTTCATTGATGGAACGCGTCCGCTAATCACGACCTTGCCATCAATAACAAGCCCCGGTGTTCTCATAATACCGTAACTCATAATCTTTACGATGTCTTCAACTTTTTCCACATTGGCATTGATGTTCAACTCTTCTAATGTCATATGCACGGCTTTTTCAAGAGTTTTGCAATTGGGGCAACCTGTACCTAAAACTTTTATATCCATGACTTTTATTTTATCTGTTTATATTTCGCAAAATTACGAAATGTTATTGAGATTATAAAAAAATATTGAAGAAAAAAAATCTGTTTTTAACAAGTGCTATCAATCAAATCAGAGTTATATTAATTATGAGTTTTGTAATCTTAATATTATGAAAAAACACATTATTAATTCACTTGCTGCATTCTATGCAAAGAATCTAAAACGATTTTTATCGGTTAATATGATTCTCCCAATATTGATAGTTTTTTTGGTTCTGATTTTATCGACAATCAAAACCTATTCCCAGGTGATCAATGTTTCTATACAGTGCAATAACCCAACGATATGTTCAGGTTCTTGTACTCAGTTAATTGCTGTAGTTACCGGGGCAAGCGGAACGGTGAATTATATTTGGACACCAGGGCTTCCTAATAATGATACTGTTAATGCTTGCCCAACCACCACCACAATCTATAAAGTTATCGTTACTGACTCATTATTTAATGTGGATAGTGCGGCTATAACGATTACAGTTAATCTGATGCCAACTGTCAGTCCTACAAATAATATTGTTGTTTGTGGCGGCACACAGATCAATCCCGGGAACTTTATTGTTACACCACCCGGGACAACCATTACGTGGACAAATTCCAATACGGCGATTGGCCTTGCAGCATCGGGTACGGGAAATATTCCGCCATTTACGGCTCCTGCAAATGTCAACGGAACAAATATTACGGGCATTATTAATGTTATTCCATCCTTAAACGGGTGCTCAGGCCCTGTAATGTCTTTTACAATTACTGTTTTTCCGACATTTACCGTCAGCGTAAGTACTACAAATCCTAATTGCCCGACCTGTCCTGATGGTAATGCGGTACTTATACCAAATGGTGGTATGCCGCCATATAGTTACATTTGGGATACAAACCCCATACTGAATTCAGCCATAGTCAGCGGGCTGTTGCCGGGGGCTTACGGCTTTTGCGTTGCTGATGTGCATGGCTGTGTAACATGTGATACTGCTTTTGTGTCTGTAGGTAATTGTTATTCTTATTTTACCCTTTCTCCCGATTCGCTAATCCCTCACCAGTATAATGCCGTAAATCTTGCATCCGGCAGCCTGCCTTTATCGTATCTTTGGTCCTGGGGTGACGGAACAACTGATACTATAGCCTATCCAACTCATAATTACAGTACTGCCGGATATTATAACGTCTGTCTGACAATTGCTGATTCATTAGGTTGCACTGATATTTATTGCGATTCATCATATCTGCAGAAAAATACAAATACCATGATAACTATAAACGTCATCCCGCCGGTTATGAATGCAAGTAATGAATATTCCGGAAGTAAGGCCTTAAACATTTACCCCAATCCTGCAAAAGATCATCTGACGGTTGAAGTCACTGAATTAATTGGGAATAACTTGTTCTCCATTTATAATATTGAAGGGAAGCCTCTTATTCAACAGCCTTTAAAACAAACAAAAAATGGAATCGATATTTCCGGGCTTTCAAAAGGATTATATGTTATTAAATTCACCAATACAGACAGGTTTTTTGTAAGAAAATTTATTGAATTAGGCGCTTAGATAATAACAGAAAAATTAGTAATATTGTGGAAAGTATATTAAAATATATGGGGCAAAAGTTCAAGGGCTTTACAATATTCGA
>Ga0209098_1001572_pt1 | contig 21616 bp, 24 predicted proteins | sample AD_JPNHW1_MetaG_FD_184429 | JGI IMG/M metagenome (GOLD analysis project Ga0209098, IMG submission 184429) | Active sludge microbial communities of municipal wastewater-treating anaerobic digesters from Japan - AD_JPNHW1_MetaG (SPAdes) (version 2) | ecosystem: Engineered > Bioreactor > Anaerobic...
ATAGACGCGTCTCAGCACTGCTGCTGCCCGGATAAACCACCAGTCGGGGTCTTCGGGAGGCATCTCCTTATGTACCCCGGTCTTTGCAAAGGCAGCCCATGCCGGCGGCTTGATCTCCTGCCGCTTCCTGAGCTCCTCTGCAACCTTCCTGATAAGGTGGTCGGCCGGGACATCATATACGGTCGTCATGTATAGTCCTCACTGTTCTTTAAAATTAAATAACAGTCTTATCTTATTGGGTAGCGAGGTTTTTATATATTTCGAGATTCCGGCCCCCGCATTTACCGGTACAAAAACGACTTATTTTTTCTCTTTTTTGTCGCGTTCTGCGAGGACCATGGTTTTTCCCCGCACTCCAACAAGAACCGCACGGGCTGCCGATGCAACCGCATCCGGGTCAACCTCAGTGTTCTGGAGCCATTTCACTTTGATTACCTTGCGCTTTTTTAACTGGGCCACGATCTCTTCAATCGTCGCCTCCGTGCATCCCTGTTTCCCTATCCAGACCGTTGGTTTAAGGTCCTGCATTGCGGGATCTGTTTTTGTTGTCAATTGGATCTCTCCACGCGGTATCGTGTTATCTTCCTGCATTCCAGGCATGTGACTGAAACCCATCCCTTATGTATACGCACTCTCATGTTTGCCCCCGGCACTAAGTACCGGTAGCAGTGATGGCAATACCTCCGCCGGTACTCCCGGTCAATCCGGACACGTTCGCGCATGGCAATTTTACGGGCAAGTTCAACATACCGGTTGCTGTATTCCGGGTTTTTTGAAAATACCTTTTCCGCTTCAGAAAAGAGCACCGCGATACGCTCCCGTGCCAGGGGTTTTACTGAGGGTACGTGTCTCTTTGACTTCATAGGGGTTCACGGTGCCGTTGCAGGTGTCATACTATCAGCGCCCGGCATATAAAAATGACGGGTGCGGAAAAAGTATGGGCGCTGATTAGGGTGTTAAGCGGGTCCTGACCTTTCGTCCTTCAATAGTCAGGCGATCTTCACAGAAAAGCCGGACAGCTTCCGGCAGGGCGATATGCTCCTGGATGAGGATGCGGTTTGCAAGAGTATCCTCATCGTCGTCATCCATCACCCGGACGCTGCGCTGGAGGATGATGGGGCCACCATCAAGGCTGTCGTCAACAAAATGAACGGTACAGCCGGCAATCTTGACCCCGTGAAGGAGTGCCTGGCGCTGGGCGTGGAGCCCGGTAAAACCTGGCAGCAGCGCCGGGTGGATATTTATCATTTTTCCGGCGTATTCCCTCACAATTGCCTGACCGAGGATACGCATATACCCGGCAAGGACAACAAGATCCGGCCGGGCGTTTTTCAGTGCAGACAGAAGCGCCTGTTCATAGAGCTCGCGGGTGGCAAAAGAAGCATAATCCACCACAACAACCGGAATATTAGCTGCCTGTGCCCGCTCGATGGCATACGCTTTTGGATTATCGGTGATAAGCGCCACGCATTCGGCCGGGATACTGCCTCTTTCTAAAGCCCCAATAATTGCCTGGAAATTTGACCCGCGGCCCGATGCAACGACTACGATCCGTTTTGTCATGGTTCCTCCGATGTATTAAAAAGGTGTTACCGGGGTTCTGTCCCGTTCTGTTTTTCACGACGGACAATGCACTTGATCTTAACAATACGCCGGCCATGCATCTGCATGACGACAAGCGTGATCCTGCCCGCTTCGATCTCAATCTTCTCTCCCGGGTGCTGAGGGATATGGCCGAGCCGGTCGATCAACAGTCCGCCTACCGTCTCATATGATTCGTCGGTAGGTAACCCGATATCAAGATCCTCATTAATGTCATCAACCCACATCTGGGCATCAAGCACATAGACCCCCTCAGATATGCTCTGTACCTGTGGTTCCTCTTTGTCGTACTCGTCCCTGATCTCACCGACAAGTTCTTCGAGGATATCTTCAACAGTGACTATCCCTGTAAAACTGCTGTACTCATCGATGACAATCGCGATCTGTACCCGGTGTACCTGGAGTTCTTTTAAGAGATCGTCAATTTTCTTGGTTTCAGGTACAAATGTCGGGTCGTACATTATTTCCCTGATGGATATGTCCTTTCTCTTTGAGAGCATCGCAGAGAAAACATCCTTCACATTAAGAACACCGGTGATGTTGTCGGTCTGTTCATGATAGACGGGTATACGGGAAAATCCGGTTTCATTAAATATGCGGATCGCGTCGCTGATACTCGTCGTATCCTCCATGAGGATCACATCGACACGGGGAGTCATGATCTCACGGGCGGTCGTATCCCCGAACTCAAGCACCGAGTAGAGCATTTCTTTTTCATCCTGTTCTATCGTGCCCTCTTCCTTACCCACGTCAATCCATTCTTTAATTTCTTCTTCGGTTACAGCGGGTTCCGCCCCGTCCTTATTAGCACCAAACGAAGGGCTCACCTTGTCGACAACCCATATAACCGGGGAAAGAACCCGGGACAGGAAAAGAATGATCGGCGCAACTGCACGGGGGAAAGTATCCGGGGCCCGCGAAGCATAAATCTTCGGGCCAATCTCGCCGAATACAAGAAGGATAATCACGACAACACCGGTTGCTATCCCAACCCCGATATCGCCAAATACATTAATCGCTATTGCAGTTGCTATGGCAGCCGCTGCGATATTCACGATATTGTTTCCAATAAGAATCGTGGTCAGGAAATGATCCGGGTTCTCCTTTAAGGTAGCAAGAGCCAGGGCTCCAGGCTTGTTGTCGTTAACAAGTGTCCTTACCCTCGCTTTGGTAATCGAAATCAATGCAACTTCCGAGCTTGAAAAAAACGCGGAAAGCACGACGCAGATGATGAAGAGCAGGATATCAAAAAGGTTCTCAATCATCCCACTTCACGCCGTGAAAAACACGACAGGTTCCTTGATTCATAGTCGTTCTTGTACTTCAGTTATGGGGAATGTGATTAAATAAAACCAACGGGCAATGGTTCGCCTTTAGTAGCCGGATTCCATACAGTCTCTCATAAATGCACCATCCCGTGCAATAATCGTGCATTTCTCCTCTGCGGACAGTGGTTTTTTGAAATTGAGGTCATCAATCTCAAGCATCAGGCAACCCCGGTAATGGTGATCCCGGAGCGCCCCGATGATCCGGCCAATTACCGGGCTGTTGTCAAGGGGGAGGTGAAGCTTTCCGTTTTCAGCCCGGCTGATATGCACATTTGCAAGCCGATCCGCACAGAGATCGATATATTCCATTGCAGTCTCTTCAGAGACTGCCAGTGCATGGGCAATATCAAATGTAAACTTAAGCCACGGTTCGGCATCGAGCACTTCACGCATCCGTTCAGGAGTACAAATGAGGGAATTAACAGTGGGTTCCATGTTTTCAATTGCGACCGTAACGGTATCCTTAAAGGCGGCTTTACGGAGTGCTGATATGTAGTAATCGAACCGGGCAAGATCAGCATCACTGGGTGGCCGTCTGGCAGTTCTTTTACCGGGATGGACGGTCAGAAGGCCTGCACCCAGCATTTGCGCCATTTCAAGCGACCGTACGGCATAAGCGACCGAGAGTTCTGCCACATCAGGATTGATGGAACAGGGGTTCAGGTCGAGGACAGGTGTGTGGACCGTGAATGTCGAAATTTCCGGGTGTGCCTGCCTGCATGCGATAACTTCGTCTGACGGGAGATCCCGGAGCCAGAAATGCGGTGTTTCCAGCCAGAACTCAAGCCCGTCAAGTCCCGCCTTTCCGGCAAACGAGAATATTTCTTCAGACGTATATTCATGAAAGAACATGCTCGAAACGCCGTAGGCGGTCATGATAATACTAATTGATAAGCGCTTTGTGCATAATATTTCCTGATGGACTGGTTTTATCGCACCGAATCACCGGAAGCGCAGGAACCAAAAGAACTACCGGTAATTGCGGATACTCCGCTCACGGTCGGCGAGGTATCTGGTATCATCGAACGCCTTCTTGAGGACTCCCATTTGCAGGATATCAGGGTACAGGGCGAAGTCACAAATTACAAGCATCACAGCCGGGGCCACCGGTATTTTTCCCTTTCAGAAAAAGGTCCGGGCGGCACCATTGCAGTGATCAAATGTGTCATGTGGCGGTCCGATGCCGACCGGCTGTCCTTTGAACCAGAGGACGGAATGGAGGTTGTTGTCACCGCCTCAGTCCGGGTATACCCGCCTCAGGGAGTATACCAGTTGCAGGTAAAAACAATGACCCGTGGCGGGGTCGGCGAAAAGTACCTGCTCGTCGAGAAATGGAAAAAGGAACTGGCAGCGGAGGGCTGTTTTGCGACTGAACGGAAACGCCCGCTGCCGTCATTTCCCGCTCGGGTCGGCGTGGTCACATCCGAAACCGGGGCGGTTATCCATGATATCCGTACCGTGATTGCCCGCAGGTATCCCGTGGAAATTGTCATCTCCCCGACAGCAGTGCAGGGGGACGAGGCACACGGGGACATCGCACGTGCAATTGCACGTGTCGCGGGGCATGTCGATGTTGTTATCGTCGCACGGGGCGGGGGGAGTTTTGAGGATCTCTTCCCCTTCAACCACCCGGATGTCGTGCGGGCTATCATGGCCTGCCCGGTGCCGGTCGTCTCTGCAGTCGGTCATGAGGTGGATGTGACGCTTGCCGATCTTGCCGCAGATATCAGGGCTCCGACCCCGTCAGCAGCAGCTGAACTCGTAGTGCCGGACAGAAAAGACCTCCGGCTCGCATTGCAGAACCTCCGGTGCCTGTTGTCCGGCACCCTGCTTTCCCGGGTCTCACGGGCCCAGGACGAGATTGCCGGTCTTCGCGACCGGCTCCGCCCGCAGAGGTTCTCCCGGAAAATCGGCGAGAACCGGCAGGCAACGGCTGATCTCTCCGACAGGCTTGAACGGGCATTCTCAACAGGGATCGACAGGGAGCGGCTCATGCTTGCAGAGATAAAGACCGCACTTGAAGGAAAAAGCCCGCGGGCAGTGCTCTCCAGAGGATACTGCGTTGCGGAAAAGGACGGCGTTGTTGTCCGATCCGTTGAAACCATTAATGAAAAAGACCGGCTGAACCTGCGGTTTTATGACGGCAAGAGCCGGGTTGTCGTGGAGCGTGTGGATCATGACGGAAACCTATGAAGAAAAGATCGAACAGTTACGACAGATTATCGCAAAGATTGAAGACGGCGGCACAAGTCTTGACGAGAGCATGAAACTGTATGAGCAGGGGGCAGCGCTCATTAAGCAGTGCGAGACCCTGCTTGCAGTTGCCGAAGAAAAGATTGCTACACTCAGTCGGGACGCGTGACGGTCAGGGTAACCGTCATCTCTGCCCCGTTCCGGAGCGCGGAAATAAGGTCACGCGGCAGTGTTGCTGCGACATAATCCGAGCAGATGCCGATTGTCCTGCCGCAGGTAAACTCGCTGCGACGCCAGACCATATCGGTCGGGTGGTCGAGCGTGAGATCTTTTGAACCACGGGATTGCACCTCGAAGACAACGTCTCCCACAGAAAGCCGTGTTACAAGAACAGCGTCATCGTGCGCGAGTATCTTCCTGAATTCATCCGAAAGTCCGGCGCAGCCCTTGTCAGCAGCAACTCCAATGATGCAGTTGCCGTTTTTTGAAAGATGTTCCTCGCATGTAACTTCAAAGGTTGTCGGGTGGGTGCCAAGGATGATGGGGTGTCCCCTGCACCGGATAACTTCCTGCGCCTTCATGTTTATCATGTGAGGGTTACCATTCATATTCAATGTTTATCACCGTTTTGTGTCCCGAGTGCAGGGAAGAGACCGAGCACGAGCTTCTTGCGGAGTCACGCGACCGCCTCGTCCGGTGTACCACGTGCGGGCACCACCACCGGATCGCGTGGGAGAAAGAATCGGAACCGGTTGCAATAAAGACCATTGTATCCCGTGAAGGTACCTCCCTTAACGGCACCATCGAATTCGACCCGGATGATGAGTGTTCCGTAGATGATCATCTTGTGGCGGAATGCGGGGACGAAGCTTATGGTGTCCAGATTACGGCAATCGAATGCGGAACACGGCGGCTTCAGCGGGCAAAGGTAAAAGACATCACTACGCTCTGGAGCCGGACTATCGACCGTGTCGTTGTTAAGATATCAATCCATGATGGCAGGAAAACCATCCCGCTCTACATGGATTGCGAAGGGGAGGACGAATTTGTAGTCGGGGAACTATACGTCGCCGAAGGAAAACGGTTCAAACTCTCCCATATCAAACTGCGTGACGGCCCCCTGATGAGAAAAGAGGGATGGAAGACCGTTGCCCACCGGATCAAGCGTATCTACGGAGTCCGGGCATAAGCCCTTTTTATATAGTGCAGCCCTGCCTTGCGTCCCCATGGATCAATGGGCATCTAAAGGACATGCTCAATTAACAACCATTTTTCGTAACGAGCCACCCCCACCCTTTGCTGATGTTGGAGGGGGCATCCTGTTTTGCTTCAGAATACAAAGAGGGGGTAGGGGGGGCACCCTTGATCCATATTGTCATAAGGGATACCTCCTCCTTAATTCATGAAAGGAGACCCCCACCTTATGAATGATAGGGAGGGGGTGGCACTATGTTCAGGACGAAGACTCTATGCGAAGCACTGGTTTTGGGACTGGAATTTTGAGGGTGACCCCCTCATTTTGTAAAGAGAGGAGGGGGTCTCCAACATTTCTCCGGAAAAGTTAAAGGGGGGGTGGGGGGTTCCCAGTTTTTTTTAATGAGGGGGTTGTCCCCCTTCTGTATTTGCAGGAACCTGACATTGAGATCTGTTCTCCGCAGGAAAACGGTAACTGGCAAGTGTTTTAAAGACTGACTCCAGTCTGCCGGTTGACGGTTAAGGTGATGCCAGAATGCATGAGTGGTGAGGGTATTGGAGATCAGGCCGTTCGGGTATCGGAATTCCCAAAACAAGCTCACTGATGATTTTTCTTATAGCCTTTAAGACCTCTTTTTGGGCTCTAAGCTCCAGTCCTGTATGAAAACAAAGACGGTGAAAAGAGATTGCGTCTTAAGAAAAATTATAAAAAAAAGTTTTGTGCAAAGCCAAAAAAATATCCGCTGATTATGAAGTCTCCGCATTGACTGATACTACGGTGACATCAACGGTCGGATAAGCGAAATCCAACGTAATCCCCGCAGGAGTCTTGTTGGTGACCTCTCCGATCCGTATATAATACTGGGCAGTAGAATTTGCGTCTGCCGCTTCAGGGTTATCGGAAACGCCTAGAGCCACCAGCTGACCAACTTCAACCGCTGAAATGTTCATGTTTTTACTTTTAAGTTGATCTGCTGTCCAGAACTGTGTCAATGGCATATTCGAAGTAAGGGTAATTGTTTTCTTACCATGGTTATTCATGCCGACAACTCCGCTGCTGATTGCATCGTACTCGCTTGCAAATAAGGCAAACCGGGTCGACCACCCGGTGTTTGCCGAGTATACCTGAACCGGGTAAATCGAATTTGTCAGGGACTGGTTTGCGGTCATGGTCAGCTGTTTAGAATACATAACGCTGGAGCCCTCGTTAACCAACTGGGTATATGTGTCGTAATTCGAGGTGACAAGGGCATCACCCTGAGCATCCTTTAAAGTATAATCTACCACTACGACATCGCCGGGTTTTACCGTGGCAAGCGATGTGATCCAGCTTGATCCCATCGATGATACAACCATCAGTACGACAAAAAGAACCCCGACAACAACCGCAAGGATTTTTGTCCATACCTTCTTTGATTTCTCTGCCTGCTTTTTTGCGCCCATTATTAGAATCCTCCTTATTAAGTCAATGTTTAACGGTCATAAACTATTCTGATACTTATTTAGTGCATCCGAAAGTCAGCCATAAAATTTGTCGCAGCATATTACGGTTTTAGTGTCATTACCTGACTCATGAACACCGGCAAGAACATTTATAAATTATAAATTATAGTTTAGGACTATCTCATCCGGAATGGATGGGAATACACCAGAAGGAGGGAACAATATGACAGGTAGAAGATATCCGTTTGATTCATTGTGGCAGGAAATGGAAGATATGCGAGCGGAAATGGACCGTTTGTTTTCCCAGGTCTATGGTGGTGGCCGGTTCCTTCCCCCGGGAGGAGTAAGCGATCGTATGCTCCCGGCTATTCGCGGAGAGTTCCGCGTTGATGTGAGAGACCAGGAAAATGAGGTTGTCGTTGTCGCCGATCTGCCGGGAATTGAAAAGAAGGATGTCAGTATCCGCCTGATTAACCCGCACGCCCTTGAAATCACCTGCGAGCGGAAAGGAGAGACTGAAGAGAAGGCCAAAGGCTACTATATGAGGGAGCGGGTTGCCGGGTCAATGCAGCGTGTGGTTATACTTCCGGCTGACGTAACAGAAACCGATGCCAAAGCCGGTTTTAAAAACGGTGTGCTGGAAGTCCACCTGAAACACTCAAAAGTCCCACAGGTTTCAAATATCCCCATTGAATAGGGTGTTTGTGGTTCATACTTTTTTTATACCGATTCTTTAATGTTATTAGCGCCGGAAACTGTAATGATGGATAAAAAAAAGGTCAAGGATTATATGACCTATGATGTTGTCAGTGTGGATCTCCACGGCACTGTACAATCGGTCATAGAAAAGATCCAGCAGACCAATCACGACGGCTTTCCGGTTGTTGACGGTTCGGAAGTGGTCGGATATATCGCCGCACGGGATCTCCTGTCTGTAAAACCCGGTGAGACCATTGAGCATGCAATGTCAGGAGAACTGATAGTCGCCGATCCAGAAATGGACATCACGGATGCTGCACGTGTGATATTCCGGAGCGGAATCCAGAAACTCCCGGTCGTGGACGAGAAAAACCATCTGCTTGGTATTATCTCTAATTCTGACGTGATCCGTTCACAGATCGAACATGTCTCTCCGGAAAAAGTTTTCAATTTCATAACAACGCTAAAAAAACTCTACGGCGTCGATCCGGCGCTGAACCGGGGTATTGTCCCTATCAGGGACCTGCTCCCGACCCAGTCCAAGATCTACCAGGATGAACTGGAAGGCAGGATTTACGAGATAAAAAAGGGACTTGCCGAACCAATTATTGTGGTTAAAAGGCCGGGCCGGATTATCCTTGTTGATGGCCACCACCGTGCAGTTGCAGCAAAAAAACTTGGCATTACGGCACTCGATGCCTACATTATTGAGATCCGCGAAAACGTGGAACTGGGGATGGAGCGGACTGCAAACACGATGAACTTAAAAACGCTCGATGATGTACAGGTGCTGGATTACGCCCGTCACCCGCTTGTAGCAATCACGCACCGGCTTGTAAAAAGGCCGCAATAAAATTTTTTTTACGATCCTTCACACCGGAGATCAAACTTATCATTCAGGATATACTCTTTTACAATTGATCCGTCAGGTACAACGACCTCAGGCCAGATCCGGGTCTTTGAATGTACCACCACGTTGTTTCGCAGGACAACTCTCGGGCCAATCACCGTGTCGTTCTCGATGCTGCATTTTTCCCCGATATGGGTATCGTTATCAATAATACTTCCAGAGATTGTGGTGTTTGCCCCAATCACGGCACGGTTGTAAAGCGACGAGGAGAAGATCTTGGAGTTATTCCGGATGATACAACGTTCACCGATGCTTGTGTAGGGGCCGATGAGGACATTATTTCCTATTGTCGTGCCTGAACCAATCGCCACCGGGCCGATAACACGCGTATTATTCCCAAGAGTGATCGAATCGCCAAGCTGCACCGGGCCCTGCACACGGGCGCCGTGCATCGAAAGGTCACCGATAATATCGGTAATCGTAATATCCTGCAGTTTCCAGTGCTCTGCCTGCCGGAGCGATGTCGGGCTCCCGACGTCACTCCAGTTCCCACGTGCAAACCAGCCTTTGAGGGATATTCCTTCCTCCATCAGGTGCGGGAAGAGATCCTTGGCAAAGTCATATTTCTTTCCGGACGGGATGTGATCAAAAATTTCCGGCTTGCAGACATACATGCCGGTGCTTGCGAGATTTGAGAATATTTCCCCGGGCGAAGGTTTTTCCTTGAACCGCTTTATCTCATAGTTGACATCGATCTCGGCGATACCGTATTCCCCCGGGTCATCGATTGAAATGAGTCCGATGGTGGTCATCGCCTTTTCTTTCTGGTGGGCACGGTAAAATTCAAGGACGTTTAAATCCGTCACATGGTCGCCGCCAACGACAAGGAAGTCCTGGCCGTCAAGATATTTTTTTGCGTTTTTCACGCTCCCGGCAGTGCCGAGTTTGGTCTTTTCGTGGACATACGTGATATCGACGCCAAAAAGTGAACCGTCGCCAAGCGCCGCCTCGATATCCTTGCCCATATACCCAAGGGTCATCACCACTTCGCGGAACCCGAGGTTGGAAAGGTGTGAAACAAGATGCTGGATTGAGGGCCGGTTAACAATCGGGATACATGGCTTTGGACGTTCGAATGTGAGAGGACGCAGGCGTGTTCCTTCGCCCCCGCACATAATACACACCTTCATAAATCTAATTTTGGTGTTGAACGGTTTTAATTATAGTGCCCGCAATACTAATGGATACGGGAGAGTTATGGGATCTGAAACGTACCGCGAACTGGATGTCGCCGAAGGGACCGTCCAGTGCCTTCCAACAAAAAGAGAACCGGTCACTTACTGCCGGCTCTGTATCCACTGCCGGGAGTTCAGGGTAAACGGCCAGTATGTAAAATCCCCGTCACTTGCCTACTGTGTGAAGTGCCGGGTAACCGGGGAAGTCGATCTCTCAACGGTGCAGGCAATCCGTTGTGCAGACAGGCAGGGTGAAGGCTTCCATAGCATCACAAATATTATCGGATGACTTTTTTAAAAAATTCTTCAGGATTTTTGTTCTTCCCCGGATTCATTCAATAACGCAATTATTACATCCATATCCACATGCTGCTCAAAAAGAGAGGCAAGCATATCATACGGATCGCTGCCGTTCTGGTTAAGGGAGATAAAGGGCAATCCTTTCTTCCCGTAAAGGTATGACAGCAGGGAATTAACTGCGGACGGATTCAGGAACAGGCCGTGCATGTAGGTGCCAAAAACAAGACCGTCGGCACTCACCCTGCCGTCACCGAAAAACGCCTCTCTATCAGAACCTTCCCCGGTAACACCCATGTGGATCTCGTATCCGGTCACCGTGCCCATGGTTGAAAGAACAGGCGGAACCGTACACGCCTTCCGTTCAACCTGTGTTGTGTTCTTGGAATATGATGAAAAACGGGTAACACAGTCCAGGAGACCAAGACCTTCGTAGGTTCCCGCTGCGGATTCAAACCCGTCGTCAACGAGGGTTTTTCCAAGCATCTGGTATCCTCCGCAGATCCCGATCACCGGGACTTTCCGTGTCCGCGCTGCTATTAGTTCGTGATCGGTTCCGCTTGTCCTGATCGCGGAAAGATCATCGATAGTATTCTTTGTGCCGGGAAGAATGATGCAGTCATAATCCTTAAGAGGAGAACCCGGGGTAACATACTCAACTGACGCGTACTGCTCCAGCAGTTCAAAATCCGTAAAATTGGAAATGTGAGGGAGCCGGATAACTGCGATACGGACAGGAAATCCCCGTGCTGTTTTGTCCCCGATTGAAAGGGAATCCTCACTGGGAAGAGGGAGAGTAAAATAGGGGACTACTCCTAACACCGGCACTCCTGTGAGTTCTTCAATTTTCTTCACGCCGGGTGCAAAAATCTCCGGATCCCCCCGGAACTTGTTGATAATAATTCCCCGTACAAGCGGCCGGACCGGCTCCGGCAAAAGCTGGATAGTGCCGTAAATCTGTGCAAATACCCCACCCCGTTCAATATCGGCAACGAGAATGAGGGGTTTTTTGAGATTCTCTGCAAGGAGTGTATTCGCAATGTCGCGGTCGTACAGGTTGACCTCAGCTGCTCCCCCTGCCCCTTCGATAATTACCTGCCCGTACTCTTTTTCAAGCCGTTTGAAGGCTGCCACTGCCTCGGTGAGAAGATATGGGGTTTCGTGATAGTAGTCCCCAATCGGCACATCTTTGTAGGGGTGACCAAAAAGCACCACCTGCGAGATGCAGTCGCCCTTGGGCTTGAGAAGCACCGGATTCATGTCAGTTGTGGGAGAGAGCCGTGCGGCCCAGGCCTGCATTGCCTGTGCCATTCCGATTTCTCCGCCATCTTCTGTGACAAACGAGTTCAGGCTCATGTTCTGGGACTTGAACGGTGCAACCCGGATACCGCGGCGCACCAGGCACCGGCAGATTGCAGCAACGGTGACGCTTTTTCCTACGTGTGATGAAGTCCCCACGACCATGAGTGACATAAGTACTCATTTGAATGCACGCACATAAAACGGATATGTGCCGGATACAGCGCTAAAAACAGGTGTATACCGTCCGGACAATGCCAAGTAATAAATAAGCAGAGTTTAAAAATAGCTGTTAATGATTGGTGGCATTTGCCCGACGTGTGGACTTCCCAAAGAATTGTGTATCTGTGAGGAGGTAGCAAAGGAACAGCAGCGGATCAATGTTAAGGTTAATAAGCGCCGGTACGGGAAAGAAGTGACCGTGATTGAAGGCCTTGACCCGACTGACATTGATCTTGATGATCTTTCAAAGTTCATGAAAGGAAAACTTGCCTGTGGCGGTACTGTGAAAGGCAATTCTATCGAATTGCAGGGTAACCACCGTGACAGGGTAAAAGAGCTCCTTTCCCTGAAAGGCTACAGCACGGAAAATATCAATTAAAATGTAACTATTCCGTTTTTTTCTTTTTTTTTGATTGGTTATTATATCCGGTTGTTCTCCGGATGTGTATCAGGGAGTTTCAGTAAGATTACGGGTCACTGGCAGGTGTTATCCAGCCGGGCTGGTAATTACAAGGTAATGTGCCGGAAAGTTCAGTTTTTGTGAGTGCAACAAGGGAATAGTCCCCCCATTAGAAAAAAACGGAACCATGCCACCCCCTCCCAATCGTTTATGAGGTGGGGGTCTCCTTTCATGCCTTGAGGAGGAGGTGTCCCTCAGGAAAATATGGCTCAAGGGTACCCCCATTCCCCCTGTTCGCGTTCCTGAAGTAAAGCAGGACACCCCCTCCAACTTCAGCAATGGGTTGGGGGCACCCATCATGAAAAATGATCTTTCCCGGGCCTTATGGATTCAGATGAAGAAACTGAATACGACCCATGATATAACGAGCATAATAGCGGAATATTTCAGACCGCCAATAACCCGTCCTTCACCCATCTGGCCGGCACAGAGGCCGGAGAAAAAACCCTGGATCATGGCAGCATGAGTAAATAGTCGTTTGTACGCCGGAAGATCGATTCGTCCCATGAACTGGCTGCTCGCGGCAGTTGCCTGGGATGCCGCACCTACGTTGGCCATCGTTGTTAAAAAGGTGCTTACAAGAATCGCAATTACAAACATGAACACTGCCCACGAAACAAGAACAATGATCACGTAAATCAACATATTATTCCGGCGTTCCTGTGCAAGATTGACAACCTCAAAGGTATCATTCGCTGCGGCCCGCAACACTTCACTGATATCCCCACCAGCCTTGCTTGCCTTTGCGATCAGGTCGACACTCCGGTCAGCAAGCGGGGTCCCAAGGTTTTTCCCGAACCGGTACATTGCCTCAACAAAACCTACACCCCATGACATCTCATTATCCAGCTTGCGTATGTGGGGTGAAAGGGTCCCATATTCGGCACTTGCGACAAGGTGAACTGCATTGGGAAGCGTCATCCCGGAATCGTTCATCCCGGCAAGATCTCGGAAGAAGTTGGGGAGAGCATCTTCAAGGTTTTTTACCCGCTGTTGTTCCCTGAAATCAAGAATGGCTACCGGAACGATTGAGATAAGAATTGCAAACACTGCAAAATCATCAATGGCCGTTGACGTAAACAGAGCCGAGATGCCATGCAATTTCACAATCGTCATGAATCCGCCAAAGAAGACAAGAAGCGATACCGGGATGCAGACAATGAGAATATTTTCGGGTCGTTCTGTAAGAACTTTCACCGGGTGTTTGAAAAATTTCCCAATACCTTCCCGGCTCTTCCGTTCTTTTTCCAGTTTTTGGGAAATCTGTGTAAGTTCGGATTCAACAGAGTCCATCTCGGCACGGGTAAGTGGCAGGGGGCGCCGGTTGGCAGGATCGTTTTTTTGTTTAAGCAGGCCGGAAACGGTATCTTTGATTGCCATATCAGGTCTCCGGGGTCATTGAGCTTATCATTATGATAAACATCATCGTGCCAAACGGGATCATCATGTAAATGACGATATAGAGGAATATCGGCATTGCTTCCCCGCCAAGAACCGACATGATCGACTGAAGAATGATCAAAAAGAGTGTCCCGGCTACCATTGCCGTCACGTACGATTCTGCGATAAGCGCAAGGGTATCAAGGAACAGTTTCTGTGTCTGGCGGTTTTCCAGGGCATACTGGTTGGCCTTTGTGCGGAAATACTCCGTGAGGTTCCCCCCGCTTGAGATACTGGCCATCGCACCCTGCAAAAACTCTTTCATTCTTTGGGAGGGTGTGCTCGCAGAGACAATCCGCAATGCATCAATCAGGTCTCTTCCGAAAATGTCGATTTCCCGCGCAATATACCGCGCTTCTACCGAACTCTCCCCGTAAATCGGGCTGTCTCCCAGAAGGCGGAAGATTTCTGCCGGTGTGATACCGGCCGTTGACATTGAAGTAATATAATTAATTGCATAGGGCAGGGTTGCGTCAATATTCCTTTTCCGGTTTCCGGCAACAACTGATGGGTATGCAAGAAATACTACATACGTCATCGCGCTAAAGATAACAAGCGAGAAGATGGCCACACCAATGGTCCAGAAAATGAGGCTTTGCTGTGATAACAAAAAGGCCGATGCGGGAACCTGGCCTTTAAATTTTATCAGGTACGGGAGTCTGAGTACCCAGGTCAGTAAACCAAGTCCTGCCGCAGCGACAATGCCAACAAGAACGGAACTGATGAGGGCTGTTGAGATATAGACTTCAAACGGTGTTTTAAGTCTGGCAGAGATGAGGTCGTTACGGAGCTGGGAGTATTGCTCCCGTCGTGCTTTCATCCGCATGCCAAGGAGATTAAAACAGAACCGTTCGAAACTATTCATACAGGTCCTTCCTTACGCGGTCAATAACGATTTCCGGCTCGCGGAAATACGAGATGAGGATCTTTGCGACATCCTTGTAGTGCCGGATCTTCTTGATGCGCATCCACTCAAGCACTTCCTGCCGGCGCTTCAGTTCTTCCCGCATCCGGTTCTCGTTCCAGCCCCTGGCTTCCATAATCTCTTCAAGAATGTAGGATTTTCCCGAATAGCTAATCTCATCGGTCGCCGACTTCCATTTGAAGACCTCGTTTGTGATTAGTTCGTTTGTCCGGGGGTCAATACCGAGAATCTCAACGATCTGTTTGTTCCGGCGGATGCGTTTGCCCCCCATCCGGGCCTGTACCTGGATACAGACAAAGTCAAGTGCCGAAAGCATATTCCGGGGAACATCCATCGGAGGGTTTTCGATACGGTGGACAACACTCGATACCGAATCTGCGTGGATTGTAGAGTACGTAACGTGGCCGGTACTCATTGCCTGGAAGAGCGTCTGGCACTCCTTGCCACGGACTTCACCGACGATAATATACTCAGGCCGCTGCCGCATGGCGGCACGCAGGAGTTCATACATGTTGATCTCCCCACGTCCTGCCGTATCAAACGAATCACGTGTTACACTTGGGATCCAGTTGGGATGCGGGAGCTTCACTTCACGGGTATCTTCAAGACTGACAATCTTTGCCATCGGGGGTATGAATAGCGAAATCGCGTTTAATGACGTGGTCTTACCGGATGCAGTTCCTCCTGCAAAGATCGCTGATTTGCCGTTCTCGACAGCAATCCAGATATATGCAATTGAGAGGGGGGCAAATGTGTGCCACTCTATGAGATCCGTAGGGGTGATAGGTTCATCCTTGAACTTACGGATGGTGAAGGTGGAACCGTGGGCAGTCACTTCCTGGCCCAGAGTCATCTGGATACGGGAACCATCGCTCATGGTTGCATCGAGGATCGGTTCGGCAATTGAAATGTATTTGCCTGCACGCTGGGCGAGTTTTGTGACAAACGAATCGAGATCCTCGTTATTTTTGTACATCAGCGTGGTCTTCATCGATTCGTAACTTGCATGGAATGCAAAAAGAGGAGTGTTGATCCCATCACAGGAAATATCCTCGATGTACTTGTCATGCATAATCGCATCGATCAGGCCATCGCCAAGGAATTCCTTGTGCATGTTATACAGGATCTTCTCACGCTGGACGGGAGTGAGTTTGATCCCGAAATCTGCGAGGATCTCATCGACGGCCATCCTTAACTGTTTTCGTGCCTCCTCTTTTGAGATATCCTTGGTGTTGATATCGAGTGTTTCAAAGAGGCGTTCCTTTAATTCCTTTAACAGGTCGATTTCAGGTTCTGTGAGAACAGGCTCAATTACATGGTATGTGTATTCGTGCGTGGCGTGGTCGTACGTTACACGGACAAATGCATACGGCTCGTTCACCGGGTACATCTCGATTTCTTCAATACCGGGTTTTGGTTCAAAGGTAAGATCGACAAGCGGGCCATGTTCTTTTGGATTGTAATCGACAGTTGCAAACCGTATTGCGCTGAAAAGTGCTGAAAACCGGCCTTTCTTTGCTGCGGGTTCCACAGCCTGTGGTTCAACGGTCAGTTCGGATTCAAGGTCCTTAAAGCCGGCAGTCGAGAATTCCCGTTTCCAGATCTCATCGAGTTCAATGGGAAGGGTGCCGGTCCCGGTGCGTTCAAATGCATTTATACCGCCGTGAAGCTTGATCTCGTCGATCTGGAATGTCGCTCCTTTTGGAAGGATAAGCCCGGAGAGATTTGAGATCTGGTCCGCAGAGACAATCCGTTCATCGGTTTCACTTACGCTGGAATCTGCCGGGGGTAAGGGAGCTTCCTGCTTGGGCTTTCGCATCCTGAATAACGATGCGCCCCGGGGTTTTTGGGGTTCTTCCTCCGTAATTTCAACCACAGGTTCCGGGAGGGGTTCTGCGGCGGGGGGCAATATGGGTTTTTCTTCAGCGGAAGATGGGGTGGCGGCGGGTGCTGCCTGTCCCGGTTGTTCTGGAGGTAACGGAGCTTCCTGTCTGGGCTTCCGCATTCGGAACAACGACAGGCCACGGAGTTTTTGGGGTTCTTCTCCTGTAATTTCAACTATAGGTTCCGGGAGGGGTTCTACCGGTAGGGAAACGGATTTTTCTTCCAGGACTGGTGAGGGGGTTGGTGCTACTGCCGGCAAGGGTTGTGAGACAGGTATCTCCTTTATTTCAGGTACTTCTTTTTTAGAGAGTGCTGGTTCCCGCAGAACCGGTTCCGGGATTATATCTTCAAGCAGATCCTCAACATCATCGCTGCATTCGGGTAATTCGATTACTTCGCTCTTCTTCTGCACTCCACCAGAGGCATCTTCGGTTTTTTTCATGCCCAGTTTTTGCAGTAATAATGAGAAATCCCCGGTTTCGTCCGGTACCGGTCCTGCCGCCCCGGTCTTTTTTTCAGAGGATTCTCCAGGGGCACCGGCAGGTTTCTCTTTGGGAGTGTGGGCTCCCCGGATTTTTTTAAGAAGGGCGCTGATATCTTCAAGCGCCTTGTCATCATGTCCCTTTGCCATAAACATCCCCCGGACTGATAATCACAATCAACAGGTATTCCTATATAAAGATTCGTTTATCTTGAATTATACCTATTCTTTGAATTACCGAAAAAAGAACCCGGCATCGGGCTATATCTCATAAAACTATCAGGCCCCGCCACCCGCATCGGACTGGATACTCCGTACAAGGACCCGCAAAAGACCGAGCTGTGCATCTGCATGGGCGATGATACAGAGAAACAGGTCGCCGCAGGGTGCAATGATAATTTTATTCACTTCGGTTTCAAGAATCAACTGGTCAAGCCTGCCAATATTCATATCCTGTGCAATTCTGGTCCCGGCTCTCAGGAGATCCTCGGCACGTGCTGCAATATGCTCGAAATCTGCATTGCCAAGAGATTGTACAGGAAATCCTTCATAAAATGCAGAAACCGCAATAACACCGGGCTGGCGGATAATCTTTGTCAGGGTAGCTTCGTCAAGGAATGCGGGAGCAGGACGGTGAGTTACACGGGATGATGCCACAGGGGGTGCGATGCTCATTTCAAGCGATGCAGGTTCGAGCAGAAGTTGTTTTTGTGTACAGAGATTCAGTACTTCGGCAAAAGTCTCATCGGTATATTTCCGTAGAGCAACAGTCGGGGGATGTGCTGCGTTTTGTGCCGGGGCGGCCATAAGGTTATGGAGTGCCGGTGTCCCACGGAAAACTCCAATTTGGTCTTTATAATATGCAGCAATCATATCACCCTTGCGCAGGAGAATAAATCCGCTTCCATCGTCAGATTCAATTATCAGCGCCCCGGTTAAACCCATCAGGTACTTGAGAATACCTTTTTTTTTGGGATCTATGACTACATCCCCACCGGTTCCCATTGGCAGTTTCATAAAAAACAACAAAGATCTGTGGGACTACAGGGCCGCGATAATACGTTCCTTGTTTTTCTTCAGTTCGTAGCGAATCCGCCCAATATTTGCCGTTGTATCTGCAACAAGGGCAATCAGCTCATCTGCGGACAGGGGCGCAAGAAGAATCGGGCCCTTCTCCAGTTCAACAAGCATCTGGAAAAGTTCGCCTTTTCCAAGGGTAGCTCCCATCGCTTCTGAAGTTCCAAGACCCGTTGATGCCATAGCACCCAGTGCTTCGATATCGACTTTACCGGAAACGGCGCTTTCGATAACAAACCCGTCCCTTCCGACAATAACCGCAGCGGATACCCCTTCCAGCCTTAAAAATTCCTCCAGTAACGGCTTGAGCATCTCTTCACAACCTGATAATTGAATCTTTCTCTCTTGTTTTTATTATTAATATGTTGGTTTTTAAAATGGCAAAATATCCAGCTTCATCATCCAAACAAAAAATCACGGTCATCCGGCGCCGTATTTTAAACCGCAGCTATATTGACAGTTGTCTTTTACAAAGAAACAGGAAAATTCCCGTAAATATCCCGATTTTAGAATATTTGCGGGATTTCCCCGATGTATTTCACAGACTTTAAAGAAAGAAACTATTTACAAGAATGTGACCATTAGAGAGATCATGCAGCTTCCCCGCGGGACATTCCGCGAGATCAGGAAAAACCAGAATACCGGAAAAATCCTTGAAGAACTTGAGCGGGAGCGGTTCTCCGGGATCTGCCACATTTCGTTCAGGGACAATGTCAGCACACTCGTACTAAAAGCGGGAAAATGCATCCTTGCCGAATATGAAACTTTCAAAGGCGATGCCGCCCTGGAACACCTTACGGCGGCTCTCGCAGACAAAAATACCGATACGGCATTATCTACGCTGACCGATGCACAGATCCAGCTCTCGCTTGAGTTCAATAAGTCCGACAGGATCAAAAAAGCCGGTTATTCGTTGCCGGAATCCCATAAATCCGTAACTCCGCCGGTTCATCCGGCTCACCGGGCAATCGCGAAAAAAACCAGTCCAGCCCCAAAAACGATTGCTCCGCTACCAGTAAGTCCGAAAATAACGGTTACGGAGAAAACAAAACCAAATCATCAGACTGTTGAAGCTCAACCGGTTCAGAATGAGGGTAAAAGTCCATCACCAGAAAATACCGGGCAGACGGATGAAGAGATCGACCTTGACGCACTGGACGTCATTAACCTTGACCAGATGACAGAAAAAATTCGCGATGAGTGTAAAACCATGGTAAAAAAACTTCACATGGACCACCTCATCGACAAAGACTGAATTAAAGGGAGTCGGCATATGTCCGTTGTTTCTGGTATTGACGATATTTTCCTTATCCTTATAGTAATTGTAGCAATTGCAGCCGGTATTGCAGTTCTTCTGATTATACAAAAAAAACAGGCTGACAATGAAGAACTGTTGCGTAAAATCGACGAAGAGATATTACGGCATCCCGTTCAGGTTAAGGACAGTCCGGGAGACATATCATCTGTTATTCCACAAAAGGATACGGTAGCTAAACCAGAACCGGTCCCAAAAAAAATTAACTGCATCCAGGGTATGACGGATATTTCCCAAAGCCTTGCGGCCCTTTCAGAAAAATATTCTCTTGAGGAAATCATTCTTGCCACTTCAGACGGTCTCCTGCTCGCATCTTCAAGCAGAACCCCTCCTGCTGAAGATATTGCCCGCTATTGCGGGATCTATCAGGTAAACCCTTTGGAACAGATCCCCGGGATTATGCTCTTTGGGGTGCAACATAAGGGATCATCCCTTGTCGGGATAGCAAAAACCGGAGATTTATCGGTTCAGGAACGCGGACACGACCTGATAACAGAGACACAAGATATTTTAAACTGGTGGATATAACACGAATATGAAACGTGCGGGGAAAAAAAGTTCTCAAGGAAAAAAATTCTACAGAATATAATCGGGACGACTGGTATCTGATGGTTAAAGTATATACAATCGCATCCGGAAAAGGGGGTACCGGTAAAACCACGGTTTCTATCAATCTGGGAACGGCTCTTGCGAAACTCGGAAAAGAAACCTACCTTATGGATGCAGATATCGGGATGGCAAATGTCGGCCTGATCCTTGGAATGCAGGATGTCCCGGTAACCCTGCACGAAATACTAGCCGGGAAAAATAAAATTGATGACGGGATTTACAAAGGTCCGGAAGGCCTTAAGGTAATCCCAAGTGGCATATCCCTGCAGGGATTCCAGCAGGCGGATCCTGACAAGATCCGGGATGTTTTATCGGAAATTGAAAAAAAGTGCGAATTTTTGATTATCGATGCACCTGCCGGCATCAGCAAAGACGGTGTTGTCCCGCTTGCTGTTGCAAATGAGGTTATTCTTGTCGTTAACCCTGAACTGTCCTCGATTGTTGACGCCCTCAAAACAAAAATCCTTACTGATGTCGTAGGTGGGCATGTCCTTGGAACGATTGTCAACCGGGTAAACCAGGACAAAAACGAGATCATTTCAAAGAAGATAGAGAAAGTGCTCGGCGTAAAAGTGATCGGGATAATCCCTGATGATGCCAATGTAAGGAGGGCAGCAGCAGCCCGCATGCCGATTGTCGTTAAATACCCGGATTCACCTGCATCAAAAGCAATACAAAAAATTGCTTCGGATCTCGCCGGAGTTGCCTATAAAGAAGAAGAAATAAAAGCCAGACGTGAAGGATTTATCGAGCGGTTCTCAAGAGTGCTTTTCAGGAAAAAATCCGAAAAATAATTTTTTGCTTTGCAGGAACCTTCTTTTCATACTATACATTCCCGCTTTTTGTAAATCCCGCCCTTATGGAGGGTAATCCCCTCATTAAAAAAAGGGTAATATGCTATTTTAACACCTAAATCCAAGAAGGATTTACGGAGTAAAAAATGGCAAAAATTGCATGTCCAAAATGCAATTCAAAAAAGTTATACCAACTTCACAGCGGGAAGAGACGTTGTGCGCGATGCCGGTATGAGTTCATTCCCCATAAATTACCATTGACCTTTTCC
>Ga0209098_1001573_pt1 | contig 21614 bp, 20 predicted proteins | sample AD_JPNHW1_MetaG_FD_184429 | JGI IMG/M metagenome (GOLD analysis project Ga0209098, IMG submission 184429) | Active sludge microbial communities of municipal wastewater-treating anaerobic digesters from Japan - AD_JPNHW1_MetaG (SPAdes) (version 2) | ecosystem: Engineered > Bioreactor > Anaerobic...
TTTTATTTTAAAACATACTTTCAGTCTTATTATAACAATTTGTTCTTTTCCGGATGGCTGAAATCAAGCGGTTATATCATCAGGAAAATTGATAACATCAGCGATATCATGCCTGTTATTGAGCGTAAAAAAAACGCTAAAGTCCATAAGGTAATCTCGGAGGATGTTTATTCATGGAAAACAGCAAATCCAAGATTTAAATACAACATCGCAGGAATCTATGACCCTCCGAATATTTTGAAAGGATATGCGGTTTATTATATCCAGAACAATAAAATAATGCTTTTTGACATAGGTTTTGTTGAGGACAAGTCAAAATTCGTAAAATTATTATTTCAGTGGCTCGATCAGGAGGTGGTAAAAAACAAATATACAGGAATAGTAACCTTTTCTCAAAAAAGCACCCCTTATTATTCAATACTTAGAAAGAATGGGTTTATAAACAACAATATGGGGCTTGGCCCCCTGGGATATAAAATTCCATTCATGATCTATTGTGATGACGACACCTATAAAAGAATAAATGAGCCTGAATCCTGGGCCATAACCCCTGTTTGTCATGACAGTTTTTAACAAAAATAAGGTCCTCGAAAAATATAAAAGCCTGACTCCTTTCTATTGTAAAAAGCTGCATGATATTAAATCTTTTGGACAAGCCCCATTTACAAGCAAACCAGAACTTTTAGCTTCTCAGGGGAGCCATCCGCCTTTTGGAGATTTCACGGATAGCAAGGTCGCTATAAGCCAGATATACAGAACAAGCGGAACATCGTCCAATCCCTTATTGCTGACGTTCAGCAAAAAAGATATAGATTTCATTACGGATATCGGCAGGGAATGCCTTATTTATGCAGGAATGGGCAGTTCCGGAAATAAGGAAATAGTCATCAACTGCCTTAACCTGTCCATGTGGGTCGGCGGCGTACTTGATTCCCAGTCAATAAGTAAAACCGGCGTACAGGTGATAAATTTCGGCGCAGGGAACACATCAGAACTTATCCGCCTGATCAAAGACCTGAGCGCTTCTAAAAAATATAAAATATCACTGCATTGTACCCCTTCCTATCTCCCTCATATTGAATCAAGGCTAAAAACAGAATACAACTTATCGCCACGGGATTTAAATGTTCATTCTTTTTATCTCGGAGGTGAGTCGGGAATACAAAACAATAATTACCGCCGGACACTGGTAGAAAAATGGCGGTCGAACATTATCAACGCGAACTATGGCATGAGCGAAATATGTTCTGCGCTTGCCTCAGCAAACGATGAAAACATATTACGTTTTGCCCCGCTGTTCTTACAAAAATATTATATAGAGCTGCAGACCAGCAATGACGGTATAAAGCCTTTTGAAAGCATCTGTGAAGGCGACGAAGGGGAACTGGTCGTGAGCACACCGGAAAAAGAAAGTCAGCCATTGTTCAGGTACAATTCCAAAGAAATCATACGAATAATCAAAAAAAATAAACAGGATTTGTTTTTCGAGATACTCGGAAGAACCGACGATATGCTTATTTACAAGGGCATCAATGTTTTCCCGGAACAGTTCCGCAATATCATCAATAATTTTAGTGAATTATCAGGGTTGTACAAGATCCAGGTCAAAAAAGACAATGATATTGTGGAGAATATAGTCCTTGTCTGCGAAATAAATAAAAGTTCAAATTTTAATGAACCAGAACTAAAAAACAAACTGGCTATAAAAATTAAAAGTGAACTTTCTATTTTGCCTTCAATCGTTTTTACAAAAAAAATAAATATCGAAGGAAACAAAATAAAACTGGTTGAAATTATTTAACCGGAAGTCTTCACAGAAATTTGTTCAGACTTCCGTCTGTCATTCATCCTCCTGCAATTCTTCTTCCGGACTCTCTTCCTCACGGCTATCAGCGTCACGGCTTTTTTTATACTGTTTATATTTATCCAGCATAATAAAAACGCTGGTGACAAAAAATGGCTGTGCCGGTATCCTGTAGCGGACCAGTGCCCCAAAGTTGGCAGAAGCCATGCCTACGGCGAACATAAAAAAGATGGTAAAGATCATGGCAAACAATAAAATGGGATCGGAAAAAATATACCCGAAAAAGCGTATGACTTTAAGTTTAAACAACAGATATAGGGTCATGATCAATAATATAAAATTTTCTAATCCGGAAATAAGCATGACCGGGTTTCGTGCTTCCCATAAAAAAGGCCTGTACATTCCTGCCATAATTGCCGCTGGTGCAATTTTCAACATTCCTGCAGTGGTTCCGTCGATAGTTCCGATATTGTAAGAATTTTCTCCGTATTGCTCGGAACGCGTAAGGTCCTGCTGTATGGTTTGAGCCTTTTTAATTGACTGATCAACATTGCCGTAGGTCCCCATAGAACTCGACAAAGAGGACATAACAACCATGGTAATGCCAAAGCCCAGAACAATCATTACAGGCATGGCCATGGTAGCGACAACTTTATTCTTAATGTTCTTTATCTTTCTAAACAAAGCCCATACAACGATACCGGGAAATAAGGCAACAAAAATATAAGGCTTGATCGAAATAATAATATAAATATTTAAAAGGGCAAAGATTATATTGATCGGGATCTTTTGCTTTTTGAAAAAGATCATAAAAATATTGTAAACCAGCCATCCTGATGCCGCAAATGTATAAGTGTCCTTCATCACTCCCGACCCCCAGAAAAGCAATGAGGGGAAAAAGAGTACTGCTATTGCTATTTGTTTTTTGAGATGCGCATAATAGTTGGTAAAAAAAAGATACAATTTCCAGACACCAAAATATGAAAATGTCGCCACCAATATGGTGGTAGGCATATACGACCCCATCCCCAACATGCAGAATAAGCTTGATATTGAAATAACAAACCTTGTTTCAGCACCCCGCCACATATGATAGGCAGGAAAACCCATATCAGCATCAAAGAAACTATAAGATTTTTCCCAGTCAACCTGATTAAAAAAAATCGCCCAATACTCCGATGAGTCTTTATAAAAAAGCTTAGCCATCGACATGCAGGCTGAAATATAATCACAGGTATCGCCCCAGCCATAGTATTCCGTGAAAATCAACAAAAAGATCAAAGCAGAAAATAATTTTGCGGCTAAGCCGGAAAAATAATACTTGTAAGCGGGATTGTCTTCAATTTTTTTCTTCTGGTGCAAAGAGCCGGCGACCAGAATAATAATAATTAACATTGGCGTATAGAAATAGTCGGCCATGTCGAAGGTTACCCAGTCAATTCCGTCTATTAGCTTTAAAATAACCATTATACTTTAGCTCAACTATTTGTTTGCGTAACAAAATTAGGCATTTTCTGCTTAATTATCTTTATTTTAAACACATCGGAAAGTTTTTATTAATTGCAACAACTGCAAGGATGCCATTACTTTTTATATCTCTTTAAGAGGTTTCTGTCTGAAAAAATCAATATGACTGACTGTGTATCACCAGTCCCGAAACCGGAAACTTTTTAGGCTGCAGCCAACTCATCAGCAAAAATCAAAATCCTTATAAACAGCGAGGAAGGCATCCTAATAAGGTCTAAGTACGAGACATCACGGCCTGTTCCAGCCTATTCATCGGACGATAAATTGAAATTGGTAATTTCTTTTTCTGAGGTGCTGGTAAAAAAATGATAACTCAAATTTGTCTGAGAATCTCATGTTTTTTTCAAACATTATATTAGAAAAAAGGCTTTATCAGGGGCAGAGCCCCGAAATATTTGTTAGAAATGGTACCCCCAAAAAAGTAAGGTGCAGAGCACCGTAACATACCATCGGCTACACACTCACAAATGCAGACTTTCGGTTGTGGGAAGCATGTTAAAGATTTTTGTCAGCAATGTGTTTGGTAACAATGCAATTTTTTTCGATTGTAAATAGAATCTGAGCGGAAACCCAGTGTCTGAATCGAAAAGTTCAGTTTCGAGGCTTGCGAAGCGACAAAAAGCGGAGTCCGCCAGCTGGCGGATGAGCATTTTTGGAGCAAGCGTAACGAAGAAAATGGAGTTTTCGTTCAGGCACTAAATACAAGATTTACCCATCATTGCAAATAGGTCTGGCCATTATCAGGAGCCACATATTCCGGTACGCCGTACCTTAATTTTCAAACGTTAATAATTACTATAGATATTACGGTGCTCTGCACCTGTTATTACTCAGACAGGGATATTCCGGTAGAATAATGTCAGCGAGAATGACAATAAAAACAAGTGAAATGATCGCCGGCACTTTCCAGTAAAATTATTTTTAAAATTAATATAATAATTATTTGCAACCATTGATTAGTTTCAGCGCCTCAAATTATGATTTTGCCGATAAATTAAAAATCAAGACTTTTAAATTTTTTTATTTACTTTTACATGGTTAAATTCAGGTTATTAACCTGAATTTTTGAGAGATTAAAATTGTTGTTGCCATCGTGATAATTTTATTGTAAAAAGTTTTGAAAGATTTTTGGCTCCATTGTTATGTATTGCCTGGTGGCATTTTTATACATCAGGTATTTGTTATAACGATCCGGAAAAAATTTCTTTGTTTTTAAATTACTGCTATGCAAAAAGAAAACGTAAAAAAAGATTTGACCATTGTGATCCCGGCATATAATGAAGAAAAGGCGCTTGCTTTATTTTTGCCTGAACTTACCGCTTTTGCTAAAAAGAATGAGTATAAAATAATTATTATCAATGATGGCTCAAAGGACGGGACACTTCAGGTTCTGAAGCAGTATGAAAGCGACCTGACCATCGTTTCTCACAAAGTAAACAAGGGTTACGGCGCCGCAATAAAATCAGGAATAAGCATTGCCGACACAAGATATGTCATTACCATTGATGCCGATGGGCAGCATTTTTTGGAGGATGTGGGAACGCTGCACAAGGTTATTATAGAGAAAGATGCGGACATGGTGGTAGGAAGCAGGGCAAAACTCAAATCGGAAAGTTTTTACAGGAGACTTGGGAAATCAATCATCCGATCCATTGCAAAAATGCTGGTGCCCATACATATTCATGATATTAATTCCGGAATGAAAATTTATGATACGGAGCTGGCAAAAAAATATGTAAAGCTTTGTCCTGACGGAATGCCTTACAGCGATGTTATCGCCATTGTTTTCACCAATTTCAGGCACCGGGTGCTCGAGCACGATATAAGGATTATCGGCAGGATAGCCGGAAAAAGCACCATAGGGACAAAGACAGCAATAGAAACGATAAGGCAAATATTTAATATCGCACTAATGTTTAATCCTTTAAAAATATTTCTGCCGATATCCTTTGTCCTGCTGTTATTTTCTTTGATCTGGGGATTGCCTATAATAGTACAGGGCGGGGGTGTAAGCGGAGGAACTGCGCTTCTTTTCATCACATCTGTATTATTTTTCCTGATGGGTATCATTGCCGAACAGTTGTCGTTGATCAGAAAAAGTTCGGTACATGATGAATAGACATGCCACTTTAGTGATCATCACAACAATCCTCAAAAATTCACATCGCTTTTGCTGTTCGACTTCAGACTTATACTGAAGAAAAAATGATTGATAAGTCAGCGTTTGCGTCTCATGCTCAATAAAAAAAAACAAAACTTTTTTTAATAATAGTTACTTTTACCCCGTCAATCTTGTACTTTTGAATTAATGCTATTTAGGAATTATAAAAAAAGAGCATAAATGTCGCACAGATTTTCTGTTTCAGCCTGGTTAAAAAACTTATCTCCTGCCGGTAAAGTTGTATTTTTCGTTATAAAATTACTGGCCATATATCTTACATGGTACTATGTTGACGAATACATGCGGGCATCAGACGGCGAGCCGCTTATTGTCAGAATATGGTGGTTTGGCTATCATATTTTACTAAAAAGCACTATGTTTTTAAGCCTTCATTTATCGTCTCTTTTTACTGATACCAATATAACAACGACTTACAGATATTTCCTGATTGAGAACCACGGGTATCTGTATGTCGGCAATCCCTGCCTCTGCGCCGATGTCATGTGTCTGTTTGCCGCTTTTATCATCGCCTATCCCGGCAGGTGGAAAACAAAATTGTGGTTCATCCCCTTAGGTTTATTGGCTATACACTTGATAAATGTTTTAAGGATTGCGGCCTTATGCCTTACAAAAATCTACCGTCCGGAATGGATGGACATCAACCATAAATTCATTTTCAATATCATCGTTTTTACCTTTGTTTTTATTTTATGGATGATATGGGTAAAGCGCTTTTCGGGTGCTGACCTTTTAAAGAAAAACGCAACAAAACAAGGGGATTAAAACCGATTTAATAAAATATCCGCCGCGACGGATATTTTACATCGGCATTACCCTGTCAGACTGTCGCAGACAGGGCAGGCAATTAAGAAATATCAATACGACCCATAAGTTCCACAAAAAAATAGTTACTCAATCCAACTTAGTGTCCGCTGAGGCGGACTTAGAGCCTTAGTGATTTTGTGCAAAAATATTTTTAACCTTTGATTCGTATTATTAATAATTATTACGGCCATTTTTAAACGAAAATCTCGAATGAGCCAGATAACTGCTCAACACAACAATGACATTCAGAATTATGGAAGAGACGATCGGGTTTATCTTTAGAATTTCAACAAAAAAAGGCATTAGTATAAGCCCAAGCAAAAAGACAGTGATATAAGTTGATGAAAACCTCAGAAACTCCATGATCATTTTTTTACCCCGCGCTTTGGATTGAAAAGTAATGTATTTGTGGCAAACATACGCATTAATAATGGCTAAAATATTGGAAAGAACCTGCGCTGTGGTATATGCAAAATAATCCACTTTAAATATATTCACAAATACTTTATATAACGCTATAAAGACAACGAAGCCAAAAATGGTATTCCATGCACCAACCAATAAAAATTTTATTTTTGTTTTATGCCTGGTGTAAAAGGGTAATAAATTAAACCGGTTCAGGCAATCAGTAAAAAGCTTTTGCAATTTATTTTTCATCAAAATTTATTCTTTCTTTTTCGATTACCAGAGGCCTTTTTCTAACCTGAGTATGTATTGCACCAATATATTCGCCAATAATACCGATAAAAAAAAGCTGCACCGAGGAAAAGAAAAACAGGCCGATCACCAGCGGAGCCGTCCCGAGCTTAAATTCATTCCAGTAAATAAGTTTGTAGATCAAATAACCGATGGCGATCAACAGACTGAAGATGGCAACGGTAAAACCGATGAAACTGGCCAGCCGCAGCGGCAGCTTTGAATGATTTACAAAGCCGAGCATCCCGATATCATAAAGCGTGTAGAAATTATTTTTAGTTTTTCCATGCAGACGTTTCGGCTGGACATATTCTACCGAAGAGATCTGAAATCCAACTTCGGAGATCAGTCCCCGGAAATAAGGATAAGGATCATCAATCCGGCGTATCACTTCGATAAATGAGCGGTCGTAAAGCCCGAAACCCGTAAAATTCTTTATCTGTTCGCCTTCGGAAAATTTCTCAAGCATATTATAATACACTTTCCGCAAAAGGAACATGACCGGGTTTTCCCTGGACTTTTTCTTCACAGCTGTGACAATTTTATACCCCTGCTCCCATTTTTCCACTAAGGCAGGGATAACCTCCGGAGGGTCCTGCATGTCGGCCGCCATAACGATAACACAGTCGCCGGTTACCTGGAGCAAACCATAGTATGGCGAACGGATATGCCCGAAATTACGGACATTGACAATGATCCGTACATGTTTGTCCTGTGCAGCAATCTCTTTAAGTATCTCAACGGTTTTATCCTGGGAGTTGTTGTCAATGAAAACATGCTCGTATTCGTATCCGGGTAAGCCGTCGAAAACCTTTTTTACCTCGTTGCACAGTATCTCAACATTTTCTTCTTCGTTGAAACAGGGCGTCAGTACAGAAATCTTTTTGTTCATATGGCAATCACTTGTTTTTCTTGAGTTTGATATTTTTATCAATCAGGTCTTCTTCCGTAAATACCTCATAACAGGGAACAGGCAGTTTCTTTCCGTAAATTTTTTTGACCACATACTTGTCGATAAAATGCCTGTCCTCGGCAATAACACAGGTATCTGAATAGTTGCCGAAATATTTGATGTTCATTCCCCTTTGAATAATATCCTTTAGCGGTTCCTCAAACAAATTCCCGATGGAGGTATGAATATACGGGCATGGCAGCACATCGCCGTATTGGGTGATGGAGATCATTCTTTTTACCGCAATACATCCTAAATTCAATCCATAGGACGGGGTAAGGTGTGTAAAAACGTTATATTTTTTTTCAAGTTCCCTCATATAATCCATATCATCCCGTGTGACCAGCGAATCAAAATTGCCTTCCCATGCGCCCACGGGCTTGGCATAGGTGACAAATACCCCAACATTTTTGTCGTTCAAAAACTCCAAAAACTCAATAAACTCCTGCGATCTGACTCTTTGTTTGGTAACAACGGTCTGAACGATCAGGTTCAACCCGGCTTTATAGGATGCGTCAATGGCTTTCAACGCCCGGCTGTGCGAACCCCTGGCATTCCTGAAATCATCATGCTCTCCGGCTGATAAGCTATCCAGACTGAGCTGTATTTTGTCAACCCAGATCTTTTTTAAATGCAAGGCTTTTTTTTCGTCGAGAAACCATCCGTTGGTATCTGAAGTAATATAAAACTTCTGGGGGTCAATAGCCGCGACCAGTTCGTCAAAATCTTTAAATACCAAGGGCTCCCCTCCGGTGATCACCAGGTGTGCCAGGCCCAGTTCATCGGCCTGCCGCGACAATTCTTTCACATCGTCTATGGTGAACTTCCTGCCGCCTTTTTTCCCCTGAAAACCTTTGATGGAACAATGCTGACATACAAAATTACATGTATAATTATACTGAAACTGAAGTATGGCAATGCTTTCGCCTCTTTTCACCGTGTCGTCGTACTTCATAATTTTTTCATAGACGTAAGGCTTATCAAGTTTTAGCTGATTTCTTTTTTCTTTTTCGCCGGCTTTCAGCGGATCATTTGTTTGGGGCATATATGTATGTTTAGTTTATTTTTTCCAAGCCATAATCCCTCAGAATGGCGATGGCTATTTGTTTGCTGTAATTGTTCATCAAAAAACCCGCAATTTCATCCGAATAGGCAGCAGCCATTATAATTACGGCATCCACCTTGTTTGTGCGAAGCATCTCCGGTGCGACTATGGGGATATGCGAAGCGGGTGTATATTTGTTTTGTTTAAAAGACGCCGAATCCACCACATATTTGATTTTCCCTGATAATCCGGCCAGGGATAGAACGGTAAGCGCCTGGTGCCCGGCCCCCCAGATAGCCACCTCCTTATAGCGGCCGATAAATTCATGCAGTTCGTCCTTAAGTTTTGATTGAAATCCGGAAAAATCCGATATATCAACGGGACATCGTTTTCTGACCACGGCAGAGAGGAGGTAATCATGCCATACAGCCTTACATTCCAGGACATGAAACCCATTAACGGCCAAAACTGAAGACAGTGTTTCTTCTGTAAAATAAAACAGGTGGTCGCTGATGAATTCAGAGAACAGGTTTTTCCTGAGTATCATGTCGAAATTGGGCACCTCTATCAGCCCGACCGCATCATCAGTCAGATTATGAGCAATGCCCCTCAGCACCGTATTAATATCGGGCAGATGCTCAAGAAAATTCAATATAAAAAAAGCATTAAAGGGTGCGTCATGTATAAGAAACTTCTCAGCATCAATATAGCCCTGCTGAACCTTCAACCCTGAGTCCTTACAGATATTTACAGAAACCGTTGAATACTCAAGCCCGTAAGCCTGTGGAACAAAATTTTTCATCAGGGACAAGTACTCCCCGCACCCGCAACCGATTTCGATAATTTTCTTATTTTCAAGAGAGTACCGGTGGGCAAACTGCTCAAACTGTTGTAATCGGAATTGTTTCATTTCCTCTGAAAATGCGGCAGCTCGTATCACCTCCCGGTAATAAGGTACCGGATCGTTGCTGAGCTGGACAATGCCGCAGCCCGGGCACTGGCAGACTTCCAGATCTATTCCTTTGTCGTTGCCCAACGAATCAGCATCAGGAAAATTCTGAGCTGACCCGGGCATATTCTCCATCCGGATCAAGGGCGCCTTAAAAAAAGCGCTTCCGCATATCCTGCATTTATTCTGCGACATATAAATTTTCAGTCAAAGTTATTAAATCTCCTGTTTAAAATAAGGTTTATATATATGATGCACCGTGATCATGTTTTCGGGGAATACATCATGCCATTTGAGATAACCGGGGGCATCTTCTTTTAATCCTGCATTCTGCGGTATAAAATTTTCCGGCACGGTGCAGCGATATAACAAAGAAATATAATGTCCCCTTGTATTTCTTTCTTTTATAAATATCTGATTTATAGCCATGGGGGTTGCGTCAAATTTCACTGCCGTCCCTATTTCTGTTTCGGCCACTTTCAGTATCCTGTGCTCCAGGGTTTCCCTAAACCGGATAATTCCGCCGGGGACATGCCAGCCGGTGCCGCAGTACTCATCATCACGCCACGACAGGAGTATTCTGTTGCTGTCATCTATTATAAGCAGGTCAACATTGATCAGCGGAGTATAACGGCTGATAAACAAAAAAATATCTTCCGGCAAACCTTCACTGGGGTTGGAAATGCTGGCATCTATTAATTCTAAAGCATCGTTGATTTTCATAGTTTTAAAAAGGCTGTTCAATAAAACCTGTATCTTTATCATAAATGTGTTTGTTCGACACATACCATTCGTACAACATTTTTAAACCCACATCAATGGGTGTGAATTCAAAACTTTTCAGTTCTTTAAGAAGCAGTGTATTGTCGCCGCTGTATTCTGTTCCAAGTCCTTCTTTCTGAAAATTAATGCTCAATTTTTTTCCGGATAGCTCCACAATTTTTCCGGCAATGGTCTTAAAATCAGCAACATTGCCCGAACAGACGTTATAAACTTTTTGCAACGGGGTATGTTCAATAAACCACTCCACAATTTTTACCAGGTCGCCGGAGAACAAATGATCAACAAATTTATTCTGGCATATACGGACAGGCATGTTCATGACTGCCTGGCAACAGACATTCGGTATCAAACGGGTTTTCCAGTCGTCAAATTTCCCGTATACGCCAAAAAGCCTCAGGTTGTAAATATTGTTGTTCAGCAGGGTGAATTTTGTCATCAGGTATTTCGAAAAGCCATACTGGTCGGAAGGGACAAAAGTATCGAAGTAATTTTCCTTCATCCGGGGGATCCAGTTTTCGCGCCCGAATTCGGCCCCGCTGCCGAAATAGATCATCTTGCCGAAAAAACCGCTGCATCTTGCAACATTAAAAAACATTTTCAGGTTGTTTTCCAGCACCATCAGCGGATCTTTCACAGAATGCCGCGGCGCGGCATCGTAGGTGGCGGTATGTATAACGACATCGAAGCGGTGTTTTTTAATATAATCCTCAACTTTTGATGTGCCCAGCAGATCCAGTTCCTGCCGGGCGGGTGCATGAAACTTGTATTTGTCCTGAAACTCCCCGGCCAGATTTCGGGCAATAAAACCATTTCCACCGGTGATCAACAGTTTCATCATTTGTCTTCCAATGGTTTTATGATCATATTCTGTCTGAATTCGTCCCTGTCGAGAAAAGGCCAAAGGTCTTCCAGCGGCCTCGAGATCATTCTGCCGTCCTCTGTTTTATAGCTCATCATCCGCGGCGCTGTCACCTGGTCGGGGTTGATCAGAAGCTCACACAATACCGGCCCGTTGTACTCCAGTATCTGCCGGATGTTTTCTTTTAATTCGGTGTTATTGGCGATCCGGAATGTTTTGATCCCGTGTGCATCGGCCACCCTGCAGAAATCCGGCAGTGTAAGGCCGCTGCCGGTGCTGCTGCCGACGAATCGTCCTTCGAAGTAGGCTTTTTGTGTAATGCGTATTGAGCCGTATCCTTTATTGTCCAAAACAAATATTTTGACCGGAAGTTCAAGCCGTTTCAGGGTTTCCAGCTCCTGAATATTCATCACGAAACCACCGTCGCCGTCAATGCATACCGTGCGTTTTTTTCCGCTTGCCAGGCAGCCGCCGATAGCAGCCGGCAAGCCAAATCCCATAGGCCCCAGCCCTTCGCTGTTGAACAGGCGCATCCCTTTTTTGACCCTGAACGCCTGCATAGTCCTTTCGCTGCATGCGCCCGAACTGCCCGGAATAATAACATCATCAGCGGTCAGTTCATCCGACAGCAGATCAATGAGGTAATAATCATTTACAAAATCCTTTTGTTCTTTATATTCAGGCAATACCACGGGATACCGGGCTTTCCATTCCTTACACCTGCCGATCCAGTAGTTCCTGTCCTTATTTTCGACCAGTGTGATTTTCTTTTGAAGTTCTTCGATAAATAATCCGGCATCTGCACAAACGGGCACATCAATAGGGGTCATCATTTTATTGATTTCGTGTATATCGGCATCGACCATTATTTTTCGGGCTTCGCGGGCAAAATTCTTATGATTGTAACCTGTCTGGCCAAAATCAAGCCGCGCCCCGATGATCATAATGAAGTCAGCGTTTTGTTGTACGAAGTTGGCGCCTCGTTGTCCGACACTGCCCGGGCGGCCAAAATACCACTCATCATTTTCATCAAAAAAATCTATCGTTTTCCAGGTGGTAAGCACGGGTACCTGAAGTTTTTTTACGAGATCGAGAAATATAGACTCTGCTTTTGCCAGCCTTATCCCGTTGCCCGCCAAAATCACCGGCCGTTCAGAATTATTAAGCTTTTCAATGGTTCCGGCCACTTGTTCTTTCAGAAATGCGGCATCCGCTTTTTCCATCTGCTCCTCTTCAGAAAAACATTTTAATTTTGTTTCATCGATACGTGCATCCTGCACATCCAAGGGGACATCAAGCCATACCGGACCCGGCCTGCCGGATTTTGCCAGGTAAAGCGCCTTTTGCAGGTGATATTTTACAGACTCCGGATCTGTGATGGTAACGGCATATTTTGTCACGGGCTTCACCATGTCAACAATGTTGATCTCCTGGAAACCCATCTGCCGCACCTTTCTGTTGCCTATCAGGTCATCCCTCTTCACCTGTCCCGAAAGGACGAGAACCGGTATCGAATCGAGCCATGCAGAGGCCACCCCGGTGATGGCATTGGTGGCTCCCGGCCCTGTGGTAACAAGGGCGACACCTATATCGTTGGTATATTGGGCGTATGCTTCAGCGGCGACGGCACAGGCCTGTTCATGCAGGTTTACCGTATATTCAATGGCAGGATGATTGCCCAGCGAGTCCACCAGGTGCATACATCCTCCGCCGGGAAGCATGAATACATGTTTTACTCCCGTATCTGCCAGATAATCAAAAATAAAATCAGATAATTTTTGCATTTTAAACTGTAATTTTTTTGAGAAAATCAACTACGCTTTCCGATGAATTGCTGTTCCACGGCTGAGGAAACAACAATGTCCGTATTCCGTCTTTTTTTGCATCATTGATATGACTCTCATTATCGTCGATGAAAATATCCACATTGCCGAGTGTGCGTAAAAATCCTGCCTTATTAGCATTATAGCATGGAAAATCGTCATCAGCGCGTTTTGACGGAACAAAGTGATAGGTCCTGATCCAGTCACCAAAGTGTTTAAAAACCCATTGTGCTGAACAAGGGGCATAAAAACGCGGTGTGGCCGTTAATACCGCATGACGGAACTGATGGCCATATGCCCTGAACCATTCCAGTACCTCCGTATCCGGCTGCAGCGCCGCCCCGTGCTTTATCCTGAACTCATCAAGCGTTTCTAAATATTTTTCCCGGGATATGTGAAATATCTCATGGGGTGGTATCTGATCAATATTCGCAAACGCCACCTTACAATTGAGGTTGTTCTTCAGCCAGTAACCCTTAAACCATTCGCGGGTCAGGTGGTTCAACACATCATCAACGTCCCAGATTATTGTCTGCATTCCTTCTTATTTGATTGATTTCAGCCACAGGGTGATCTCTGTCTTCCGGTTTTTGTTGCGGGTAATGGTTTCATCGGTATAATACGAATCGTCTTTATAATGCGTTGAAGAAATTTCCTCGATGATGACACCTGCTTGGGTAAACATTTTATGCTTTACTCCCCGCTCAATCACAATGATATCGCCGCTTTTAAACAATCTGGCAACCCCATCAAGCGTCAGTTCAAGGGTTCCGTACATGATGTGGAAAGTTTCTTCTTTTTGCTTATGGTATTGTTCAGGATGGGTCTGCCCTGGCAAAAGGATAATGAGTTTTTTGCAGTATTCACGGTTGATAAAATTAATTATGGTGGTCCCTACCTCATAATACTTATCTATCCCATAATGATGCGAGATTTCGAAATCCACCTTATCGGGAACAGCCATCCTGCTTTCGATGATAAACTTGCTGACATCTCTGGTAATAGCGAGCACTTTTTCTCTAAGCTCCGTTTTTTCGGTATCCGCAAACAGTACCGCTTCATTTTTTCTGATGTCTTTCAGCAGCCGGAATTCGGTATATTTTGAAAAATCATTGGCCGTTATTTGCCCTTCACCCACCGGTATGGCAAAAAACACATCTTCCGTTTCAATTTTTTCTCCCTTTTTCAGGTCGTGGCGTGCAAAAACCCCGCGCCTCAATCCGCGGAGGTCATCCGTTTCTTTTTGCGAAAAGGCATGTCTTTCATCTTGCTCACCGCAATATTCAAAGGCTTCTCCGGCAGCTTTCAGCCATTTGTAAACCTGTTCGGGATTTGCCGAATAGGCATTCAGTTTATATTGCCCTGTTTCAAGGCCGACATGTTTTTCAAATATCCGCGCCCCTTTTGCCACCGCTAACTTAATAGAAGTCAGCTCGTCCGGACTTTCATGCGTAGAATATCCAATAGTATGATCGGGGTATCTTTTTCTGAACAGGTCTATTTGATTCAGGTTGGAATTTTTCGCCGGGGTTGGATATTCTGCTATACAGTGCATCAATGCGAGGCTCTTGTCCCGGTGTTCAAAAAAACTGACCACCCTGTCGATATTGAATAATTCGACTCCCGCCGTGGATGCAATCAACGGCAAACGGGTTTGGGAAATTCTTTCGAGCAAAGGCCAGTCGGTAAATGAGCAGCTTGCTATCTTTAAAAAATCAAAATCATGTTCTTCGACCATATCCACAGAGGCCTCGTCGAAAGGGGTGCATACCGCCAGGAATCCTTTTGCTTTGATGTGGTCTTTGATATTCCTGAAATCGCCGGGGTCAAGGCGGGTTTCCACAAAACGTTTTATGTATTTTATATCCTTCCGTTCATGAAAATCCGGATGTATAAACGTATCCAGCTGCCTGTACTGTAACTTGAATGCAAAATCAAAGCTGAACTCTTTTGTTATCGCCGCAATTTCATCAATAATTTTACATCCATGTCCTGCATCACCCATGTGATTATTTGCAAGTTCAAATACAAACAATGGTTTTTCACCTGGTTTCATGTTCATCAAATTTGTTGTTTCGAAAATTCAATCTGCTGGTTTAGATTTCGATATCTTTTTCAAAATTACACAAAGTATTTCAATAGTTGTCCAATTTACAGTTCTTTGACAAAGTCATCCAGTATGACTTCTGCATAATCAAACATTTCTTTTGTCAATCCGGGGTATGTCCCCAAAAAGAACGTATTGTTCATAATGGTTTCTGTGTTCAGCAGATGGTCGGCAACACGCCATGGTTTATCAGCAAAAGCGGGCTGTTTTATGATGTTCCCTGCAAACAGGTTCCGGGTTTCGATTAATTTTTCATTCAGGAATGTGGTTAAAGTGTCGCGTGTGAAAGGGGATTTATCCTTTACCGTCACAATAAATGCAAACCATGCAGGTTCTGTCCGCTCAGTGGCTTCAGGTAAAATAAAGTAATCAGGATATTTAGCAAAGATACGGGTCCATTCCCTGAAATGCTTTTTACGTTTTTCGCAGAAATCAGGGAGTTTGTCTATTTGTGCGGCTCCTATAGCAGCCTGTATATCGGTCATTTTCATATTATAACCGACCTCCGAATACACGTATTTATGGTCGTATCCTGAAGGCAGTTGTCCGAATTGTCGTGAAAAACGGCTGCCACAGGTGTTGTTACCGCCCCCGGCACAATAGCAATCGCGGCCCCAGTCGCGGAAAGAGCGAATTATCCTTGCCAGTTGCGGGTCGTTGGTGCATACGGCACCCCCTTCGCCGGTAGTGATATGGTGGGCAGGATAAAAAGAAAGGGTTGAGATATGACCGAACGTTCCGGTGAACCCGGATTTGTATTTACTGCCAAAAGCATCGCAGTTGTCTTCAATAACCCATAAATTATGTTTGCGGGAAAATTCCATAACCGCATCGACATTGAACGGATTCCCAAGGGTATGGGCAATGAAAATGCACCGGGTACGTGGAGTGATGGCCCTGCGCATCATGTCAACGTCAATGTTATACCCGGGAATTTCCACATCAACGAATACTGGTACCAACCCATTTTGAAGAATTGGGGTCACCGTTGACGGGAAACCTGCTGCAACTGTTATCACCTCATCACCAGTGTTCAGCTTACGTTCGCCGAGTTTTTCGGACATCAGGGCTGATAATGCCAGCAGGTTGGCTGAAGAACCCGAATTGACGAGTAAGATGTGTTTTACTTTTAAAAACTCCGAAATCTTAGCAGCAAATTGTTCTGAAAAACGGCCTTCGGTGAGCCAGAAATCAAGCGAGGCCTCCACAGCATTGATGAGTTCGCATTCATCAAAAACCCGGCCGGCATAGTTTATCAGGGTTTTTCCCGGGATAAATTCTTTCTGTTCAAAATACGCACGATAATATTCCGCTGTTTTTTCCAGAATTTCTTTCCGTAGTTGTTTATGATCAGACATAACAATATTATTAAGCATGATGGGACAATTTACAACAGATGGTTGTAATATTCCGAAATCTGGGCTTCAGTAACTTTTTGTATGTTTTGACCTGAAAGATAAGCTTTGTTCCAATCGACGATGTTCCGAAGTGCTGTTTCTATATTCCATTGCGGCTGCCATCCCAGTTCGTTTTTTGCCTTGGAACAATCCAGTTTCAGGTATGTGGCCTCATGTGGCCCGGTATTTTTACCCATCCGGAATGAAGCGTCTTTGCCCCAATAGCTGCACAATGCAGTAATGATCCATTCCACACTTCTTGCATCCTTGTCTTCCGGGCCGAAATTCCAGGCTTCCGCATATTTAACGCCATCGGTATATAGTTTTTCAGCCAGTTTCAGGTAGCCCGACAAAGGTTCAAGGACGTGCTGCCAGGGACGTATGGCGCCGGGATTGCGCACCGTAAGTTTTTTTCCCCTGGAAACCGCTTTCACAAAGTCAGGGATCAAGCGGTCCTCAGCCCAGTCGCCGCCGCCGATAACATTACCGGCCCGTGCCGATGCAACGGCCACACCGTGCTTACTGTAATCTTCTGCATTAAAAAAAGAACTCCTGAATGCCGAAGTGACCAGTTCCGAACAGGCTTTGCTGTTGGAATAGGGATCATAGCCCCCCATGGGTTCATATTCCCGGTATCCCCAAAACCATTCACGGTTTTCGTAACATTTATCGGTGGTGACATTGATCACGGCTTTTATACCGGGAACATGCCGCAAGGCTTCCAGCACATTCACCGTCCCCATCACATTAGTGGAATAGGTTTGCACCGGGTCGTGATATGACCTGAGTACCAGCGCCTGGGCAGCCATATGGATGATGATTCCGGGCCTAACTTTTTTGATCGTTGCCAGCACTTTTTCATAATCCCTGATATCACCGATATATGAGGTGATACATTCATGGATCCGGGCATCCGCAAATAAGCTCGGGTTTGTAGGTGGTTCAAGGGCATAACCATACACATCGGCGCCCAGTTTTTTGAGCAGCAGGCAGAGCCATGAACCTTTAAACCCAGTGTGACCGGTAATTAAAACTTTTTTGCCGACCCAGAATTTTTCCGTTTGTATTTTTATTACCATAATTTCCACTCACATTTGTCTGACGACCATATTTTTTCTAAATCTTCTTTATCACGGATGGTATCCATGGGCCTCCAGAAGCCATAATGCTTGTACGCATACAACTGACCCTCCCTGGACAGAGCTTCCAACGGCTCTCGTTCCCAGATCGTGGAATCGCCTCTGATGTAGTGGAAAACTTCGGGCTGAAGAACAAAAAATCCGGCGTTGATCCAGGCATTATCCCCTTTGGGTTTTTCCTGAAACGCAAAGATCTCCACTGAATTTTCACCGTTGAATTGAATGGCTCCAAACCGTCCGGTGGGTTGCGTGACAGTGACTGTGGCCAGTTTTTTTTGGTTATGATGAAAATCAACCAGTTCTTTGATATTAACATTACCAACCCCATCACCGTATGTTAGCATAAAGGTTTCATTGCCGATATACTCCTGCACTCTTTTTATTCTGCCTCCGGTCATGGTATCCAGCCCGGTATCAACCAGAGTGATCTTCCAGGGTTCAGCATTTGACTGGTGAATATCAATTTTGTTTTTTTGCAGGTCAATGGTAACATCGGCCTGATGCAGGAAATAGTTGGCAAAATATTCCTTTATCATGAACCCTTTATAACCACAACAAACGATAAATTCATTGTAGCCATAATGAGAATATATTTTCATGATGTGCCAAAGTATGGGTTTTCCGCCTATTTCGACCATGGGTTTGGGTTTCAGGCCGGTTTCTTCACTTAATCTTGTTCCTAACCCTCCTGCTAATATGACTACTTTCATAAATGTTTTTTACAAATTTAATAACCTTTTGCTTACAAATAACATATTTTTTTATATCACAGGGAGATCATTCCTATTCCTTAATTTTATGCACAACCAGAGTTTGTCCATAATGTCCGACTTCATCCCCGCCTGACTGACGCCAGTCAGGCAGGGTTATTCTTGACCTTCAAACCAGTCATCCGCCAGCTGGCGGACTCCTGTTTTTCAGGTCGTCGAAAGCCTGCCTGGCTGAGCCAGTCAGACAGGCCCGTCTGATCCGCCATTTGGCGGACAGACGGGCAGGCCCGCCTGGCTGACGCAAGTCGGACAGGCCTCGAATTCGAACATGCTGACTCAAACTCTGACTTAATGGACATACATTAACTAAGGGCGGGTAACCGGTGAAACGCTGATTTTAAAATAATCTTCGGGAAAATTCCCTGATACATTATGATATTTGGGTTATATTTCGATATTTTTCGGAAATATTTGTTTACTTTTGCCAAGTCGTTCTTTTTTATTTTTTTTGCCACTTTAGCTCAGTTGGTAGAGCAACGCATTCGTAATGCGTAGGTCGTGGGTTCGAGTCCCATTAGTGGCTCTAATGGATGGTGTGCTTTACATTCTTTTTAGCTGTAAGCTAAATAAATACTACATCGGATCAACAAACGATATCCGCAGGCGTTTGTATGAACACAATATCGGGCATTCTACTTTTACTAAAACAGGTATTCCCTGGTCTTTAGCCTTTTCAAAACAATTTCCTTCTCTTGAACTTGCAAGAAAGGAGGAACTTCGTATTAAAAAATGTAAAAGCAGAAAGTATATTGAAAATTATATTAAATCCCAGGTAGAGCATCCCGATACGTAAGTATCGGGAAGGTCGTGCCTGCCTGCTGACGCAGTCTGGCAGGGGTTCCCTGCCTGCCAAGGCACGCAGGCAGGGAGTCCCATTAGTGGCTCCAATGGATGGTGTGCTTTACATTCTTTTTAGCTGTAAGCTAAATAAATACTACATCGGATCAACAAACGATATCCGCAGGCGTTTATATGAACACAATATCGGGCATTCTACTTTTACTAAAACAGGTATTCCATGGTCTTTAGCCTTTTCAAAACAATTTCCTTCTCTTGAACTTGCAAGAAAGGAGGAACTTCGTATTAAAAAATGTAAAAGCAGAAAGTATATTGAAAATTATATTAAATCCCAGGTAGAGCATCCCGATACGTAAGTATCGGGAAGGTCGTGCCTGCCTGCTGACGCAGTCTGGCAGGGGTTCCCTGCCTGCCAAGGCACGCAGGCAGGGAGTCCCATTAGTGGCTCTAATGGATGGTGTACTTTACATTCTTTATAGCAGTAAGCTTAACAAATAGATATTCTTTCCCAAAACTATATCTTTTAATCCAGCGGACAATCCTGGCAAAACTCTTTCCTGCCGCACTTTTTGCAATGCGACCCACGCCAGACACTGTCGAACTGTTCCATCAACTGTTCAATAAGTTTGGGATCATCGGTGATAAAGCCATTCTCAAAGTTCCGGTTCTTTTCGTTCTTCGCTCCCATGCCGGCACCGGTGAGGTTGGCGCTGCCGCAATAGGCTAACTTGCCGTCTATGATGATAATTTTGAAATGCACGCGAGGGCAAAGCACACGCTCCAACCCTGAAAACAGCACGGGATGCTTATCAAAATCTTCGCGGAATGCCGGCCCCGGTTCTTTGGCATGTATCAGTCGGACCTCCACCTTACGCTTTATCAGATCGGCCAAAACCGCAAGAAAAGGAACCATTTTAGATCCTTTGGCGACATACATATCTTTGATATCTGCAGTGCCTATCCAAATAAATTTATGCGCAGCAGGAATCTTTTCTAGTATGAATTTATCGTAAATATCCTTATCAAAAAGAAGCTGGAACATCGGAACTAATTTTGGTATTGCCTGTTCATCGATAGAGAGGAATAAATTTTTTTTGTGATTATTATTTTCATTCAAAAATATTAATAATCCAACATATTGTGGCTAAAACATGGAAAAAATCAAACTAATTTCAGACCTCCTGACCCTTGCGATGTAACTCAATTAATTACAGAAGGTTCATCGTAAAAAGAAAAGTCCTATCTTTATAAAAAAAATGACTATGCAAATGCAGCTTCCATTTTTTCCAGAGCAAACAAAACAGATCAACGCGACTGTAGGATTTTTTTCCAAAGATGATTTTATTTACTACCTTCATAATGGTTCTCCGGTTTATTGCCATTCAAAAACAGACTTGAACACTTACCGCTATACTATGGCCAATTTAGTTACCACAGGCCTCTGTACTATTGACCAGTTCATAATAAGTTAGACAAAATATCATGCAGCATACTTTGTTTTCTGATGTTTAAAGAAACTCATAATTTTATTGCTTGATAGTTTTTTTAAATGGGATTTCACGTTTCCTCTTAATTCATTGGCATTTGCTGCCCTATGCTTACCTACTGCATTAGTTTTAATATCTTGATTGAGTAGCTCGTCAGGGTTTAATTCCGGACTATAAGGTGGCAAAAAGAATATTTTGATTTTATCTTTATGCCTTTGTAGCCATTGCTGAACACGCTTTGTTTTGTGTGGAGAATAATTGTCCATAATCAATAATATTTTGTGCTTAGCTTTCTTTATAAGTTGGCGTAGAAACGTAATGAATACTTCTGAATTAAACCTACCCTTGAACAGCATGAATCGTTTACCACCTTTGGAACTCACTACTGAAATCATATTTACCTAACTTCCCCATAATTTTTATACACTACAAAAAAAAGTGAAATCTGTTGCGGGTTTCATTTTTTTTGTTTTTCTTTGTAGTGTACATAAT
>Ga0209098_1001579_pt1 | contig 21569 bp, 22 predicted proteins | sample AD_JPNHW1_MetaG_FD_184429 | JGI IMG/M metagenome (GOLD analysis project Ga0209098, IMG submission 184429) | Active sludge microbial communities of municipal wastewater-treating anaerobic digesters from Japan - AD_JPNHW1_MetaG (SPAdes) (version 2) | ecosystem: Engineered > Bioreactor > Anaerobic...
CAAGTTCATCGATCATCGAATGCCTATCGCGTCGCTCGTTCCAGTTCGCACCACCTTCGGTGCCCTCCACATCCCTCACGCGCAAAAACCGCAAGCGGTTTTTTTTATGTCTAAAGTCAAATGTCTTAAGTCTTAAGTCTCAAGTCAAAAGTTTAACGCTTCGCTGTTTAAAGGTTGAAGGTTTAAAGGTTTAACGCTTCGCTGTTTAAGGTTTAAAAGTTGAAACTCCATTAAATTCGTAATTCGTAATTCGTAATTCGTAATTCGTAATTTTCCCCCTTCCCCTTGTCCCTTTCCCCTACACCATTATTCATTATTCATTATTCATTATTCATTATTCATTCGTCTTTAGACTTTTGACTTTTGACTTTAGACAGACAATCCCCATCCCGACCGCGATCCCCACCAAATCCAACGCTAGGTTCGCAAGGTTGAACTCTCTAACACCATTCGTGAACCAATGTTGAAAGAGCTCAATCAATAATCCGAAGCCGAAGGAGATGAGAAAGAGATAGAGGTAGTTGAGTTTTGGAAAAGTGTACTTGGTGAGCGGTACAAACACTAGAAAAGTGAGGAAATGCCGAAACATCCAAGGCTTCTCTTTCCCTATCGCTAAAAACGCTCCCCCATTCGGTACCATCGCCCAATAAGTGATGATCACCATAAAGGAGACCCAGATGATTATGAGGAGGTGGTGCTTTTTCATTTAGTTTTTTGACTAGTGACAAGAGACTAGGGACTAGAAAAACATAAGTCGATGGTCGATGGTCGATGGTCTATAGTCTATAGTATTGTAAATATGTTATTTAGTATGTAATTTTCAATTGTTGTGATCCCATCGACTATTGACTATTGACCATTGACATCCCTCGTCTCTAGTCCCTCGTCTCTAGTCCCTCGTTAAATTCCTCCACCGCCCGCTCCAGATCTTTCTTTGGCAACGATGGAAATACTTTATATACCAACTCACTCTTTGGAAATATTACCACCCAGACCGTTAAGAATACAATCATCGTATCTACCCATAACGAACGATGCTCATGATACCAGATCTCGAGATTTCCTTTGTGGGGTTGAAGATGCTCTTTGACAAACTCGATAGGGTTTTTAGCTAAAGAGATGATATGCTCTTCATCCCTGAATATGATCGAACCAATACCCGATAGCCCCGGTTTCATCTCTGAGATCTTTGCTTTGGCTAAATCGTTGTATTGTGCAAATCCCTTCGGTACGAGTGGCCTAGGACCAATAATGCTCATGTGACCGAGAAATATATTGAGTAATTGGGGAAGTTCATTTAATTTGGTTTTTCTTAAAAACCTACCTAGCGGAAGTACACGTGTGTCATTTCTTAAAGTGATGGTGCCCGTACCCATCTTCTCGCTGTTCTTTACCATCGTGACAAACTTATACACAAAAAACGGTTTCTCATTAATTCCGATCCGTTCCTGCAAGTAAAACACCAAATGCTCACCGGTTAACAATAAAGCAATAATTATCGGCAACCACACCGGCGTTAGGCATACAATCGCGATGAATGACAAAATAATGTCGAAGATTCTTTTAAGTATATAATACATGCTTTTTTTTTCTTTTTATTTAAGAAATGATCACAGTGGAACACAATGGATGCACCAGTGGAACACAGTGAATATTGTCAAAAGTCTAAAGTCAAAGACTAGAGACAAGAGATTTTATTTTATTTTTTGCTGATAATTTTGAATTTTTAAAACTGAAAACTGAAAGTTGATAGCTGACAGATAAAACACTGTGTTCCACTGTGCAATCCACTGTGTTCCACTGTGATTATTTCTTTGAAAAAATAAAAGATACCTGACAACTAAATATCACATTTTGGAATCCAGGTTTTTCCCCTTCTCCTCATGCTGAAAGTTAGGAATAAACTCTTTCAGCACTTCCACGATCTCCCCCTTTTGGAAGTTGGGTTGGGCGAAGAGAATGTTCAACTGTTGGAAGAAGTGGTCGATCGATTCTATGGGGCGACAAGGAAACTCCTCTATGACTCCTAACGAATTGAATCGACTGACATTGATCTGCTCCCCGGGAATGTAGAACTCTTCGTAGTCTTTCTCGCCGGTGGTGTCTGAAGTGAAGTAGTAAACCGGATAGGTTTTGCTCTCATCCGACATGTTGGCGGCATAAGCACGCGCTTCCTCTTCAGTGGTGCACTCTTTGACTTTATAATGCATCTCCTTCAAAAACTGATCAGCGATGTAGGAGAAGGTGATCATCTGAGTGGCGTCTAGTTTGGGGAAGAAGATCTCCCCGCTTTTTCCTAGAATACATGCTAACAGACAGATCTGACCACTCTCTTCAGGGGAAACAAAGTAGCGTTTCACATCGGAGGGGGCACTTAAAGGTTGCTTTTTCATGAGTCGTTCAATAAAGCCGGCTAATAAGGATCCGTTGGAGAATGCTACATTGGCAAAGCGAGCCGTGGTGATCTTAAACTTCTTCGAGTAGGTCATGATCATCTCCTCCATCGCTTTCTTGCTGCACCCCATGATGTTGACCGGGTTGGCCGCTTTATCGGTGGAGACACAGAAGAAATGTTGAGGTGGAAATTCAACCAGAAGATCCAGCAGTTTTCTAGCTTTGAGTACGTTGTTCTCGAGAAGTGCTTGTACAGAGTATTGATCCTTCTCGCTGCGTACGTGCTTGTGGGCAGAGAAGTTGGCTACGATATCGAAGCCGTTCTCGTTGCGGAATATCTTCTCGAAGATCGGATCGGCGTAGTTGAGCGGGTAGGTGCGGTAATCTTCAGGGACAAACAATCCTTTGGTTGACCGAATATCGCGGGTGAGTTCCGTGAGCCCGTTCTCGCTGATATCCACCACCACAAGTGTCGAAGGTTGGAAAGGAAGAAGTGCCCTGATAAAAGAGGCCCCGATCGTCCCGGCACCCCCAATCACCAACACCGATTTCCCTTTGATGTTTTCAAATAGAGAATCTTTATTTTTTTCTATATCTACTTGAAACATACTCCCATCTCTAAAAGTGATGTTCTGTTCGATAAATTTTTGAATGTTTAATACCATGTTAAATGTCTAAAGTCTAAAGTCGAAAGTCTAAGGTCTAAAGTCGAAGACTAGAGACTAGAGACAAGGGACAAAAAAATATCAAAAGTCAATAGTCTATAGTCTATAGTATTGTAAATATGTTATTTAGTATGTAATTTTCAATTGTTGTGATCCTATCGACTATCGACCATTGACCATCGACATCTCTTGTCTCTAGTCCCTGGTCTCTAGTCTTCTGAAAGCTGAAACCTGATAGCTGACAGCTAAGACACTGTGTTCCATTGTGAATTCATTGTGTTCCATTGTGATTAATTCTTTAAAAATTAAGAGAAAACTTAACCATTAAGGCTAAACCCTATTTCGTTTTTCGCCCTATTGCACACTGATGACACAGATGTTACAGATTGACACAGATTAACTATTAGCTTTTGGGTTTTGGGTCTTGGGTTTTAGTTTTTTTTATTAATAGGCCACCAATTCACGAATTAAAAACGAATTATTTTATTAAAATTATTACGATTAATTTAAAAAATACGATTAAATTAATCTGTTTAAATCTGTTTAATCAGTGTCATCAGTGTGCCATTTTTTTTAGATTATCGTAGTAATTGGTAATAATAACGCTACTCGGAATATTCACCACGCGCTCTTCCAGCCACTCGGAGTTGGTGAGGTCGGCGGTTTGGCAGTGCTGGTACATCTCGAGTTTGTTGTTGAGCACCCAGATGGGGCGGGTCATGATGCCGTTGTCGTTGGTTTCGGTAAGGAACTGATCCCGATCGGTTTGGTTGTTGAGGATTACCGCGTTGAGCCAGTAGTTAGAGCGTGCATGAGGAGGTTCGTGGAAGAATTGGATATCAGATTGGGATTGAAAGAAGTTGGCATATTGTTCCGCCAGTTTCCGTTTCTCTTGAATGAAGAACTCACACTGTTCAATCTGACCTAAACCTAAGGCGGCAGCCAGGTTAGTGAGGCGGTAGTTGTATGCGGTCATATCGTGACGATACTCCCATTTGTGGGGTATTTTAGCGGTAGTCGTGATATGTTTTGCCAGTTTAGCGAGTTGTTCATCCTGGGTAAGGATCATCCCGCCACCACCGGTAGTGATCACTTTGTTGCCGTTGAAACTAAGGCAGCTGAGTTTTCCCCAAAGGCCGGTATGTTTATTTTTGTATAAGCTTCCGATACTCTCTGCGGCATCCTCTATGAGGGGGATGTTGTATTGTTCACAGATAGCTGCGATCTGATCGATCTCACAAGGGTGACCGAAGGTATGCATAGGGACAACTGCACCGAACCGTTTTCCGGTTTTTGTATTGTAAGAGAACCCATCTGCCTTTTTGATGCTGTTATGTTTAAGAAAATGCTCCAGCTTCTCGGGACACATACCCATGGTTGTTTTAGATACATCCACAAAAACAGGAAAACTATTGGTATAGGAGATCGCATTACAGGTAGCCACAAACGACACCGGTTGGGTGATCACCTCATCCCCTTGTTGCACCCCGGCCAAAAGCAGACAGATATGGAGTGCTGCAGTACCATTAACTGCCGCCACCGCATATTTACTTCCGGAATAATCTGCAATCGCCTGTTCAAACCGATTCACATATTCCCCCACACTCGACACAAAGTTTGAATCCATCGCATCATTTATGTACTTCCTTTCATTCCCAATAAATCGGGGATCATGAAGTATTATGGGGTCTAAAGGAGTTTGAAATCGGTCACGAATAAATGAGATGATCTCTTCAAAATTTAGATTAGAATTTTTCATTTTCTTTTTTAAATTCTATAAAAATAAAATTATCTTCCAATTCTTTTAAAACAACAAAATTATTAATTGATTTATAAGATTTTATGGCTGGAATATTTAATTTTGATACTGTTGCAAAAACTTTGAATTGGTTGCTCCAACAAATATTAAACATAATTCTACCCATTGTTTTCGCAATTCCTTTTCCTTGTTGTTTAGGATCTACCAAGAAACCTACAATAGCTTTCTTATTAATAAAAAAGCGAATCATAAAATAACCAACAATTTGATCTTGATCAAAAACTCCAAACATATAAAAAGAACAATTATTGAAAAGTCTCGTTAATGTTCGAACGTCAAAATTATGTGGTTTAAAGTAAGTATAAGTTTCAGCACTTTGATCATTAAAGAAAACTGATAATTGTGTTAATTCACTTTTATTGATTTTTTTAAATTGGAATTCTCTATTTTCAAATTTTGAAATTGAAACCAATACACTTTTTTCAATTTCTTTATAATAAAATAATCGAAAAACAGCCCCATTAAACCTTTCTATTAAATCCCATATAAAATGAAATTTATGTTTGATGAATAATAGTATTTTGATCATTTAAATATAATTATTTGATAATTTTCGAATTATCATTTCATAAGATTTCTCAACTGAATAGTTATCTTTTAAAAATTGATATCCATTTTCACCCATTTTCTGAAGTCCTTCTTTATTTTGAATACAATACCCCAATTTTTTATTGAAATCGTTTATTGAGCTACTTTCACAATAAAATCCATAATTGTTTTCTACGGCAATTTCACCAATATCAGAGTTGGGATCTGTTGCAGCAATGATCGGTTTTTTGAATAATAAATAGGTTAACAGTCTGGATGGATAATTAGGAATGGTGAATCTATGATCTAAAAAAATCAAACCTACATCACAAGCTTGAACTAAGTTATTGTATTCTGTAATTTGCAATTGATTTAGTAAAATGATGTTATTTGGCTTAGATTCAAAAATCCATTTTTCTAATTTATTAAATTCAGTTCCTGAACCTGCCAGTACAAAAAAACAGTCTGTTCTATTTTTATTAGTTTTTAGAATTTTGATGATATAATCTACATTTTGAGGTTTCCCAAAATTTCCTCCATAGATAAATGTTCTAGTATTTAGAGGAATCCCATATTGATTTTTAATCTTTTCAATATCAATTTCATTTTTTTCTTCAGGAATCTCAATACTATTTGGATTAACTTCAACTTTCGATTCATCAATAAATGAATTATGTTCTAAAATATACTGCTTATTAGCTGGTGACATACAACCGATAGTATCAGATATTTTGTAAAGATCCATCTCTTTTTTTCTGAAGAATTTATACAGCAAACTATTTTTACTCATCAATTCTAAATCAACGGCATTTTGAGGAAATATATCTTTGAGAAGCAAGTATGTAGTGGGATTACATTTATTTTTAAGTGTTTTAATCACTTTCGTAAATGTGATTGGTGGTGTTGAGTATAGAACCAAATCGAAAGTAATATGAGATAGATAGGTTTTGATTGCATTTTGAAATTGGTATTCCAACAATAATGTTCCTATTCCTTTCTCAATAAAGTTTGTTTTTTGTAAATTTAAAGTTTTAACACCAAGTATATGAATCCCCTTGTTTTCTCTTAAAGATGTTTTTTGATTATATCTTCTCTCCAATGGAGACACAACATACACCTGATGCCCTTCATCTCTAAATTTGCGCATTAAATCCGTATAGATCCCTCTCTCTTCAACATCTTGAAAGCGAAAAATAGTTAGAAAGAGGATGTTTAATGGTTTGGGCATTCAAAACTGCTTTTTAAAAACTCTGTTTTAATCAAAATAAAACTATAAATTTGATTAAATTGAATAATTATGAAGATATTAGTTTTATAAGTTCAGGTAGTCTATTTGGAATTTTATTTTTCTGAATCACTAGATCATACATACCATTCAAATAATTTTCCATAACATTGGCAATATTATCCACACTTTCGGGATTAAAAACGATAGGATTTTCCACCACTTGATGTGTAAATGGAAGATCTGAAGATAAGATTTTTAGACCATATTGCAATCCTTCAATAAGTGGTAAAGCAATTGTTTCGGCCATCGAAGGAAAAATCAATGCACGAGATGCAGAGTAAATCTCTGCAACTTCGAAATATGGAACCAATCCTTTATTCACTACAATTACTCTATTGTGTTTATTATTCAATGCACTTATTCTTTCTATCAACTCTTTATTGCTTTCATTATCTTCAATAGTCATTACCAATCGGAAATGGTACTTCTTGGATAACTGATCAACTGCTTTTAATAATCGTTTATTGTTTTTATGCAATACCCCTGAACCTACATAACAAAACTCGAACTCCTTAGATATTTTCAATGGAGTTACTGTTCTGTAAAACGGAAATAATTCCGAATTCACTCCCAGATTGATACTCAACGATTTCTGAACAGCTTCAGTCTGACAAGCAACTTTATCCACATTTTTTGAAAAAAATTTGATCCAGTAATAATAGATAAACTTTTTTATATTAAAAACAATTGATTGTCCGCTTATAGCTTTAGGCGACTGAAAGAAAAGTATATTATGTGCATATAGTACCGAATCTTCACACCTTACAAAAGGCGGTAAATTACAAAAAAACAACGTATTATTTCTCCTTTTGAAATAACGTAGGAAGGTATTGAGTCCGTTTGTTTTGATTAAAGTAATATTTTTGTAATTTTTCTTATCAAAAAAGTCAAACACCTCCTTATAACCTAAATATACGTTTGTTTCCAATGTGTTGTGCTCGCAATAATCAAGCAACTGTTCCAACAGAACAAAACCACCACGGAAGTATATATTAGAGGCTTCTATAATAATCACATCTTTCATTTTATTTTCTCCATGGGGCTAAAGGTCTTTTTGAATCTTTAGAATATACATATTTAACAATTTGCTCAAAATAACTGGCTACAACCTTCCCTGATATATGATTTTTACTCCAATCTGAAATACAAAGTCGTTCATCATACTTTAAGGCACCTTTATTAATCCATTTTAACATCACTGTTTCAAAATCACTTTGACCCTTAAATTGAAATATCTCGCCTCTTGTTTCTCCATCTAACAATACTGATGCACCGCAATTTTCACTAGAAATCACTTGCATTCCTGCATGTAATGCTTCATTAATCACAGCACCCCAACCGTCAAATTTACTAGGCAATATTAATATATCATGTGAAGTCATTAATTGCTTCACTTCATTATTCGGAAGATTGCCTTGAAAGTCAAAAATAGATTGATCTTGGATTATCGTTATAAGTTTTTCCTTAAGTGGTCCATCGCCAACGATAGTCATTTTACTTATTCTATCATGAAACTTTTTAATTATTTCAATTTGAGGAATGATATTCTTTCTATCGTCTATACTACCAACAAAAAGTATAGATGGTTTTTGAAAATCCTCAATTTTTTCTTCAATATTTATGGATAGATCAGTATATTCGACAAAATATCCCCATTCAAATATTTTACTTGGTTTAAATCCAATATTTTGATATTGTAAAACGCCTAACTCACCTGTTGCTGCTATAAAATCGATCTTACTTCCAAAACGAATATTTAAAAAACAGTATTTCATCCATCTGATTTTTCCTGCAAGTCCAATCCATTTAAAAGGTTCCATCAAAACTCCTATTTTCAACCCTTTTTTAATAGCATATTTGAATGCTTGACTTAACATGGGATAAGCTACAATTCCTGAAAAAACATGAATAGCCGTTTCATCAAGCAATTGAAATATTTGATTTTCTTCAGGTAATACAATAATTTTGATTTTCTCTAAGCCAGGAATATTCCAACCCTGTTCTTTTCTATCAGCTTCTATACTTTTCTCAACAACCAAGGTTATTTCGTGTTTTTCTGAAAGTGCATTTAGAAATGCAGACTGATGGAAGCTTATTATATTTTGCCAGAAAACAAATTTCATTAATGTAATTGAATTAATTATTCCAAAATTCGTTTAACTTTTGCAGGAACACCAACCAACAATGCATTTTCAGGATACTCACCTGGTAATACAAGACTTCCTGCTCCTATAATAGAACCACAGCCAATATTAGCACCTCCTAAAATAGTTGCTCTGGCACCAATCCATGTACCATCTCCTATTTTTACAGGAAGAGATTTACCCAGACCTGCTCGTCTTTCACTATTGCCTATCTCGTGTGTACCTGTTTGAATTATTACAAATGGTCCTATATCACAGTTTTTACCTATTTTTATTCGCTCATTCCAATTATAGGAGGATACTAATCGAGAACCAATACTTAACCATGTGTTTTCCTGAATTTCAATGGCATTACCAGCTACTTTAATATCATAATTGATGGCTACACTTTTGGATATTTTACACCCTGAAGCATTCAACAACAACCTTCTAATAGTATGACATCTGGATGGGAATAAATTTGTTAGCAAATTATATGTATGTGTCAAAAAATTCATTGATTAAGATATTATTCTGTTAATATATTCTTGTATCTTGATTGATTGCTGTTCCCAAGTGTGATTGTCCAACATATACTTACGTGCTAGTTTACCACGACGAACCAATTCTTCATCTGATAATTGTATCAATTCTTCCATAGTATAAGACAATTCCTCTGAATTGTTACTATTCAATACTTTACATAAATGGCCATATTCTTTTTCAATATGAGCTACTTTTGTAGTAATAGTATATTTACCAACAGTAAGATACTCCAAAATTTTTGATGGGAATAAATAATCTCCTTCTCCTTCGCTGGTAACACGAATATTCATCAAAACATCAGCTTCACGATATAAATCAAACAATTGATCTAAACTCAACTTACCTTTGTATTTTATTCTTGAGTCCTTTGCAGCTGCATCTTTAATAATGCTTACATCTGAACCATCACCAGCAAACCACATTTCAATTTTTGGGTTTTTATTTGAATTTAAAGTTTCAATTATTATTTGTGTTCCATTTGCACCCCACAAACTACCAGCCAATAAAAAAATTGTTTTCTCTCTGTTTTTTTTCTCAGTCAAATCAAACAAACGTTCTAAGATATTAGAACTTATACCACCATCTACCAACAAAAAATGGTTCCCAGGCGCATAGTCTAGTGCAATATTTTCATTAATTACAATCCGACCATCTAACTTGGGGATATATTTTTTTGCAAAAAACTCTACAAATCTATATATAGTTTTTTTTAGACTGCTTAAATGCAATTGCTTAGGTGGCATTCCCAAATCATATAATATTGCTATACTTTTACTCCCAGTTAACTTCCCCATCCAATATACAAATGGTAATGGAGGAGTATAAGGATTATAAACTATAATACATCTCTTGTTATTACTATTTTTGATTGCCCATTTTATTAGAGCAAAAAAATCAAAAATGACACCAGTAATTGTTTTTAGAAATAAAATATTGATGAAAGGTACAACTATCAATTTTAATGATTTTCGATACTCAATGGTTTTTTTAGCACAAAACACAGTTTTACTCTTGGGATACGAAGCGATTGGGCGTTGCGAAAACAGAGTCAGTTTTACACCATGATTGTAAAAACCAGTAACAAATCCATCCTGCACCATATTTCCAGCAGGGGTTAATGCAATATTCTGAAATTCTATTGTATCAGGTACTAATGTTCCTAAGAAAGCGATTGAAATATCTTTGTTCATTATTTTTCCTAAATCCTTTTTCTTAACCAATTAATTCCTTCTTTCACAATCTTTGCCGGTGAGCCTACAACAATAATATTTGATTTTTCAAAGGCTTTAGTTACAATTGAACCCGTGCCTATAATGCAATTATCACCGATAGCAGCACCTTTTGAAAAAATAACTGAATTCCCTACCCAGACATGATTCCCAATAGAAATACTCATAGATGCATTAATCCTTAATCCATTTTCATCTATAATAGAATGGCTGTCACCTGTTCGAAAAGTAATATTCTTGCTAAACATACAATCTTCACCAATAATAATACTTGTTCCTTCTATACACGCTAAATGTGTAAAACCTGCAATTGTTGTATTTTTTCCAATCAGAACAACATTATTATCATCCTCAATGTGAATTTCGACATCTTTTAATCTGCAGTTTTCACCAACTACGACTTTATTGTTTGAACCATACACCTCGATTGAACAATTATTCAAATAAGCTCCGATCCTTATATCAATTTTATTATTATTCTTTTTTACTAAAACATGAGATCTTTGTAAAAATGCTTTTGAATATAGAAATTGATTGCCTCTTTTAATATAAATGTTGAAAATGCTATTCAAATTATAAACAAAAGACAAAAAGAATAACAAATAAGGTTTTGATAATAAGATTTTTTTTAATTTCTGGAGCATTTTCTAAGTCATTATTTTATTAAAAACAATTTATAATCTATCATATATTTCTGCTATTTTCTTCATATTAATGATGGAGTATTTCTCTTGAGCATCTTTAAATCCGTTTTCTCCCATTTCCTGTGCAAACTTACTATTATTGCATATATAGTTGATTGCCTTAGCGAGCTCTTCGGGGTTATTATTTGCAACAATCAAACCGTTAACTTTGTGTTTAACTACTTCTTCAGCACCCTCAATATCAGTCACAATTACAGGTTTACGACAAGCAAATGCTTCGAGTACAGGTAACGAAAAATGAGGTTTTGCAAAGGGGGAAACAAGACAACAAACTTCATTTAAGTATTTTGGCACATCAAAAATTAATCCAATCTCTACTACACTTTTTGATGTTCTCATAATTTGAATTGCTTTTTCTACCTTTATATTATTACGATCAGACAAGAAAAGTTGTTTTATAGAATGTTTTATTTTATTTTGTGTTTTATAAATCTTATAACTTCCACCAAAATAAACCTTAACATCTTTGTCTAAATATTTAAGAGATTCTACTATTTCATAAAAGCCCTTTATCGTAGAAGCACCGCCCAAATATAAAACACTTTTTGAATAATAAGATTCTTCTTTAGGTATACTTGAAGACAATTCAGAATAATCATAAACAACTTCAGTTTTTTCTGGTAGACCTATTCTATTTGCATTATCTTTACTGATTGCTACTATTTTACTTGCATACTTCCTCATTTGAGATAGAAACAAATGATATAATAGATCAAATTTTCCTTTATGAAACGGTTCTCTAATATGAATCAAAACTTCACCCTTAGCTCTTGCTGGTGCCAGCCAATCAGTCATAATAGACGAATTCAAATGCACAATATCAAAGTCATGTCTACTCAACTCTTTTTTTGCAAAGTAAAATCTTGTCAATAACCAAAAAAGTAATGATTTTAACAAATAATAAATCTGATACCATTTATAGTAACCAACCTCACTATGGATAAAACCAAAATAGAATTTTTTAAAAAAAAGGGAACTGGCAACACTAAATTTAATACCATGCTCTTCCAACTTTTGAGATACAATACTATCTTTTATTAACAACACTTTTACATTATATTTAGCAGGATCAAGTGTTTTAATAAGATTTATCATTGCAATTGGAGCCCCACCCCATCCAACTGCATGATGTATAAACAGTATTTTTTTCATTGAAAAACAATTACAACATTATTTGAATTATTTATATAAACATTTTTTTTATTTCTTTCTTAAATTCGATTTATTTTTTGAAAAATTTGTTTTTTATAAAATGTCCCACTTTGATAAATTTGTCCAATTATTAACCAAAACAAGAAACCTGTACCATCATATACAAGTGCATTGCCTGTGAGACTCCAAACAACATAAACAGCAAATAAAGACAATAAGAATTTAGATAAGTTTAAATTACCTTTGATTTTATAAATTGATTTAAATAATATATATGCAATTATATAGGTAATTAATAATGTCGCAAACAGCCCCAATTGTCTGGCCATTTCCAAATAAATATTATGAGCTCCATGTCCCCATGAATCCTCTCCTAATGTGGTATAATTATAAACAGTAATGTCTCTGGCAGCTGGTACCAAAAAAAAATTTGAATTTAAAACTAAATCCAAACTATAAGTCCATATTGGAACTCTGTCATCTAAAAGTTTTATTACAAATTTATCTGAGAATAAATTATAATCACTAATTTTAATAAATAAATTGGAGTATACCAAAAAAATCACAATCAAGATTGGAAATAGGAATGCTAAGTATTTTAATTTTCTAAAATTCAAAAAAAGATTGCGTAATTTTTCCTTTTTATAGTATAACAACAAAAAAAATGAAAATAAAGCAGTTATTTTTAATGTAAATGTAAAATCAAAAAACAGAATTATGATTAATGAAATAAAACCAAGGATTTTCCAACCCTTATTTTCATTTGAGAAAACAAGATAAGTAGGAAACGCAAAAAATACAAATTTCCACAATCCATTTAGCAATCCAAATAAAAATAGAACTACAGAAATTTTTATAATAATCATTAATTGACGTTCAAATTGACTTCCATTAACTGATAGAGGGAAAAGAATTGCGCCAATTGATAATGCAATTCTTAGTCCAACTGTGAGTCCACCTGTACTAACTTGATTTTTAATGATTGCTAAAACAAGCCCAATTATTGAAATAATAAGAACTAAAAACCAAATAATTACGAGAATTTTATTACAATTATTTCTAAAAAATAAAATTAAACGAAAAGGGACAGCGATTGCAGCAACGAAAGGAATTGAAATAGCAATAGGACCTAACAGATAAACAGTCTTAACAGCGGGTAGATATAACTTTATCCAATTTGTAGAGATCTCAGGATTGCTATAGTATTCAATATTTTCAAATCTATAACCTAAAGCAATAGATGGAATAAGTAAAATAAAAACTGAAACAAGATCAAATTTACTTTTAAATGCAATTATATAAAAGATATATATACTACCTAATATCAAACCAATCAAACTTATTGGTTCAATTAATTGAATAAAAATAATTAGTAATTCAAATTTGTATTTATTTAGTAAGTTCATTTAAATAAAATATTTTCGAAATTAATCAATTAAATTTTCAAGTATTTCATTTCTCACTTTAAATGGGGAAACATTAAGAAGTTTCTGTTGCAAAACTTTTAAATCAATATGAATTGAATTAATATTACTATTTGATTCTATGTTTAAAATTATATTTTCAAAATCAATATTTTTTGGAAATAAAAAAGGTGTGTATTCTTGAATCTCAACAGAAGAAAAATAATCATAAAATTTTATTCCATCGCCCCATAATGGTATTTCATTAATCTCATACCATAAAGATTTAATTCCATAAGAATGTGAAACAATTAGACCATGCAATGATGTTGAAATAGTATATTCACAAGATAATATTTCATCAATAACTTTTTCACTATCTGAACAATTTAAATTAATAATATTTATTTCTTTGTTATTAATATTTTTTTTAACAAATTCATAATGAATTATATGAGGAATTATACCTAATTTATATTTTTTTCTAATAATTGGCTTGTATATTATTGGTAATAATAATGCTGGATCTCCCAATACTATCTGAGAATTAACACCAATTTTTCTAATAGCATTTAATGTGTAATTTCCTCTCACTGCTAAAAAATTTGATTTACGTATTTTTTCATTTTGACTTATTATACCAGCCCCCCATACAATACATCGACTTGAAGAATATGCAGATAGAACACTACCAATTGAAACTATGTATTTTTTAATAAATAATGCTATAATAAAACATTTAAAAAAATTAATTGATATTTTTTTATGAAGTACACCACTTATAAACTGTTTAATGATTTGTATTCTTGTAGATGCAAATTTTATATATCTATACTTTTCATCAGTCAATTTATCAAACAAATAAGGGGTTAAATCATCTCCGAAATTATATTGATCTGACTTATCAAATTTAGCCCAGACTATATTTAACATATTAATTAGTTTTTTTTAACAAAACAAATATTATTTAATTTAATTATCAATAAAGTATTTAAATAAATACTTTCATTAATTTTTTTTTACTAGGTTTTTCAAAAACATTTTTTCGTTCTTTTTCAATCCTATGAAATAAATAACAGATAAACAAGAAATGATAGAAACTACAATAACGATGAGTAATCGGGAAATTCCTGTTTCCATATTCATTAGCATCAGCATAGGGATTATTAATGATAATAAAACGACTAAAAAATTTCTCAATACTATTTCGTTAAAAAATATACGTACTGAAAATTCTGGAATTTGCTTTTTGGCAAGCAAAACTCTAAAACCTAATGCTAATACTGAAACTACTAAACTCACAATAAAGGTAGAAAGTGGAGGAAAACCTGCTTTAAATAAAAAATAGGAAATTGGAAGTATTAGTATTAATAAAAAACCAACAACTACTTGATATTTTTTTATTTTACCCGTTGCATGCAAAGCTGTCATCAATGGTCCAGAAATGGTGTCAATCAATGCATTTATTAATATTAGAATTGTAAAAATTGCAGTATATTCGGGAACTATCTTAAGCCATAGCTTTAGGATATATTCAATTTCAAGCATTATGGGTAACGTAAGAATAAACAATAAATAAAAAGAAAATTTAGATGTTCGAATTACTAAATGGGTCATTTCTATTTTATCATTTGCCGCATACGATTTAATAATTTGTGGATTACTTGCCATCTGAAAATTACTTACAAACATAGTAATTGCCCCTGACACTTGCATGGCTATAGCTTGAGCAGCATTTACAACGGTTCCAAAAAACATGTTTAAAATAAGAGTTACTCCCTGAACTTTAGATACGGCAGCAATACCTCCAAAAAGATTCCATCCAGTATAACTTATTAATGTTTTGTATAAGATTTTATCTTTTACTCTTTCAAAATGAGTTTCTTCAAAATTTTTCAATGTATAGATTCTATAAATTGCAGCAACAATAAATGAAACAGAAAACAATAAAATGCCGTACAATTTTAACTTATCAAATGCAATCCAAGTAAGCATAAACACAACAAGAAGTTTTAATAATGCTTCCAAAATACTCACATAAGCATAAACACTCATTCGTTCACGAGCTAATATTACCGAGTTATAGGGTACCTGTATGATTGTTATCATAAATGAAAGTACTGAAAAATGATAGACCCACCTTGCAGCATTCATTCTAATTTCAGGAATATTAAGATAATTATTCAAAAACCATAACCCTATTGTTTCTGCCAGTATAAAAACCAGTAAAGCAATACCAATATGTACAATCTGAGCAGCATTAAATGTTTTTCGCAATTGTACCAAATCATTTCTACCCAATTCAAAAGAAAGAAAACGTTGTGTTGCTGAAGCCATTGCACCATTGAGAAACCCAAACATGGTCACAACACCTCCAACAACGTTATATGTACCAAAATCTTCAACTCCCAATACATTCAATACAACTCTGGATGTATACAGAGATACAACCATTGTAAGTATCATCCGAAAATACAGCATGAGTGTATTTTTAGCGATTCTTTTGTTGTTTTCGGAGTTGGACATATAAATTGTTAGAAAAATGAAATATTATAAAATAAATCTAAAGAATTTTAGTGTACAGCAGAAGCTGTAACAGATGTTCCAATAGCCCATAAAGTTTCCATTAAATTGTTTGAAAATTCATTTTTTTCTATTGTGGTCATTTTTTTATGTTTCATATTTAGTTCCTTTCTGTAATTAATTTTGATAATTTTTTTTAAAATTGTTAATACTATTATAAGAAAGGCTGTTGAAACAAAACTGCTACAGTTCATACTGTCAGCGCAAAGCAATTTCTTATTTTTTCACCATGTCAGCATTGTATCGTATATATCTTCTAATATATCAGTTGAAATTTCGTATTGAGCGGCGGTTTTAGGCAATTGATAAGGATCAATATTTTTAGAACCGATCCTTTCATCCCAATAAACAGGGATATCTTCATCTTTTAATGCTCCGCCTAAAGATTCAATTAATTTTCTGATTTGAGCACCTAATTGGTCATTAGGAACAGTAGTAGCTATTTTATTTTTTCTTAGCCAAAGGATGAGCTCATCAGCTCCTATTTTAATTGTTTTCATATTATTGGGGGTTTAGGGTCAAAAGTCTCAGGCCTCAGGCCTTAAGTCTTATGACGTAGGACATGTGACGTAAGACAAATGAATAATAATTCGTTTTTAATTCGTAAATCCGAGGCTATTTAGGGTTTAAAGGGTTGAATCGCTTCGCTGTTTAAGTATTTAAGGTCTCTTGTCCCTCGTCCCAAGTCTCTTTTCCCTCGTCCCTCGTCCCTAGCCTCTTGTCCCTCGTCCCTCGTCCTTCGTCCCTAGTCTCTTGTCTCTAGTCCCTCGACCACTGAAAGCTGATAGCTGACAACTTTATATTTTGTGATTTTTCTTGATATCCCCATTATCTTCTAGCATTTGTATATATTGCTCTTTAGACATGGGACAATCAAAAAAATCTTCAGCTTTTTCAGTTTCTTTAAATTTGAGTTGCTTTTTAATATGATTCATCAGAGATTTATCATATTCATTTTTCCCGTGGCTGAAATAGGTGTAAATCGCTTGTTTTTTACCATCGATAGCTAAATAGTAAAACTGATGATGGTCTTTCATAGGTTCTAGAATGAAGCCTTTTTTTAATAAGACCTTTTGAATATCTTTGGTCTTTCTAGTCTTCATTTACTACTTTCTTTATAAGACTATTTATTTTTTCTTTTAAAAGAATGGCTTCTTCAGATAAATTACTATTCTCTTCTAAATAATAATTTTGATATAAAGAATAAAAACCGAAACTAAATGCTTCCTCAGCTTCTTTTCTGGTATTACCCCAGACAATTAAATCTAATTCTTCATTTTTTATGAAATAATTACCCTCTTCAAATTCTACAACACATTCTATGTTTTTATTTAAATCAAAAATGGTTTCTTTATATTTTATGATGTCAGTTTTGAAAGGATAAGTATCATGATCCAGTACTTCTGAAAATAAAAATTCTTTGATATTTTTTTTATTGATATCTATAGTATCACCATGTTTTTTTACCTTAGCAAAAATCTGAACTGTTGAATAATCATTGTCTACAATATTGTTTTTTGAGTTTTTAGGAATATAAAATTGTTTTGTTGTTTTAGGTTGTATTAGTGCTTTAATAATATTATGATTATTGTCTTTAATGTTAATACGATAATCTTTACCGGTACCAATTGAAGAAAATAAAGGTCGGAATATTCTCTCTCTCTCTAATTCGTTATATTTTTCAGCGACTTTATCGATATAATAATCATTTTCAAAATCACCATTTATAATACCATCTTTATATTCAGAAAAAGTGTCAAATTTCCAATCTAAAACATCATTACTAAACATTTCTGTTTGTTGAACCAATAAGTCAGGAGCTAATGCTGCCTCAAAACTACTAAAATTTAAATCAACAACTAATAAAGCAAGTTCCTCTTTGATCGTATTAAATATCTTATTATTCTTTTCATATAGTTTCTTGAATTGCTCATTTTTAGAAAATTCAATCTCAAGGTAGTTATTATATGAATCGGAAATATCAGATAATACCTTAATAACTGTTTCAACTTTTGCAGCATTTTCAACAGTTTTAAGAGGTTCAATATGAATCCTAATGGCAATATCTTTTAATGTTTCAATCATGAGGCAAATATAATACAATTTTTCAAATTATAGGTTAAACTTCTATTGTCTAAAGACATTTTACGTTAGACTTATCAGTGCTTGTAAATATCGCCAAATTTTGTTTCAATATAAATAATTCTAAAGATTTCTTGAACTTCAATTCCAATAAATGATAGATTGTTACCTGTAGCTCTAAAAACATGTAAATGAGTTACATCAGGTGTAATGCATTTTGGAAGTTTCGGTTTTATACTTTTAACCGGAATTTTTTCCATTCCAAAACTATGTCGATGAGATTTTCTAATTTCGTTCCACCCTAATTCTGATAATTTTTGAAGTCTTGAAAGAAAATCAATAAAAAAATTTGGATCTTTACATTTAATATATGAAGTAGAAACTAAAAATTTAAAACAAAATAGGGGATAATTTTCTGCAATTATTTTGTTTTTTTCAATATTTGTTTTTTTAGATTCAGGTTTAATTAGTTTTAAAGAATCATCACACATCTTATTTCAATTTCTTTTTAAAATAAGATTTTAATTTTGTTTTTTCTATAATCGAGCCAATTCCTGTGGGAGTAGTTTTCCAAGGTGTTTCTGAATGAGTTAAATTCATAAGTCCAATTGCGGAATAAGAATTGTAAACGTTATAAACTTCATCAAACAACTTTTCTTCTTCTGAATTCAAAGAGATAACTTCTTTTGTGTATGTTATCCCTCTGTTTTCATTTTTTTTGAAGTGATTATAAACACAAGGTACGACAGGTCCATACATCCAAGCTTCGATGTCATCATCAAACAAAGGTGTGTCAAAATATGCCAAATGAAAACCTTGCATGTAGTAAAGTAATTTTTGTAATTTTAAATTACTAATAGGTTCTTCAAACTCAGTTTGAGTAGCTTTATTTAAAATTTTGTGAGCAATTTCTAGTACGTTATACATAACCTATGACTTTATTTATTTTCAATATGCAAATCTAATAAAAATTTAAATATGAATTTAGCATTTCTTAATATATTTTTTATATGTTTGAGCAACAGTGCGTTCTATTAATTAAGTCTCTCTTTCCTCGCATTCATATAGCTAAAAAAAACTTCCCGGTAATTTTCAATAGCTATGGTTAATAATTAATTGTCTATAGTCGATGGTCAATAGTCTATAGTCATGGGACTTAAGACATAGGACTTAGGACTTCGTTTGTTGGGACTTCTGTCGTCGAACTTTTAACGTCGAACGTCGAACGTCGAACTTTTTTGAGCAGTTTGGAGAAGGTGTAGTCGTTGTATTTGGCAGGGTTGGAAGTTTTGTAAAGTACTTTTCCGATGGTGAATATCTCTATTAACTTTTGATATAAAGTGTTTAATTGAGCAGTGTTGTCTTGTGTCAACCGGGCACGACTGCTTTTGATCTCAAACTGTTTTTGTTTGTTTTCAGCTAAAACGATTTGAAGATCTTGAAGACTTTTCACTGTTGTGGCCGGCATCCCTTTGGCTTCTAAAGTAGCAGAATAGGTTTGCATATTGACTGTAACAATTTTAATCCCGTTTAAAACAGCCTCAATGTCATGTTTGTAAAGGTTTTTTCTTAATGAACTCAATCCAAAAGCGCTAGGAGTTATCTTGATCTCCTTTTTAGCTAATTTCAGATACCCTTCAATAATGAGTAATGCTTTTTGTAAATCCTGAAAGTACTGTTCATTCTTTTGAGTGAGTAACTTTAGTGCTAAAGTATCAGTTTCGGGTTCTATAACACTTTCTACTTGTGTTATTAATGCTTCCAATTCAGTTACATATTGTTCATTGAACTGACTCGAAAAAGCGGTGAATTCAGTGACATCTCTTTTTAAAGAGAATAATGTGAATTTTGCAATAGGTAATAGCTCTTCATTTTTACAGCTATATTGTCTGTTTGTTTTTAACATAAATGATTAAATTTTAATAACTATTTGAATTACCAGGAAGTTTAAAACAAAAAAGTTCTAGAGACCATAGTCTAGAGAGCATTGTTGAGTCTAAAAGAAATGGTATTTAGTTATCTAAATTCAATATAGTGTGTCTTCAACTGTACATTTACTATCTTCAAACGAGCATTTACTGTCTTCTATTGAGCATTTACTGTCTTCTATCGAGCATTTAGTGTTTTAAATCGAGTATTTACTGTCTTCAACCGAGCATTTACTGTCTTAAATCGAGTATTTACTGTTTTAAATCGAGTATTTACTGTCTTCCATCGAGCATTTAGTTTCTTCTATTGTGTATTGAGAACCTTAAATTGAATTTTGTATTGGTATTGTGAATAGATATTGTAGTATTATTTCTTTTGTGTGGCAGCTTTCGTGAGATAAGAGTCAACACATTGAACGAAGAAATTTTTAAAATGTTACAAGAGCTATCTCAAGTCTGAAGTCTCAAGTCTTAGGTCTCAAGTCTTAGGTCTTAGGTCTGAAGTCTCAAGTCTTAGGTCTTAAGTCTTATGACATAGGACGTAGGTCCTAGGATGTGGGACGAAATACCTTTCAGTTTTAAGGGTTAAGTTTTCTTTGTATTTTTTAAAGAAATAATCACAGTGGAACACAATGGTATCACAATGGAACACAGTGAATATTGTTTTTTAGTCGATAGTCGATAGTCGATAGTCAATAGTCAATAGTCAATAGTCCGTAGTCTGTAGTCCGTAGTCCGTAGTCTGTAGTCGATAGTCTGTAGTCCGTAGTCTGTAGTCCGTAGTCCGTAGTCTGCTGAAAGCTGATAACTAAAACACTGTGTTCCACTGTGCATCCACTGTGTTCCACTGTGATCTTTTCTTAGACTAGAGAAAAGAGAAGTGAATAGTGAATAGTTGGTCTCAAGTCTCAAGTCTTAAGTCTTAGGACGTAGGACTAAATAGTTTTCAGTTATAAGGGTTAAGTTTTCTTTGAATTTTTTAGAGAAATAATCACAGTGGAACACCATGGTATCACAATGGAACACAGTGAATATTGTTTTTTAGTCGATAGTCGATAGTCAATAGTCAATAGTCCGTAGTCTGTAGTCTGTAGTCCGTAGTCCGTAGTCCGTAGTCCGTAGTCT
>Ga0209098_1001581_pt1 | contig 21556 bp, 14 predicted proteins | sample AD_JPNHW1_MetaG_FD_184429 | JGI IMG/M metagenome (GOLD analysis project Ga0209098, IMG submission 184429) | Active sludge microbial communities of municipal wastewater-treating anaerobic digesters from Japan - AD_JPNHW1_MetaG (SPAdes) (version 2) | ecosystem: Engineered > Bioreactor > Anaerobic...
GTGGTTTTGGAAATGTCAAGTGTTTTTAGCTATTTCGTAACTTTTTTATTGTGTTTTTGGGGCAATTCCATTTTGTGTAAGTTAAGCTTTATGACATTGTGCAGACGACCCTGTCTGCCCCGGTGCTTCGCAGAAGAGAATTCGCCTAACCCCTAACCCCTAACCCCTAACCCCTAACCCCTAACCCCTAACCCCTAACCCCTAACCCCTAGTCCCTATCCCACCATGATCCTGCCTTCAGCATATCTCATGTCTGCGGGTTTTTTACCGTAAATCATCGAATAGGCAATGGTTAAGGGGCCCACTCGTCCTAAAAACATTGCCACTATGATCAGTAGCTGCCCAATGGTATCCAAATTAGGGGTAAGTCCCAGACTGAGGCCTACCGTACCAGCCGCAGAGATCACTTCAAATGCGATCACATTCAGAGGATAGTCATGACCAATGGAAATAATAAAAATCAAAACACTTATAAATACGAACGCCAGGCTAAAAACAGTAATGGCCTTCTGATAATCCCCAAATGCGATCCTTCTTTCGAAAACCTCGATATCACTTTTTCCGCGCAGATTACTGATAACGGCGAAAAAGAGGATGGCCAGCGTGGTGACTTTGATACCCCCGGCAGTAGAACCTGGTGCTCCTCCAATAAACATCATGAACATCATGAGAATCTGTGTGGGCAGCGATGAATCCGCCATATTTACCATGGTGAAACCGCAGGTGCGGGTTGCAGACTGTAAAAATGAAGTAGAAAGCTTTTCTCCTATGGTTAATCCATGAAGCAGTAGGTTGTTTTCCAAAGCCCAGAAGAGAAAAGTTCCGCCAATCACCAGGATGGCCGTGGTAATAAGGACGATGCGTGAATGAAGCGAAAGGCTGTGCTCTTTCGGATAATTGATCAATTCATAAACCACAATAAAGCCCAAGCCGCCGATCAACAATAAAGATGAAATGGTTATAGCCAATATCCCATCGCCGGTATGACCGGTCAGACTGGCAAAATTACCGAATAAATCAAATCCTGCATTGTTAAAAGCAGAGATGGAATGGAAAACCCCGAACCATAAAGCCTTTTTTAGCCCCATGGAAGGGAACCAGTAGACAAAAAGGACGATTGCCCCGGCGAACTCGATAACGAATGAAAAAATCAGCAGATACTTAAATACATTTACGATTCCGCCCAGAGAAGATTTATTCAAGGAATACTGCATAGTCAGGCGCTCTTTCAAATTGATTTTCCGTCCCAGGATAAAAGCCAGAAAAGCAGCAAAAGACATAATGCCCAGGCCGCCGACCTGGAAAAGCAGCAAAATGACTACTTGCCCGAAAGCAGTCCAGTGCGTTCCAGTATCCACCAGCACTAATCCCGTCACGCAAAGAGCAGAGGTAGCTGTAAAAAATGAAGTTAAGAGATTGGCCTCTCCATCGTTTACGGCAATGGGAAGTGACAGCAGAATACTACCTATTATAATGATCAACAAAAAACCGTACACTAAAATTTGGGCCGGATTCAGCTTCTCTAACATCACAAGCTCCTACTCGCTGAGATCAGCTAAATTATTGATATTTTTGTTATCCCCGGCGATGACTAAAATATCACGGGCATGGATAATTTGATCTGGATCGGGGGGAACTGAGATTTCTTCATCATGTTTAATGGCGATCACCGCTACATTCATTTTGGTTCTAAGCTCCATCTGCTTCAAGCTTTTATTGATAAATTCACTGGGGGCTAAAATTTCCACAATACTGTATTCTGAAGATAAATCGATTTGATTCATTATATTATGCACAAAAGAGTGCGCCAGCTTGATGGCCATATCCCGTTCAGGATAAATCACCACATCAGTACCGATTTTTTCTAAAACTTTTCCGTGCAGAGCAGTTTGAGCTTTGGCAATTACTTTTTTAACGCCCATTTCTTTTAGAGTTATGGCGGTCAAAATATTTGCCTGCAGATTATTTCCAATCGATACCACCACCACATCGAAATTCGAAATGCCCAATTTCCTGAGCACCGTTTCATCAGTAGAATCAGCCTGCACAGCATGGGTAGCGATATCAACAAAATCTTCAATTTTTTCCTCATCTGTATCAATGGCCAGCACTTCATGGCCCATGGCTATAAGTTCTTTGATCAGACTGCCGCCGAATCTGCCGAGTCCAATTACTGCAAACTGCCTTTTCTTGTTTTTCATGACATCGACTCCTGTATACAATTTACAAACATATCTTAGCATAATATAAACTGTGTAAATAGCAATAAAAACGGGTAAAAAAAGGGGCATACCTTAAATTTTATTTAAGGTACGCCCTTGATAAAATATTTTATCCGCAGGAAGTACAGGAATCACAACCGCCGCCGCCGGTATCCTGAACACTTTTGATATCCAAATAAATCCGGTTTTCGCTTTTAAATGAAGTCATCTTAAACGGTCCGTATCTATCAACTATTTTGCTTTCAGCAATAAAGCTGAGTCCTTCATGTTCTTCCACAGTATCAAGTTTCCCCGGTTCATCCAGAACCAGATCAAATGACATACCACCTCAGCCAATTCTGGCATTGATCCGCAGGTTGGTCGTATTGATATTCTGCTCTTTCATGATTTGTTTTAAATCAGCAGCTGTTTCAGGAGTTATTTGCAGCATCGTCATATTATCACCTCATATATAATATTTGCAGGGCAGCAAGATTTCATTCTTGGATATACCCTCTATGGGTATAATAACACGACTGCCATCAATTAACAATAAGAAAATATTTTGTTGTAGAAAGTAAAAAGTCGCCCTTTAATTATTCCCTAAAGTCCTATTTTTAATAAAATTAAAAATTTTTGTAGGGTTTTAAATTTATATGGAGAATATTACTAATTTAGTAGTCTTTTTGGTTTTGTGAACGTATTATCGAGATCGACTTTGTTAATGACATTTTAATTTGGTAATGAGCCGTATTTATTAAATTGGGAGGAGGGATCGGATCATTTTTAAAAGCTCGAAAGGGGAGGGAAGAAAAATGTACAGGAAGAAAAGAAGCGCATTCTTTTTATTGGTGTTTTTTGTGTTTTTCATATTTTCACCAGTAAATTATGCAGCGGCGTATACTGCTTCTGATGCTGCTGCTGAATTGGCTAATGTATACAAATATATTGATGTTAATGACAAACCATCAATTAGCAATGCACGGTTAGAGGCACAAGAATTATCAGATCCAGAATTAGATCTATTAACAGATGGCTTGGTTAATGCACTTTCACCATTATTATATGATGAGACCCAAAAAGCTGCAGTGCAAGAAGAGCTTCGTGGATGTTTTCGTGATCTGGCTCTGATAGTTTATGACGAAAGTACAGTAGAAAGTGATCTTGTTGACTACAAAAATGCGCATTCAGGCACTTTCCAAAAGCTATTCGGAACTTCATTTACAGTTGATGATTTGTATGGATTGCTATTGGCTATGCGGGAAGAAATGCCGAGAGTTATTTATCAATCTTCAACTTATGCTCAGGTTGTGGAATCTGGCAGTGATGCCGAACTCATCGCACAAATTCCTAATATAGCAAAAGATGCGGCTGTTAATGTACTTGCAAACCCTGAATATGAAGATTTCGCCGACAAGTTGGTTGAAATTGGCTGGACTACCCAAATGCTGACGGATACCTACATAGAAGTATGTAATGCTATCGATGATGAAAGCAACTCGGCCGAGTTAGCCCTGGTCAAAGCAGCCGTTCGTTCACAGATATATTTGTATCTTTGCGATAAAGACGAAAACATAATTGAAGAAATAGCAGCTGACGAACTTTCACAGCGCGAGGTAACAGTTCAACAGCCAGCTTATTTTCAGGCTTATATAGGCAGCCAGAATATTGCCAGTCCAAACTCTAATGCAAATGTTACGACTTGGTTTTTGTGGGATAGTAGCAATGCGCAAATTATCATTAATGACAGTTATCCCGGTGGACAAGGAACAACCTTGGAGTTAACTGGTGTTGTTGGCGATACAGGAACCATAATAGGTTATCGTGATGCTGGTATGAATGGAGACCCGGTTGCTGATTGGCTAGTGAAATTTGATGTGGCGGTGGCAGGAGAGGGCGTTGCGGTTGACGGAACCATCACCAGCTGGGACGATATCAATGATGATGCGATAGTAAAGCTTTACGACCCAACCTATTCGGATGCAGATATCAGGGCAGATATGAAAAATGGTACCCCTGTAAATGCCATTGAAAACGTAGCTACATTAGGAACACCGACTTACGATAGTGTTAGCAAGAGATATAACCAGAGTTTCAGTTTTGCTGATGTTAGTGCTGGAGATTATAAAGTGGCCATCTATAAGACGGGCAAATATGTAGTTAAAGTAGCGACAATTAGCATGGGTGTTACCAATATTGACACAGGAGCATTAAAACTCTGGCTTTATGGAGATGTGAATGATGATGGCATCATCAATAGTTCTGATCATCAAAGGTTATTTGAACATTTAAATGGAACGAACCTCCTTACTGGAGATGCACTACTAGCCGGTGATGTAAACAAGGATGAAAATACCAACAGTTCTGATCATCAAAGGCTATTCGAACATTTGAACGGCACTAACCCCCTAAGCTAGGAGATAGGGGAGTTTAAATCCATAAACGTCACAATGCCAAGGGCATTAAAGGTTTACTAAAAAGGAGTGGAATCATGAAACGACGCTATTTATCTATTTTGTTGGTAATGACCATGATATTTTTTGTTACGGGTGGTTTTGCGGTGCCGGCAAAGGGAGCATTGTTGCCCTACACTGCAACTTTAACCATAACACCAAGTCAGAGTGAAATTGATGTTACAACAGGTTCAGTTGATGTTATTTACACCTTAAAAGTAACGCCACCAGCAGGTCAGCATATAGGTGTTTTCAGTTTTGACTTGAAAGCACCTGTAGGTATGACTTTGTCCACAACAAAAGTTTCAACTAAGAACGGGGATGGTTATTGGATAAACAATGCTTTGTTCTTCCATGAGGATTTTAATCCAGGGGGTATTTTTGCCACTTTCAGCTATACACCAGTCCCTAATGGGTATTTTATAGGAAGCGGAACTACATTTGAACGCAATATGACAATTGAAGCAGACATTATGACCATCAAAGCTACCATTACCGATGCGAGCAAAGCAGGTAGCTATGCCCTGGTGGCTGAAAATCCTAATGTTGGACCAGATGGTACAGACACTTTTACATTTGATATTACTAGCACCCCCGCAGTAGTAAAAGATGGTTCGGCTGTAACCAGTGTAGAAGTAAGTCCTGCAACAGCAACAGTAGTCCAGGGTGGAACCCAGCAATTAACCGCAACTGTAACCGCAGAAGGCGGAGCAGCCGAAACCGTAACCTGGAGCAGCAGCGACGCAACTGGTAAGGTAACTGTTGATGGGGCTGGTTTAGTAACTGTGGCCGCAGATGCAGCAGCAGGGGATTACACCATTACAGCGACCTCGACAGTTGATAACACTAAATCAGACACAGCAACAATAACCGTAACTTTAGCACCGGCAGTAACAAGTGTAACTGTAACACCAGAGACAGCAACTGTAGCCAGAGGAGGAACGCAGCAACTTACTGCTGTAGTTGCCGCAGTAGGTGGAGCAGCCCAGACCGTAACCTGGAGCAGCAGTGATGCGAACGGAAAAGTAACAGTCAGTGAAAGTGGTTTAGTAAGTGTTACTGCAGATGCATCAGTCGGAGATTATACAATTACAGCGACCTCGACAGTTGATAACACAAAATCAGATACTGCAACAATAACCGTAACCTTAGCACCGGCAGTAACCAGTGTAACGGTCAGCCCCGAAACAGCAACAGTGATACAGGGTGGGACACGGCAACTGACTGCAACTGTAGTGGCAGAAGGCGGAGCAGCCGAAACCGTAACCTGGAGCAGCAGCGACGCAACTGGTAAGGTAACTGTTGATGGGGCCGGTTTAGTAACTGTGGCTGCAGATGCATCAGTTGGAGATTATACCATTACAGCAACCTCGACAGTTGATAACACTAAATCAGATACTGCAACAATAACCGTAACCTTAGCACCGGCAGTAACAAGTGTAACTGTAACACCGGAGACAGCAACTGTAGCCAGAGGAGGAACGCAGCAACTTACTGCTGTAGTTGCCGCAGAAGGTGGAGCAGCCCAGACCGTAACCTGGAGCAGCAACGACGCAAGCGAAAAAGTAGCTGTTAATGCAACTGGTTTAGTATCTGTAGCAGCAGATGCAGCAGCAGGGGATTATACCATTACAGCAACCTCAACATTTGATAATACAAAATTTGATACAACAACCATTACTGTACGGAGTAACGATGCCAGCATTACAGGCGTAACCGTGGATGGAGAAGTGGCAACAGTTGATTCAAATGATTCAACAAAATATAATGTTGCACTTCCTTTCGGGACTGTTTTGGATGAACTTATTGCTACTGATATAGTTGTAACTAAAACAGATGCCAATGCGACTGTGGGCCAAGCAGCATCATCTGACGGCGGAGCTACCTGGACAGTTGTTGTAACAGCACAAGATGAGACAACGAGTGTGACTTATACAATAAATGCAACTGTTCTTCCACCCAGCAGCAATAACAATCTGGGTAGTCTGACACTTAAAAATACAGCGGATAACCAGCCAATAAGCTTTAGCTTTGACCCTGCAACAACAAGTTATGACATCACGGTGCCATATACAACGGAGCAGGTAACAATTACTGCAACAGTCGATGATCCTACTGCCTCCTTGTTGATAAATGGCATGCAGTCGCCTGCGACAATTACCTTGTCACAAATAAGTCCAGACACTAACCATCCGTCTGTAGTTGTAACTGCACAGAACGACGTTACCAAGACATACACTCTTAACATTACCAGAACAGCCCCCAGCAGCGCCAAATCAATCACCGGGTTCAGCTTCACAAGCCCGGCAGCGACTGGTACAATTGACGAGGCGAACCATACGATAGCTGTAGAATTTCCTTTTGGGACTGATGTTACTGCTGTGATACCTACGATTTCACTTACTGAGTTCTCAACAGTGGAACCGGCATCTGGAGTTGCACAGGATTTCACAAATCCAGTAACTTATACAGTCACTGCTCAAGACGATACAAGTCAAGTTTATACAGTAACAGTAACTGTAGCTCCGGCTAGCACTAACAACAATCTAAATGGGTTGGTGCTTAAGCATGGAAACACTGTAATAAACCTCGATCCTTCTTTTGCATCCGATACTACTACCTACAGTGCCAATGTAGTAAATAGCATTTCCAGCGTAACAATAACTCCAACGGTTGCTGACGTAACTGCTGTTGTGAAAGTAAATGGAATAACAGTGAACAGTGGTTTTGCATCACCATCTATAAGTCTTCCCAAAACCGGTACTGAAATAAATACGATCACTATTGAGGTAACTGCACAAAATGATACCACAAAGACTTACGCCATTAACGTAACCAGAGCTGCCAGTTCCGGCGGAGGCGGAGGCGGCGGTGGAGCCGTGGCTCCCACTGTGGCAGGTATAGAAATCAAGTCTGCACCTGACAAATTGCTTTATACTGAAGGCGATACTTTGGACTTGACGGGTCTGGAAGTAACCTTGACCTATTCAAATGGAAATAAAAAATATGCTGCACTTAATGAATTCGATGAAAACGATATCACCGTTTCGCCGAAAGACGGAGATGTACTGGATGCAGTCGATGCTGAAATCGTAATCACAGTAAATGGTTTAACTGCGAAGCAGGCAATAACAGTTAATAAGAAGGAAACGGTAACGCCTCCAGTGGAACAACCAGTGTTAACTGATATCGACGGCCACTGGGCACAGGCTAATATCGAGTATCTGGTTGGTATTGGGGCGATTGCCGGCTATCCGGATGAGACCTTCCGGCCTGACAGCCTGATCACCCGGGCTGAATTTGCTAAAACAATCGTTGATGCTTTTGAATTAACGGCAGGATCTGGTAAAATATTCACAGACACTGCTGAACACTGGGCAAAAGACTATATAGCCATAGCTGCGGCTAATGGAATCGTTTTAGGTTACAATGATACGGAATTTGGCCCCGATGACCTGATCACCCGTGAGCAGATGGCGATCATGATCGTCAAAGCTGCCGGACTGAAGGATGCCGCAGGGGAACTAACATTTAGTGATAAAGATGATGTTTCCTCCTGGGCATACAATTGGGTCGTAAGTGGCACCCAGAATGAGATCATGAGCGGTTATACAGACAATACCTTCAAACCGCTGAAAAATGCAACCAGAGCAGAAGCTGCTGCTGTAATCTACAATGTGCTAATGAAATAATAATTATTCCACAAATAAAGGCCCCCCTTAAGAATTTTCTTCAGGGGGGCTTTTAAAAAACTTTCGATCTTTTGACCAATATACAAAGCGAAAAGTGATGGGGGGAGTTTTTATGAAAGTCAGAAAAATTGCTCTGGCAATTATAGTTTCTTTACTTTTTTTAGTGATCTGTGAGCCGGTATTAGCAAATACAGCCACAGATAGAAAAATCCAATTTGCTGCTGAGAAAAAATTGAACCAAGAAGATAATCAGACAACAATTAATAACGAAATGGAAGAGGAACAATGGATTCACGACATTTCATTATTTGAAACATCAGAAGAAAGTATTGACTCAGTTACTACCAATAAATCTCAGAACTCATTCGCTGCTAATAATTACATTAATGATATAACTAGGAATGATATTGAAGGCAGCAGTTTAATGAGTTTAACTGAAGTTAGTACCCTAGCGCAAAGTGAAATATATGAAACAGAACCAAATTCAACTTATGAGACAGCAGATCCAGTTAGATTAGATAATTATATAATAGGTTCTATAACTGATTATTATTATGATCTTGACTATTATCGTTTGCAAATTAATAAAGCTGGCTGGTTTTATCTGGCAGGTGGTTGGATAGGCGAGATTTCCGCAAATGGATGGGAAGACGACCTATATATCATGTTGAAAGATAGTCAAGGGGACGTAGTAGCATCATCAGAATATTATCAATACGAAGATGGAACAGCTATCCAATGTATAGAGGCACCGATTGAACCTGGAACTTATTATATAGTTGTGCTGGCCAATGATGCTTATGGTGACTTATATGTCAATGAGCCATATTTCTTGAATATATGGATGGATTACGTTCCAGTCTACCCAACAAATTTAGTTGTTGAAGCCAACGATTTTATTTATCCGGGTGTAGACGGACGTGATTTTACAGTAACCTGGACGCCCTCTATTTCCCAAGATATAACACGTCAGATGATCATGATATTACCTGCTGAGACAATCTTGCCAGATGATTTTTATGATTATTTCACCCCAGTAGCAGTTTTTAATGACAATACTACTTGCTCATGGACTGGAAATGCGTCTTTAACATTGGATAGTAACCAACCGAGGGCAAGATTGACAGGAGGCGATTATACTGTCTACCTTGTTGTGGAGAATGATGCAGGATATGCTTGGGCTTGGGATACTATATCTGTAGGATGGCCAGTACCAGTTACTGATATTATAGCAGCAGATAATGACTTAACTTATCCAGGCGTAGATGGAAAGGATTTCTCCGTATCATGGACCCCTTCTGCTTCCACAAACGTGACAAGCCAGATGATCTATATTGTACCAATATTTAGAATTGACGGGATACCTCAAGTAGACATCCCTGATGACTATTCTCTGCTGACTCCAGTCGCTGTTTTTAATGATAATACCACCTGCACTTGGACTGGAGACGCGGCTTTAACATTAGATAGTGGATATCCGAGAGCTCCTTTACAAGAAGGGGAATACGGATTGATAGTAGTATCATTTAATGAATTCGGCTGGTCTTCCTCGTTGAGTGATATTTTTAATGTTACTAGTGAAACAGCAAGTAGTCTTAGTTACGGTGATGTAAATAATGATGGGGGTATCAACAGTTCTGATCATCAAAGATTATTTGAACATCTGAATGGGACGAACCTCCTTGCTGGAGATGCCCTAACAGCCGGTGATGTAAATGGCGATGGGAGTATCAACAGTTCTGATCACCAAAGGCTATTCGAACATCTGAACGGCACTAACCCCTTAAATTAGGGGTATGAAGCTTGAGCTGAATTTGCCAAAACAATCGAAGATGCTTTTGCATTAACGACAGAGTTTGGTAAAATATTTGAAGACACTGTGCGGCTCTACTGACAATACCTTCTTAATCAATGAAAGGGAAATCATGATGAAAAAACTGAAAAGAACAGCCCTAATCACTTTCACTTTCTTCACACTGATCACTCTGGCAGGACCATTGGCATCTCCAGCTTCTGCTGACTTTTTGTCAGCCTATCAGGTTCTGAAAAATGATTATGGCTATGTGGTTGATCGTATCGTAGCCGGAGGAGCTACAGAAGCTGAAATAGAAGCTTTTCTGGTCGATCTGGAAATGGACGTAAGTGCGCGGGGCGAACTTACCAAAGATAATTTTAACTCGCTGATGTATCAATCTTTTGAGGAAGTGATCCAGTGGCGGGTCCATCGTAACGTATTTCGAGCTCTGCTGGAAAGCTACGGGGACGAGATAGAGTATACCCTGGACAAGGAAGACCTTCATCCGGAACTGGTTCCCATTCGGGATGCGGTCATGGAAGCGCTGTTGGGAAAAGATGAGGAACCGGCTCCCGGTGGCGGCGGCGGAGGCGGAGGAGGAGTACCCACTATACCCAACAACGATATAAACCAGACGATTTCTGCTGCATTGAGCAGTTCCGATACCATTATCAATGTGAACGCGGCTTTGTATAATGAACTGGTTTTACCGGGCAGTCTGCTGAATCAAGTGAGTCAGAAGGGTAAGACGATTTCTTTACAATGGAGCGGTGTAAATCTGTCTTTACCGCCGGGGGCGGTAGCGATTCCAGGCAGTGACCGACTAACGATCAGTATTAATAAACTTAGTCAGGCTAAAAAGGCGGAAGCCGCCCAAAAAGCAGGAGCAGCCCAAAAACTGGTGGGAGAGATCTATGAAATCAAGGCAACGACGCAGCAAAGCCCAATGGGTATCTTATTTAACAAGCCGATCGATATAGCCTTGACCTATAGCTATGAAGAACCGGCCGAAGTACAGAAGTCGCTGGCCATTTATTATTTTAACGAGAAGAATCAGAGCTGGGAAAAGCTTACCGGTGAGCATGCATTAAGTGCCAGATATATTCGAGTTAGCACCAACCAGCCGGGTAAATATGCATTGTTTGCTGCTGCTGAAGCAGTTGATTCGACGGAGCCTGAACTTATCAGCAACTTTATCGATATCAAAGGGCACTGGGCTGAGCAGGATATTAATACCTTATATCAAAAAGGCCTGATCAGCGGTGTTACAACTTTTCAGTTTGAACCTGAACGGCCTATAACCAGAGCGGAATTTGCCGCCATTATGCTCAGGGCTTTGGGGGAAAGTCCGGGCTCTTACATGACGGGGCGATTTTATGATGTCCCGGCTGATGCCTGGTATTTTAATGTAGTCAACAAGGCAGCGGAAATGGGGATCATATCAGGTTATTCCAGTACCAGTTTTGGCCCGCAGGATTCAATCACCCGTGAACAGATCGCCGCCATTATCAGCCGGGCTATGCAGCTTAAAGGGAAAGGTACAAGTGTGACGAGCGATAATATAGAAGCGCGACTATCAGGATTCGCCGACCAGCGGAGTATCTCTGTCTGGGCCAGAAACGGTGTAGCTTTTGCACTGGAAAATAAAATTGTTTTGGGGCGGACCACCACACAGTTTGCTCCCCTGGCAACGGCAACCCGGGCTGAAGCTGCAGCGATGATCCTGAGAATGCATAAACAACTATAAATTTGCGGCGCAGAGGTTTGCCCTCTGATTTAAAATAATAATTTCATCAAGGCGAAATTAAGAAGAGCAAAGGCACCCCTTTGCTCTCTTTTTTTGACTCATGAAAAACAAAATAATTAAAAATGGTACAAATTATCATCTGGGTGGAAGAATCAAACTTTTGCAGCTCGGTTATCATTTATAGTAAGAAAAAGTTTTATTGGAGGAAAATTGTTTAAGCTGTTAAAGGACGGACACTGTTTTGCTCCGGATAATCTGGGCAAAAAAGATATCCTGATCGTTTATGACAAAATAGGTGCGATTGAAGACGAGATCCTGCCGGGAAAATACGGGGAAGCCGAAGTGATCGATTGCCGGCAATGTCTGATCTGTCCGGGAATTATTGATCAGCATGTGCATATCACCGGAGGAGGCGGGGAACAGGGCCCCATCAGCCGAATCCCGGAGATCATGCTCAGTGAAATCATTGAAGCCGGTGTTACGACGGTGGTAGGCGTTTTGGGATTTGACAGCATCACGCGAAGTATTGCCGGACTTTTAGCCAAAGCCCGAGCCTTGGAGGCCGAGGGGATCACCACCTATATTTACACCGGCAGTTATGGAAGTCCGACCGAAACCTTGACCGGCCGGGTACTCACTGATCTTGTTTTTCTCGATAAAGTGATCGGAGTGGGTGAAGTGGCAATCGCTGATTATCGCTCTAATCATCCTTCTCTGGAAGATCTGCGCACCCTGGCTTCAGAAGCCAATGCCGGCGGGATGCTTGGTGGAAAGGCCGGGATTCTGCACTTGCATATCGGTGATGGGGAAGAAGGCCTGGCGTCCCTTTTCCGTTTGATCAATGAGTCCGATTTTCCCATCGAAATGTTTGTTCCAACTCACATCAATCGTAACCCAAAATTATTTGAGCAGGGGATGGAACTTTTGAAAAGGGGAGGCAACATTGATCTGACTGCAGGCGAAATCGCCGGGCATAGTGTGGCAGAGGCGCTGTGTCAATTGCTGCAAAATGATTTGAATTTGGAGAAAGTTACAGTTTCTTCCGATGGAAACGGCAGTGCTCCTGATAACGGTGTCAGCTATATGGATCAGCTCATAAAAGACATCAGGGCATGTGTTTTGGAAAAGAACATGGACTTTGCCGAGGTGATCAAGACGGTCACTTTAAATCCTGCCAAAGTACTCCAATTATATCCCCAAAAGGGCTGCCTTCTGCCTGGCAGTGATGCTGATATTCTGGTATTAAAACAAAAAGATTTGACTATTCATCGGCTAATGGCCAAAGGACAGACAGCAGTAGTAGAAAGAAAAGCCGTCATAAAAGGTAAATATGAAAAGCCAAGATACAAGTAATATCAAAAAAGGAGAGAATGATGAGCCATTATAGAAACGGTGATTTGGTCATTATTGGCGGAGCTGAGGATAAGTATGGGGAAAGCAGCATTCTGGAAGAAGTGGTTGATATCGTTGGCGGAGAAGATGCCAGAATAGGCATATTGACAACTGCCACCAATATTCCTGAAGAGGTTGGAGAAGAATACCGGGATATTTTTTTGCGGCTGGGCGTGAAAGAGGCCTATACCATTGATATAAATACCCGTGATGAAGCCAACCTGGAGGAAAATGTACGTCGAATAATGGATGTAACCGGCTTCTTCTTTACCGGGGGCGATCAACTCAGGATCACCAGTATTTTAGGAGGTACCAAAGTCTATGAAGCGATCCATGATTGTTTTCGCCATGGGATCTCAGTCATTGGCACCAGTGCTGGAGCTTCCGTCATGTGCAGTACAATGATCGTGGAAGGCAACAACAACGACGCCGCCAGAAAATGTACCTTGAAAATGGCTCCCGGTTTAAATTTATTAGACGGGGTGATCATTGATCAGCATTTTGATCAACGGGGAAGGTTAGGCAGGCTATTATGCGGTGTGGCAGAGAATCCGGGAATATTAGGTATCGGTATTGATGAAGATACGGCCATAAGAGTTTACCCGGATCAGTACTTTTCCGTTCTGGGCAATAATGCGGTCACCGTTATTGATGGAAAGTCGATCAAAAGCAGTAATGTTTCCGAACAAAAACCGGATGAAATATTAACCATTGCTGATGCCAGTCTCCATGTTTTATCCAGAGGATATGGGTTCGATTTTAAGAAAAGAGAAGTTTTAAGGCTGCATTAAGTCTTTACAGGAGGATATATGGTAATAAACGTAGTCGATATATGCAATTATAGCGGCAGGAATATTTATAGTCATAAACCAGTGATCAAAATGACAGTTGACTTAGGTGAGTTCACTGAAATACCCACGAGGAATTTTGCGGGATTCAATCGCGGATTGTTAAAATATTTTCCCGGATTAAAAAGCCACTGCTGCTCGACCGGCTACGAAGGAGGCTTCGTGCAGAGGCTGATTGAGGGAACTTTGGTCTCCCATGTTATTGAGCATGTTGCATTGGAACTGCAGTGTATTGCTGGCTATGATGTTTCTTTTGGAAAGACCCGGGTCGTTAAGGAACCGTCCGTTTATTGTATTGTCTATGAGTATATCAACCAGCATAGCGCGGTTGATTTCGGCCGCGACGCCGTTGATATTGTTCTTGCTTTGATCAATAACGATATTCCCAGAGTTGACGATATTTTGCAGCAGTTATTCAGTGATACCCTGAAAACCGATTTAGGACCCAGCACCAAAGCGATTTTAACAGAAGCAAAGAAGCGCCATATTCCATTTAGACAATTGGGGGATGATAGCTTGTTCCAACTTGGGTACGGAAAGTATATGCAGTTTATTCAGGCTTCCTTGCCTGGTAATACCAGCAGCATTACCGTGGACCTGGCCAGGAACAAACAGTTACTCAAAGACCTTTTAAGCGAACAGCGAATTCCTGTACCCAGCGGAGGCATAGCTGACTCTGAAGCCGAAGCATTTGATCTGGCGAGAAACCTGGGTTATCCCGTGGTGGCCAAACCTTTGGATGGAAATCATGGCCGGGGGGTAACGGTCAATATTTGTGACGAAAAGACTTTTATAACCGCGTATCGATTGGCCAGGTCTTATTCCAGGCAAGTAATCATTGAGAAATATTTTCAGGGGAAAGACTATCGGATCCTGGTAGTGGGGGATCATGTGGCTGCAGTGGCGGAGCGGAGACCGCCTTTTATAAGGGGAGATGGGATACATTCAATATGGGAATTGGTTGAGGAAGAGAACAAGAATCTTTATAGGGGCAATGGTCATGAAAAGCCATTGACAAAAATCTATCTGGATTCAGTAACAGAGGAATTTTTGCATAGAATGGGTCTGACGGTTTATGATATACCGGAAAAGGACGAGGTAGTATATTTGCGGGAAAATGGCAATCTGAGCACGGGAGGCAGTGCCCGGGATTGCACTATGGAAATCCACGCTTCCAATAAAGAAATTGCCATAAAAGCAGCCAGAATCATCGATTTAGATGTGGCAGGCATCGATATCGTCGCAGATGATATCTCCAGGCCATTATCACAGCAGCATGCTGCTGTGATCGAAGTCAATGCAGCTCCCGGCTTGCGGATGCATCTATATCCCACCGAAGGGCAGGGAAGAAATGTGGCGGCAGATATTCTTGATCATATGTATCCGGATGGAACTCCGGTATCTATTCCTGTTATCTCGATTACCGGTACAAATGGTAAAACTACAGTTACCAGGATGATTCAGCATACATTGTCTCTGACTGGTAAAAAAATTGGAATGACTTGTTCCAGCGGCACTTTTATCGGTAAAGAATGCATTGCCAGCGGAGATAATACCGGACCATTAAGTGCCCGGTCTGTTCTTTATAATCAGAATGTGGAGATTGCAGTACTGGAAACAGCCAGAGGCGGTATTATCCGTAAAGGGCTGGGATATGACCTGGCTGACGTTGGAATCATTATAAATATAAGTGATGATCATTTAGGATTGGACGGTGTTAGCACCCTTGAGGAGATGGCTTTTGTCAAATCACTAGTAGTTGAGGCATTAAAGCCTGATGGGTATGCGGTTTTAAATGCTGACGACCACCTGACAGAGAATATTATTGCCAGAGTACGGTGCAATCTGATTTTATTTTCGCAGGACAGGGACAATCCTTTGCTTGAGAAACATATTAATGAAGGGGAAACTGCTATAGTTTTGGAAAATGATTCGATTTATCTATATAAAAATAGTATTAGAAAAACTTTGCTGAGAGTTGATCAGATACCTATTACTTTCGAGGGGAAAGCCGTCTTTAATATTGAGAATTCTTTAGCCGCGATGGCCGGACTTTTCGCATTGGGAACAGAGCCAAATCTTATAAGGACGGGCTTAATGTCTTTTATGCCTGATATATTTGATAACGCCGGCAGACTAAATCTTTTTGATATGGGTGATTTCAAGATATTAATCGATTATGGGCATAATATCAGTGGATACAATTCAGTGATCCAATTTGCCCAAAAAATAGATCATGAAAGATTGACAGGCGTTATTGGAATGCCTGGGGACAGGATTGACGATGCGATTTTTGAAGTTGGGAAAATTTCCGGACAGGTTTTTACTAAGCTTTATATTAAAGAAGATAGTAATTTAAGAGGAAGAAAGCCAGGTGCTGTTGCCGGTATTTTATACCATGGAGCTCTCAGCGCGGGGGCCTTAAAAGAAAATATCGCAATTATTTCATCAGAAATAGAGGCACTGGAAACTGCGATTAATAATGCTGCTGAGGGAGATTTAATTATAATGTTTTATGAGAATTTTGAGGCTGTTTGTGAATTAGTGCAAAATTTTATAAAACAAAAGGTCAAACCAATAAACCTATATCCACCCGTAAATGCTGATATACCGACTTATTGTCCGGCAGAAATTATGCAATAAGCATTATTGAAATACTCTAAACATTTATTAATAGATGCTCACTGATCAGGTGGGCGTTTATTATTTAATCTGCGTAGGATCATCAATCCGGATATGATAGTTAATCTATTTTAAGCCTTTGAAAGTTTTATGGTAAAATTAATTAAATTTAAATAGAGAAGGCATTGTTTATGAAAATGAAAATAGCAGAAAAAATATTTATAATTGCTGGACTGGTTATTATACTCTGCATTAGCGGAGGAGTGTATTTAGACAATAAAGTTGATAAAGTACTGGAAAAGTCAAGCAGTCTGGGAGCATTTCTGACTGAATTAAATTCAGCTGAAAAGTCATCGACGATGCCAAATGCTGATAATAGTACTAATACTGATCAGGAAGACCAATCAGGAGGTAAAAACTCATTATCAACTGAAAGTCCGCCTTCATCTGCTTCTGATTTAGTCTTTGATGATAGTATTGAAGCAATCATTCAAACCAAACTTGATAAACCAATTGAACGCAAAGATAAAATAAAAGTTGCATTGATTCTGATAAGACGACTCAGTGTAGATGAAATAACATATTTCTATGATCTTATTACCCTGGGTAATTATACCAGCGAAGACATTCGCCGGGCACGTGCTATTCTTTCTGACAACCTCAATGAAGAGGAAATGGAAACCCTGCGCAGCTTGGCCAAAAAATATGACTTTACTCCTTAAGCTTGCCTGCACAAGAACTTAATGTATGCTGAATCTGCCTAGAATATAAATGCTGGAAATATTACCTTATTCATTTTCGGGAGGAGAATCAATGATCGATATCCATGTACATATATTGCCCGGCTTTGATGATGGGGCTGCTGATATTGATACTGCAAGGGAAATGGCAGCAATGGCCGTTGCCAATGGCATACATACTGTTATTGCCACACCTCATGTGATAAGCGGAGTGTCTGAACATAATAGCTGGGAAATAGCAACTGCAGTTGAGGAACTAAATCTGCTCCTTACGCAAAAAGATATTGCTTTAAAAGTATGCCCCGGGGCCGAATACTATCTGGAACCTGATTTGCCGGCAAGACAAGCCGCAGGGGAATTGCTGACCTTAAATAACAGTAAATACCTGCTGATAGAATTGCCGGCTGCCCAGGTGCCGGTTTATACAGAACAGGTTTTATATGAGCTTCAATTGCAGGGGATTACTCCGGTCATTGCTCACCCGGAGAGAAATAATGGTTTTATAACCAAACCAAAGCTTTTAGGGGAACTAATCAAAAAGGGCAATCTAAGTCAAATTACTACCGGCAGCGTGACGGGACTTTTCGGGCAGACCGTTAAAAAAACTGCGCTGTTTTTCCTCCGCCAGGGCTGGGGACACGTGATAGCATCGGATGCACATTCAAATATAAGAAGAATTCCTGAGTTATTGACTGCTGCCGGCGAACTTAAAAAAATAGGCGGCGATCAATTCAGCCAGAGTTTACTTATTGATAATCCCTTAAGCATAATGGAAGGGAACCCGCTTCAGCCACTTCACCCAATATCAGCCAGGAAATCATTTTTTCACCATCGGGATCATGTTATTAGTGATTAGCAATGTCGATTAATTGCAGAAAGTATTAATCCTTTCCAAAATAATCATCTGATTTTCCTCCCTCAGGATGATAGTTTTTTTCCATATACTCCAGATAAAATGTAACTACAAGAAGATTCTCTAACTGGATAATTAAGTTTCCGGAGCGATGACCCATGGATACGAATTTGGGCGTCTTAATCCACGGAGAGCGAGTGACGCAACCGGCCGCGCTTTGTTACAGCGGCCTTTTGTGTCTTTATTATGTTATTCAAACAAGCTTAGATGATTAACATTAATATATATCTGTTATTTGAAGGGGGGGATATCGACCACTTGATGCCAAATAAAAGAGGGAAAGGAGTGAAAGAATGAAAAGAAGAGGCAGAAAGTATTTAGCAATAATAACGGTCTTAATGTTTCTGGTAAGTTTTTTTCCGGGCTATAGCTTAGCTGAAGAATCAGGTGATTTATTACCACCTGAAAGTGAATTACAACAATCAGAGCAGATCGTTCCCGATGAACCATCGGCAGTGGAACAACAAACCTATGAAATCCAATATCTGCTGAATGACTCTGACGGGCCGGTTCCAGGACTGGAGTCAATACGCGGCCTTGCTGATGTTGGTACTACTGTCACCGTATCGCATCCAGAAACAGAGGGTTACCAGGTTATAGACGATCAAGCAGCAGAACTGGTTATAAGCGAAGATGCGGAGCAGAATCAGGTAATTATCTATTATCAGGCATCTGAAGCACTGCCAACAGCCTTGGATGATCAAGTAAGCTTAACGGTAAAATATGTCATGGTTTTGGATGATGGAAGCGAAGAACTCATAGATACAGAAATTATAGAAAACATGGATAGAGGAACAGTTTTTCCCGGAAGCGATTTTGTCAAGTACTATGATTCTTTGGAATTTATAGGCAGCGATCCTGAAGAAATTACCCTGGACAAAGAAGAAAACGATATTGCCTTGTTCTATCAGGAAAAAGAGCAAAGCATTATCGAAGATAATCCTGATGGATTGAGCGAATTTTCCACCGGTATAACCAAAGCAACAGACTTCTATTATCCCCCATCATTAAGGAAGGTGAAGTCAATGATGCTGAACGGTACCGGCGGCTTGACCTGGCCCAATCCGGGAGCGATTAATCTGACTAAAACCGCCCAGCCGGTTCCGGGCTCAGAAACCCAGTGGCAGCTAACCTTAACCATTGAGGGTAAGAATATTCAAACTATCAGTGATGTGGTACTGGTAATCGATAAATCCACCAGCATGAATACTGGCAGCAAGATGGCCAACACCAAATTGGCAGCCAAGGAATTTGTTGATCAACTCTTGCTGCCAGATGGAGCCACCCGTATCGCCGCGGTTTCCTTTGATGGCGATCCACATATGGTTGCTGATTTTACCGACTATACCGGCAAAGCAGCATTGAAAACGGCTATAGACAGTATTTCCGCCGGTGGAGGAACCAACATACAAGCCAGCATCCGCCAGGCCCAGATCTTATTAGCAGCTTCATCGGCTACTAATAAAATCATGGTTTTGCTTGGTGATGGTGAACCAACTTACAGCTTCAGGGTTAGCGATGCCAGCGGGATTACGTTGACTGGACATACGGGTTGGTGGGGCCAGACTCCAGTAATCACCTATGACAATCCCCAGATAACCGCTATAAATTATAGTGAGAGAGTAGGGAGCGGAAATTCCTACACCCTTAGTGATACTTATCACTATCAAATACCCTGCCCAACACATGGAAGTCATGCAACGACATTCCCGGCAAATAATGGTATTCCAACCATTTACGAAGCCGGCCTGGCTAAAGATGCAGGCACCAAGATTTATGCTGTTGCCCTGCAGGCAGGTACTAATGGGCAAGAGGTTTTACAGGCATGCCAGGACAGCGGTTACTATCCACTTAACAGCTCTGATTTGAGCGGCCTAAGTGGGGCTTTCGGAGAGATTGCCGGACAAATTGCGTATGCGGCCAGCAATGGCGTTGTAATAGACCCCATGGGAACAATGTTCGACCTGGTCAGCAATGAATCCGAAATAACTGTTTCCCAGGGATCTGTTACTATTGACCCGGCCAATACCATCAACTGGAATACAGGTAACATTGCAGAAGGCACTCCGGCAACCATGACTTATATCGTCCAGATAAAAGACGGTGCCGATGCCAATATTAACTATCCGACCAATCAGACCACCACCTTCAGCTATACCGATGTTTATGGGGAGCCCGCAACAAGTGATTTTGAGATACCGCAAGTATCTATCGGCGGCGGCAGCATCCTCATGAAGGGCTATCGGGTAAATGAAGCCGGTCAACCTATTAATTCATCGGGTGTAGTGGTTGACAGACCAGACCAGGCCCAAAGGCTGTATGACAACACCTACTCCACAACACCATTGTCATACAACCAGACCTATCAGGTTACACAATCTGGAGTAACTGGCTATCAATATGTCAAATATGTCTGGAATGAAGCAACCGGGATTGCGGAAACGGTTGATGTCTACCTGCAATCATCAGCACCTACCCAGATTGTATGGTTTGGCTATAAGGAGTTAACCGAACTACCATACGCAGTCAAATATTATGTCAATAATGTAGAGCAGTCTGCCTGGGAAGAAAATGGTACTGTACCGTCAAACAGTCCAATAGTGAGTACAGTTCCTGATAAAACTCCGGTAGGGTATTCACTGGACACAACAGCCTCTACATCTTTGCCATTTACGGTGACTATAAGTGAGCATGTAATTAGCGTGTACTACACGCCAAACGCCTACACGGTGACCTGGAAGAACTACGACGGTTCGATACTTGAAACGGATCTGAACGTAGCGTACGGAACAGACCCGAGCTACGATGGACTGACCCCGAGCAAGGCAGCGACGGCGCAGTACAGCTACACCTTTGCAGGCTGGACACCGACAGTGGAAGCCGTAACCGGTAATGCGACCTATACGGCGACCTTCACCGAAACGACCAACGCCTACACGGTGACCTGGAAGAACTACGACGGTTCGATACTTGAAACGGATCTGAACGTAGCGTACGGAACAGACCCGAGCTACGATGGAGCAGAGCCGAGCAAGGCAGCGACGGCGCAGTACAGCTACACCTTTGCAGGCTGGACACCGACAGTGGAAGCCGTAACCGGTAATGCGACCTATACGGCGACCTTCACCGAAACGACCAACGCCTACACGGTGA
>Ga0209098_1001582_pt1 | contig 21537 bp, 30 predicted proteins | sample AD_JPNHW1_MetaG_FD_184429 | JGI IMG/M metagenome (GOLD analysis project Ga0209098, IMG submission 184429) | Active sludge microbial communities of municipal wastewater-treating anaerobic digesters from Japan - AD_JPNHW1_MetaG (SPAdes) (version 2) | ecosystem: Engineered > Bioreactor > Anaerobic...
GTTCTTTTAAGAGAACAGTTCTACTTTGGTAACGGTGTTGATTATATGGCCAAGACTGATGGAGATACTATAACAAAATGGAACAATATAACCGTTCCTACTGGACTTGCTTTAACTCATACTACTGGTGCTGGAGTAAATATTCTATATGCCTATGTGATTACCGCTGTAACTGAAAATGGTGAAACTGAAGCCACCACTGAACAGACAATTTATGCTGGTACTTTAAAAGATGCAGCTGAAGAAATAACCGTAACTTGGAATAGAAAAACCGATGCTGATGTTGTTGGTTATAATATATACCGTGCCGTTTCTGGTGGAACTTTATATTTTATTACTAGAATAGATCAGAAGGCTACTGGTGCTACTCAATCTTGGATTGACGAAGGTATTGAAGAACCATCTTTAACCCACGAAGCACCAAGTTTTAACACTACTGGTGGTATAAAAGGTAATTTATTTGGTAAGTACGCCAATACATTATTCGTTGCTGGTAATGATATTACTAGAGATTCTTTATTCTACGGTGGTACTGGAGTTCAATGGGAAAGTTTTTCACCAGATGCTAATGGTGGTTGGATTAAAATTGGTCGAGGTGATGGCGATGCTTTGTCTGGAATGATAGGATTTGAAGATTACCTTTTTGTTTTTAAGAATAATTCTATTTGGAAATTTGTTTTCGGTTCTGATGGTGGTCCAGTAGTTTCTTGTGTTATCCCGCAATATGGAACTTCATCTCCAGATTCAATAGTTAGATTTGAAAAAGATATATTATTTCTTGGAACTGATGGGCGTTATCGTATTCTTGGTTATGAACCAACTCAATTAAATGTCATTAGAACTACTGATATGTCGAATAGAATCCAGCCAGATCTTGATGGTTTGGATTTTTCTAACCTCGATAAATTCCACGCTGTATATTTTGAACAGAAATATATATTTTGTGACACTTCAAAAGCCTTTCCTTATGATAGGCGTTATGTAGGATTCTTAGGTGAATGGGATAATTATGCCTTCACTTCATTTTTAGTTTGGGATAAGGGTACTGGAAAACAAATGTTATTTGGTGCTGATGCCGATTCTGGAAAGATTCAACAATTGTTGGTTGATGGTACTTATGATGATGATGGTGCTGTTATTCCAGCCTATCTTAGGTTAAAAAGAGTAGATGCTGGTGATGATACTTATTTAAAATATTATCGTTTTACTAAAACTAAATTAAAAAATCCAAGAGGTATTATCGAATTTGGAACTTATAAAGATGGTAATTCATTAGTTGATTCCATTATCGTTCCTTTCAATGTTGGCGGTGGTGTTGATGAATATATGTTTGATGAGGCTCTATTTGATGAATCTATTGCCGTTGTTGATGTTTCCGATTCAATTAAGATTCTTTTAAAAGAATTATATTTTGAAGCCTACTCTATCTACCACGATATAACAGTAAACGGTAATACTGAAAATCACGCTATAATTCAAACTATGAATGGTTTTGTAGAATCTGAAGATATTGATTACAATAGAGATGAAACAATCATTTAAAATTATATAATAACTTATGGCAACAAATTTAAAACTAATTCCTAGAGCAGAACGATTATTGGAAGGTAAAATAACTGCTGATATGACAGATAGTCAATTAACTGTCACAGTTGATAATCCGCCTTTAATTACCGCCTTACCTGCATATTTAGAAATTGATCCAGATTCCGCTACATATCGTGAACTTTGTCGGGTTATTTCCGTTTCTAGTTCTACAATCACACTTGAAAGAGGGTTAAATAATGGTGGCACTGGTTTCCAACATTCAAATAATACTGCTTATAAATTCAAGTTTACTTCAAGACATTGGGAAGCTGTTGCAACCGCATTAGAATCTGGATATTTAACTGAAGATTCTAGTTATGTTTTAACAAAAGTTTCTTCATCATCATTTAAAATTACTGCTTCTACTGTTGATAGAACCGACACTTATACTTCTGGAAGAAAAATTAGAATAAACGGATCAGTCTATTTAATTGTAGTTTCATCTTCTTATAGTTCTCCAGATACTACAATAGTTGTAAACGATACCACTGTTCCAGATACTATAACTTCAGTTGAATTGGAAATAACTACCAAGGGTGATACTGGTGGAACTCCAAGCACAATAACTTCATACACTCCAGCTGGTGCTGGAACTACTACTTTGGATCTGGGAAAAGGTAATATCCATATTGTTACGATGCCAGCTGCAACACAAACACTAGCAATTATTAATGGAAAGTTAGGTCAATGCTTTTTAGTTGATATAAATAATGTAACCTCTCAAGGTGCATTAACTTTCTTTTCTACTATTAGATGGGTTGATGGAACAGCACCAACATTAACTGGAACTAACGGTAAAAGAGATTCTTTTGGATTTAAAATAACTGGTGTTAATACTTATGATGGTTATATATTAGGTCAAAATATTTAATAATTTATAAAAAAATGAAAAAAACAAAGATTTTTATAATTCAAGGTTATGAAACTAAGGATGCAACTGGCAATCTTGGTGATGTTTGCACTTTTGAAATAATTGCAGATTCAGTAGATAAGGCAATTAAAGTTGCACAATCAATACAAAAAAAATTAGAATATCGAGTAACATCTTATATTGAAAAGGAGAAATAATGGCAAATATACCAGCAAATGTTATTTTAATTTGGACTGGTACTAATGCTAGTATTCCTAGTGGTTGGTCAAGAGTAACCGATTTGGACGACAAATTTCCTAAAGCGTGGGGTGCTGAAAATCCAAACACTACTGGTGGTTCTACTACTCATACACACACTTCACCTTCTTCACATACTCATTCTCTAGCAAATCATACTCACACAGCAAATTATGGTGCTGGTCATATTCCTGGAAATGAAGGATGGAGAAAGACTGCTGGTTCTTATCAATGTCCAAGAGGAGATCATACTCATTCTGTTACAACAGATAATCCTAGTGGTGCAACAAGTTCTTCATCTTCTGTAACCTATGATGCTTGTTCTAATAATCCACCTTATTATGAAGTAATTTTTATTAAACCTACTGGTGCAAATGCTAGTTTAGTTTCGGGTATTTGTTCATATTATAAAGGTGTTTCTGTTCCTGCTGACTATTTTTATTGTGATGGTGCTAATTCTACACCTGATTTAAGAAATAAATATTTAAAAGGTGCAACAACTGGTGCTAATTCTGGAACTACTGGCGGTTCTGTTACTAATGTTCATAATATTAACCACGGTCATACAATTGGTGGTCATACTCATACTTTTACAACAAGTACATATTCTGGCTATGATATGGGAAGAAATACTGGTTGGATAATGGGTTCTTCACCTCATAACCATACTGGCACTACTGGTTCTAGTTCTTCCAATACTGTAAATAATTTTACTGATTTAACAACTACCGAAACGGTTGAACCAGCATATAAAAAAATAGGTGTTATAAAAAATAATGGGGGTAAAGTCGTTTTAGGTTTGGTTGCTATGTGGCTTGGAACAGTAGCTTCTATTCCTAGTGGTTGGGTAATCTGTGATGGGAATAATGACACCTTAGATTTAAGAGATAAATTCATCAAAGTTGGTGCTAATTTAGGTGAAAATAATGCTACTGGTGGTTCAAATACCCATACTCACGCATCTCAAGGACATACTCATACTGGTGCAAGCCATACTCATTCACTCCCTCAATTGGCTCAACCTAATGGAAGTGGAAATGGTGATGATGGTGCTGGTTATCCACCATCAGGTACTTTCGGTGGTGCTAATGATAATATTCACGATGCTATTACTTCTGCTGCAACTGCATTAGGATTGGCAAGTGCTAATACTTCTGCTGATAGTTCAGCAAATCAACCTGCATATAGAACTGCCGCATATATCCAATTAAATAAATTAGGTGGTAGTGCATCTTTCCTTTTAAATTTTATATAATAGATTATGAATTACGAGCATCTAATATTATCGATAATCAGTTTTTTAATAGGTGCTTTGGTTGGTTACATTATCCGAGGCATTGTTATTAATAGTGGGAAAGCTAATGATATGAAAACTTTTGTCTTATTGATAGTATCTTTCGCTTGGTTTGCTTCTGTTATTGTAGAAATTCTTAACCCTCAATATCATACTAATCCAATGATCCACGGTTTAATGGGTTCAATCGTGGGTTTCTTTTATAAGTTAGATATTAAACCAAAAAAAAATGTTAAAAATAATTAATCATTTATTAGAGCATTTGAAAAATAGTATCTTTTCAATAGTTATTTTTGCAACTCTATTTTCAGTTCTAGGATATTATATTCCAAGAGCATATTTTTCTTGGTTCGATCAAACTATTTATTATACGATTAAAGTACCAGTTGAAGTCGAAAAAGACATTTATAAAGCTGGTGATATTGTTACTGTTGAGATTGAAAGAAATGCTTTAATTACAACACAAGGTGTTTCTATCCGAGAATTAATTTTAATCGATGAAAAAGGTAATAAAGAGGTTTTTAGATATACTACTGATTTAGCAATCAATGCTGGAAAAGAAAAAGTTAATGTTGATTGGGTGTTACCACCAAATATAAAAGATGGAGTTTATTTTTTTCAAGGTGTTGTAAGTTATCCAATTAGAGGAATAACTAAATTTACTCCTTTTTGTACAGAAAAATTTACTATTAAAAATTAAAAAAATATGAAAAAGATTTTAATAATAATTGGCCACCAAAACATTAAATTTAACTCTTTGGTTAATTTAAGAGGTAATACTGGAACTGATGGCGAATTAGAAATAAATATTCGAGTTGGTAATAGGGTTTCTGAAATGTTAAGACAAAGAAACTTTCAGGTTGTTCAAACCGATGCTAATGGAAATGACGATAAAACAATTACTTCTCAAGACTTTAATTTGGCATTATCACTCCACTGCGATATGAATACAAATAGTGAAGGTGGTATGTGTGGAAGCGGTGATTCTTCAGTTGATTTAAGCTGGCAAGAAAGTGCCAGAATTAAGAAAGTTTTTGATGACACTTATTTCAAAGAATCTGGTATTAGGAATAAGGGATTTGTTACTGAAGGTATGACAAAGTGGTATATGTGGAAATATTTATCTGATAAAACTCCTTGTGTTTTGTTAGAGATGGGTGAAGCTAAAGATGCACACGATTCTGTTCTACTTGGAAATACCGAACTTATAGCTTCCGCTATTGTTAGGTCAATTTGTAAATCATTTGGTGTATCTTATGAGATACAATCTACTCCAACTGAAAATATCGAGATTTGTAAGACAAGTTTAAAAGCTGCCGAGGTTACTATTACAGAATTAAATAAGACGATAAATACCATAAAAGAACAAAATAGACTATCTTTGGCGAATAAAGATATTGAGTGCCAACAAAAAATACTATCTTATAAGGAAAAAATTATTAATTTAATACAATCATTATGACAGAATCAATTTCTTTAATTCTAGGTTCTATTCTTCCGCCAATTATAGATTTACTAACAAAAAAAGTACCCGATACTAAAATCAGGTTTCTTATTAGTTTAGGTATTTGTATCATTGTTGGTGTTGGTATTAATTATCAAAGTTTCAAATTTGAGGAAATTTTGGAAAGTGTTGGATTAGTTTTCGCTTCTGCTCAAATAGTTTACAAAACTTATTGGTCTAATTCTTCTTTGAGGTCTGAGGCTAATAAATAAAACAACCCGCACAATCTGGGGAGATGGATAACTTTTGATGTTATCAGTGCGGGTTTATATGTATAGTATATCAAACTATAACATATCTGGCAATCTTCTCTAACCACTGCTAATGTCTAAGACAATTTACGATAAGGCTAGAAAAGATTTTGAAGATAATGAATTGGCTGTATTTTACGGCTGTATTATAGTTTTTTCCATTATTTTTATCGTTGGTTTAGTTTTTTTAAAATTTAAACTAAGCTAATATGACTGGCTTTTCTCACGAACTTCTGCACGAGAAAAGAGAAGCCACAAAAAACCATTGTCAAATTATTGGCCAAGAAGTAAATGTTTTAGAAGGCCACCATTGTTGTCCTAAAAGTTTAAATGGTTCAAACAATAAGCATAATTGCGTTATGTTAGCTGGTTATGGTGCTTATTCTGTTTATGGTTTTCCTGTTGAAGATATCCACGAAAAATATGATCGCCTTGCCTTAGATGAAGGTTTATTTCTTCACCCAGATACATTAGAATTAGTTACTAGAGATAAACTACCATTAGATTGTTTTAGAGATAATCAAATGCCAGAGGTTAGAAAAACTAAGAAAAAGAAAAAATCTAAAAAGTAGTTTTAATATATTTACCGTTTCTATAAGAATGAATACTATTATGTTCAGATCTACTTAGAAGTGTTAAATTTTCAATTCTATTATCAAGTTTATTAAAATTAATATGGTGGACTATTTCAGTTGGTAATAATCTTCTTCCTAATTTTTGTTCCATTAAATATCTATGTTCTTTAATTTTTCCTCTTTTACAATAAGATTTAGATATATGAATTTCCCAATAACCATCTGTCGATAATACCTTTTCTTTTTTTTCTAATCCTGCACATTTTTTTGAACATCTGATTTTATTCCGACTTCTTTCTATCTCGCTTTTTTTACCTTCAAAATTTTTACCGCAAGTAGGACATTTTAAAATAACTATCCCTTTTCTATTTTTATGTCTAAACTTTAATCTACATTCTTTTGAACAAAAATGTTTTCCTTTTATAATATCTGATGGACATAGATAGTTTTCAAAGATATTTCCACACTCATCACAAATAATACATCTAAGTTTTGGACTTTTATTGGTTTTTTTCTTCATAATTACATTATACCAAAGTATATCGGTGGTGTATATTTATCAGTTAAAAAATGTAAAAAGAAAAAGAAACGAAGATAAATTATATAATAGGTTATGGATAAGACAAATTTACTAGAACATTCACTGGTTGGAAATAAACCAGTAAAAAATGTTGCCGTATCAAATGGTAATGGAGTTGTTATCAATCCATCTACTTCAGAAAAACAAGATACTTTAGCTGGTAAAATTGATACCTTATTAATTGAACTTCAACAAAAGACTGAACCAAGTAATATCCAAATGGGTGAATTAATACCTATGCTTAGGTCAATCTTAACTGCCATAGCTAACCCATCTTATGTTGATAAGTCTTTAAATTCCATTAGAATTGGAAATAATACAGTTACTTTTGCTGCCAATCAAGACATTAGAACATTAACTAATTTAACAAATTTCGGAACATTTCCTGCCGATCATCTACAAAGAATGGAAAATATGGTTGCTTGGTCCACTAATATTAGAAATTTGATAACATAAAATATGGCAAATAATTTTAAAAAAGTAATAGATAGACAAATGTGGGTTCAAGTTGCACCTGCACCAAACGCACAAGCTGCTGGTATGGGTATAGCTTCTGATTTAAGAAATGATATTTCTCGCAATCCTTTCGTCTATTCTTTAATCTCGGCTGCTATTCTAAATAGATTTAATATTATTACTAAATCCCATAATTTAGCTGTAAACCCTGGTCTTGGTGGTACTTTTGCTGCTGGTGCTGGTTGTGTTTTTGCACCATCTTTTTCTCTTGTTGGTGCTATTGCTGCTGGTGCTTCAACTACAAGTATACCTACTTCTACTGTTTTAACTGCTGTTGGTGTCAATATGTTGGCTAATCGTGGTGGTTCTGGAGATTATGGATTTAAAGTTCGTATTATTGGAAATTCTGCTGGTGGTAGTGGAAAAATTGAAGAAAGATGGATAATTGGAAATACTGGTGGTACTACTCCAACACTTCTACTTGATACACCACTTACCTTTACTCCTGCTTCTGGTGATTCTTATGAAATTCTTGGTGGTAAAGTTTATATGTTTTCGGCTGGTGCTTTAGCGGCTACAATTTTTAGATCATTTGAAGTTGCCACAAATACTCTTGCTTCACTAACAAATACAAATTTACCTGCCACTATCGCTACTGAATTTAGTGGTGTTGCTCTTGATGAACAATATGTTCCTTATGATGCTAAACCAGGTGAAGGATTTTTGACTGGAGATTCAACCTATGACTTAAATTGTCCTTGTGGAATTAAAAAATGTTTATCTGCTACAAATTCAGCTATCGGAAGTTTAACTGGTCAAGCAAGTGGTGGAGATTTTGGTGTCCTTACCAACGAATATCGTAATTTTCAAATAAGAATTGTTGAAGATACCGCAATTCCAACTGCTGTTGGTCAAAGAAGAATAATTGCTTCTCATACTGGCGGTACTCTTGGTTCTAATGTAACTCCAGTTTATACTCTTGGTTCTAACTGGGCAGTCACACCATCAACTACTGCTAAATATGTTATTGAATATCCAAACCAACTTTTAATTTGGTCGTCTGCAACTGCGGTAACTTATACTTATAACTATACCAATGCTACTCAAAACAATGGTACTAATTCAATTAATGCTGGTGCTTGGTCTGCTACCTATTTTGGAAACAGAGGTGGAAATATGGGTGCTGGTTGTACTTCTTTTGGTTCTTTTGGAATTAGACCTGATGCTGGTAAAAATTCTCGACATTCTCACATTTTCTCTTTTAGGGGTGGAAATGCTACTACTTTAGATGTTTTAGATATTGCTGGTGGCACGACTGGTGCTTGGTCAAATAATATAGTTTATGATGGTGGTATTGCTTTAAATACTGGAAGTTGTGGTAAATATGCACCTTTTGATAATGAAGGTAAGTTTGGTTATCTTAATATTTATGTTGCTTCTTTAGTCAGCCAAATGTATCGTTTTGATGTAAAGAATCGTGTTTTATCACCATTTACTCCTACTGATTGGATTCAGGCTGGTACGGCTGCTGCTGGAGATAGACTTGCCACTTATTGTGCTATAGATGGCGATGATAAATATACGACTTTATTACTCCAAGCCCACGCCTCAACTATTGCTCAAGAATTAATAGTTCAAGTTTAAAAATGTATTTACCAAATGAAGATGAAAAAACTAAAGCATTAAATACTGTAGATTATTCTCATCACGAAATTCATAGTGGCTCTAGTTTTACTTCTTGTCATAAGGCTGATGTAGCCAATGGTGCTAATCTTGATATTTTAGTTGTTACTCCAAATACTACTAAATGGTCGCATTTAACCTATGAATTAGAAGTAGAAGCTGAAACTGATGTTAATATCTACGAAGCACCAACTGCTTCAAATAATGGAACTCCTCTTGCAGTATTTAACAGAGATAGAAATAGTAGTAAAACTGCTGGTACAACTGTTTTTCATACACCAACTATTGCTGGTGGATCAGAAGGAACTTTAATCAGATGTTGGCACTTAGGTAGTGGAAAGACATTTGGTGGTGGTGATAGGGGTACACACGAAATAATTCTAAAACAAAATACTAAGTATCTTATCAGACTTACTAATGCCACTACTGGCAATAACTATATGTCGGTAAAGGTGGATTGGTACGAACACACTAATAAATAATTAAATATAGAAAACTTCAACCCCACTCTGGATCTCTAATTCTTCCATTCGGATACTTTTTCTTTTCCAATTATCTCGAATCTTTATAAAATTCTTAATTGGTATTTTAATTGCTTTTTTAAATCGTCTTGGTTGATAGAAAACTATCACCACACTAGCAGAATAGGCCCTTATCCATACAACATCAAATGGTTTTTGAGATGAGAAGCCATTACTTGCCGCTGTGTCTGGAATCTTCAACCATAGGCCATCTAGTGAGTTGGTCAAACCTAAAACTTGGTGATCAGCTACCCTATTGAAGGCGAAAGACTTCACTTTTTTACTTAAATCAACTATTTTCATTTCCCAACATTCAGTCGATGCTGGTCTTTTCTTTTCAATAAAATGTTTCCAATCGGTAGTGATGTTAGATTCTCTCATACTTTTCGTTTTCTAATGGATTATCAGTTAAATTACTAAAATATAATTTTTGAGTACATTCACCACACCTTAAACAATTCCAATGGTTCATTTTTGCATAATTTATTTTGAATCCTTTTATCTTAATACTTGCCCTGACTATATTTTTGTGGCCAAATATTTTACAGATTATATTCATTTTTTTCTCATCTCTTTAACTTCTAATAGCAATAAGGTTATTATTGCACCAAAACAGTAAAACATAAATAGAAATAATTTATAGTCCATATTTATTTTAATTTTTTAATCTCCTCTTTAATCTCATTACGGAGTTGGTTTCTAATTGATTTGTTTCCATTTCCAGTATTATCAAAAGAATTTCCTTTCCACCCACTTTCATCTTCCTCTTTCAAACACTCTAAGTTTAATATTTGTTTAGTGGCTAGTTTTCTGCCTTTTAGGTTAGCATTAATAATCATCTTCATACATCTAAAACAAGTTGCTATTCTTTTGCCTTTATCATCATAACGACAAGTGCATTTAATTTGTTCTTTAGAGATATAGTTTTGGTTAATCCAATCAAACATTTTATCTACTTTAAAATAATTTCCTTCAACTAGTAAAGAACTTCCATCTTTACCTAATGAAATACAACCACCGAATAAGTTAGTAAATTCTTCTCTTAGTTTATTCATCTTTCTTATTAAGTAAATTAATAACTGTTTCTGCTATTCCATCATAATCGTAAAGACCTGTCATATTGTCTTTGTTTTGTTCTAATATCTCCTCTAATAGTTCTGTTCTTTGTTGGGTAAGTAAGTCTTTAATAAAATATTTAACTCTATCTCCACATCCATAAGTTCGGTGATAACCATCTTTAACAAGATATTCTAAACCTATAAATTCTTTATCAAACTTTTTCTCCCAATCTAATTCTTTAGTTTTCTTTAATTTTTGTGTCATATTAGGTTATATTTTTAGTAATCATAGTTGGTGAACTAGATTTTATTGAATAAGTAATTTTATTTTTTACAGAGTGTTCTTTAATCCAAACTAAAATGTCGTGAAAAGCTAAAGTTCTTCCGTCCATTAAATCCTGACAACTACCTAAATCCTCTTTATGATTTTTAATTTCAGATTTAATATAATCTACTAATTCTTTAATTTTCTTTTTATCTAGTGATTTTTGGTTAGTCATAATTAATCTAAATATTTTCTAATACCTTCTTCATAATTTAAGCAGTATCCAGAAGTAATTGTAGGCATATACCGATATTCACTTCCAAACCTTGACTTACAAATGCCATCATTTCTATTTAGTACCCAAACAACACTTTTACCTAAAATAAAAAATATTACCGACATAAATACCCAGATTATTATTTTTTCTTTTATCCCCTTTCCCTCTGATGATTTAGATTTCATAATTTTATGATTCCACTGCTAACTAAATTGTGTTTATAATTTCTATGCCTACTTTGATATCTATTGTTACTTTCCTTTGTGTAGTATTTGGTCCAGTCGTGTAGTTCTACCACTCTTTTCAACCTTTCTGGATAGAGTATAAACTGGACCGTTCTTCTACTACATTGTTTTTCATATAAGCGGGATATTTCTCTTATCCCTTTTTTATCGACAAAAAACAAATGCCTTATGTTTTCTTTATCTTCGGGTAATACTTTTACCCTTTTATCAAAAACTGTTCCACTAATAATAGCTTTATCGCTTTTGAATGGCATTTTATTTTTCTTCTTTATTACTTTCTGGAATATTAGTAACTAGGACATCGGTGGTTAAAATCATCATACCTACAGAAACGGCATTGATTAAAGCCGATTTAGCAACTTTAAATGGATCGATAATTCCATACTCTAACATTGAACAGAATTTCCCATCGATAGCATCATAGCCAAGATATAGTTCTGGATCAGAGGCTAATCTTTCTCTTATAAAACTAACAATATATCCAGAATCTTCTCCAGAGTTTTTAGCCAATATTCTAGTTGGTTGTTCTAAAGCATATCCAAGGATATCTAAACCTAATTGTTCTTCTCTATTTTGAAGTTTAACTTTGGCCAGTTCCATCGCACACTTAATTAATGAAACTCCACCACCAGGTAGAATACCGTCATCAACTGCAGCTTTGGTAGCACCAATAGCATCTCTAACTCTTTCTAGTCTATCTTTCATTTCAACTTCAGTAGCACCACCAACCCTAACTACAATAACTCCACCAGCTAATTTAGACATTCTTTCTTGCAGTTTTTCTCTATCATAGTCTGAAGTTGTTTTAGTAATCAATTTTTTAATATTGGAAACTCTATTATCGATATCTTCTTTATTACCCATACCACCAATAATCTTGGTTGAATCTTTTGAAGATATAATCGAACTTGCTTGGCCACAATATTCTACTGGATCGATGTCGGCAAACTTTAAATTCAAATCTTCAGAGATAACTTTACCACCAGTAACTATGGCGATATCTTCCAACATATCTTTTCGTCTATCACCGAATGCTGGTGCTTTGACTGCGGATATATTAAACACACCTTTCATTTTGTTTATGATTAATGCGGATAGTGCATCACCACTAATTTCATCAGCGATGATTACAAAGTTTCTGGTTATCTTTAAAAGTTTATCTATAAGTGGAAGGATCTCATTTATTGAGGTGATCTTTTTATCGGTGATAATTATGTATGGCTTCTCAACAACTGATTCCAATGTTTCAGGATTGGTGGAAAAATATGGAGAAACGAATCCAGAATCATATTCCATTCCAAATGTTTCTTTAATTTCTATTCCCATTCCATTACCTTCTTCACAAGTTATCACTCCGTCTTTACCAACTTTAATGATAGATTCGGCAATAACATCTCCAATTGATTCATCTCCAGCGGAGATTGCTGCAACCTGTTTAATTGATTCCTTATCATCTGATTTAATATCTTTCTTTATTTTAGTTAGTTCATTAATCACTATCTCTAAACCTTTTTCTAAACCCTTTCGGATAATCATAGGGTTAGCACCAGCGGCAACATTCTGTAAACCTTTGTTGATTATAGCTTGGGCCAAACAGGTAGCGGTAGTAGTACCATCACCAGCAACATCATTGGTTTTTGAAGATGCTTCTTTAACTAATTGGCAACCCATATTTTCAAATGGATCTTCAAGTTCGATCTCCTTAGCAACTGATACTCCATCGTGTAAAACTACTGGACCACCCCATTTTTTATCAATGGCAACATTCCTTCCTTTAGGTCCAAGCGTAGTACAAACCGAATCGGCTAATACATTAACACCTTTTAATAATGCTTGTCTGGCCTCTTGGCCGAATTTGATTTGTTTTGCCATAATTAGTTTTTATAGAAAGCAATAACTTCTGCTTTATTTAGAATTAATAATTTTTCTCCATCGACTTCGTATTCAGTGCCGATGTATTGTCGATAAATAACTTTCCACCCTTCAGTATAAGTTAGGCCTTCATTATTACCAACAGAAATAACTGTTCCCTCAATTGATCTTTGAGTTTTTTCTGGTAAAAATATTCCCGATTCTGTTTTAGTTTCGGCTTGATCTGGTTTTACTATTATATAGTTTTCGTTTGGTATTAGGTTCATACTAATTTAAAATAATAATTGCTCTCTAAAGATGTGTGTACCTTTTTCGAGTTGTTTTTTTTCTTTTAATTCTACTATCTTTTTTTCTCCTTTCAATTCTGGATGTAAATGTTTAATCATTCTAGCAGCCCGACTAACACTATCTGGTGAGTTCATAGCAAGAAAATCTTGTTTATAAATTGCACCATCACTGCTAACAAAACCATTGAACTCGTAGAATTTCCACACTAATTGCTTATCAGAGTTTCTAACATCTGGATAACATTCAAGTAAAAATTTAACCTGATCGTAAAGTTTTGTGCTATTCATAATTATTTTAAATAAAGTTGTATGGGTTCTTCCAATTTTATATTTTGGCTTTCGAAGTCTTTAATATCATTCTGATATTTTTTAACAACCAAACAAAGGAATAATGAAGTTACTAAAAATGAAATCACCGTAGCAGTAACCAATCTAAGAGCAATTTTTTTAGCCTCATTATAACCACGAGCATAACCTCTGGCTTCTTTTCTAAAACCTTCTCTCCAAATTAAAAAATCAACACTGAAAGCAACCTCATCTAAGTTTGGGTACTTTTTATTGATATTTAATATTTCAAGAGTAGAACTTCCTAAGAAGGAATCCTTGTTGAAATTATATTTTGCTTTAACTTTTTTCTCTGTTTTCTTTTTCATTTTATTTAATTAAATTTTTAATAGATTCGAGTAGCCTCAATTTTGATTTTGAATCTAAATTATTAAACTGTCTTTTGACTTCCTTTCTGTCAAAACCATTTCTCTTGGCGTATCGACTTAATAACTTACAAATTTTTTGATTCATATTTTTTTAAGTATTCTATAACGGCAGTTCGAATAAACTCTGCTCGTGTTCTAATTTCTTTATTTCTAATAGAATCCATTTTTTTAATTAATCCTAATGGAAATCCAATATTCAAATTAAACAATCTGCTTTTATTTTTCATAGTAATCCTTCACCTTCTAAAAATTCTTTTATTTGATAACCGTATTTTTTGATTTGTTCTTCTGCTCTATTTAATCTTCGTGGAACTTTCCAGATTAATGAACTATCAAACCTTTTAGTAATTGGATCAAACCTAAATAGTTCAGCTTTCTTAACTGGCATTCCAACTAATTCAGTTCCTAGAAAATAAAAGTCCAATTGGCCAGTGTTAGACCAAGTAGAAGAATCTTTAGCCGAAGAACATTTAAACTCGTAGATAGTTGGATTATCGTAGGTATCTAATTCAAAAGATAAATTAATATCCTCACTATATTCAACCACAAACTTTAAATCTTTTTGATCTGATACTGGAGATATTAATTTTCTACCACCTAGTTCTGGTGGCAATCTTTTATAATCTCGGATATACATTCTAGTTGCTAAATCAAAATCAATACCTCTTTGCATTTGTGGAGATATTTCTACTGGAATCCTAAGATAGGTATTAATAACTCTTTCCATATTTCCAGACTTGAAGGCTTGGAGTAAAGAGTATGATAATCTTAACTTCATTTTTTTACTGTGGTAATAACGACTGATTCGGTTCGTTCTTTAAGAACAACACCTTCTGGAACATCTCCAGATTCTTTGATAGCCCTTTCAACCGCATCTGGCAAAACTTTATATTTAAGTTCGGTAGTAGCAAATCCTTTTGCTTCAGCAAGTTGTGGATCTGTCAATGAAAATCTTTCACCGAAAAATCTTTTACTAACCTTAACTTCATCGCCTTCAATCTTAATACAATTGCTGGCAATCATAGCTTCTTTAAGTCTATCCTTTAATGCTCTTTCGGCTTCTTCAAATCTCTTTTTTAAATCAAGATAGGTTTTAATTACTTCTTCACCTTTTGGATTAATGGCTAAACTTCCACCTTTTTGTTTGACTAATTCAATATCAGATATTTTGAATTGTACTATTTGATTATCAGTGTTCATAATTATTTACCAATGCTGGCCATATAATTTTTAAGAATGACATTGGCCTCTGCCATAGTAAGCTGGTGATCGGGTTCAGGTATTTTCTTTGCCGTCACCAGCCTAGTAATATACTCCACCTGCTTTGATGTGGCCATAGCCACTGCAGGACCTTCAGTACCCTCTTTAGAAGAAACCGAAGGAACTGCACTAGCCACGGGCTTAACAATTTCAACTGGAGTTTCTACAATGTTTGCTTGATCCATTTCGTCTGAAGTATAAAGTCCAGACAGATCTTGCGGGAATGCTTTTCTAAGTGCTAAGGCTTCGGCAACTTTAGCCAACATTACTTCTGGCATCTTGGCCCACATCGCTTGTGGTTTACCGTCCTTACCTGTTTGTGCATAAGACTTATATAAAGCAACACCATAGACTGCTTCTTTAAAACCTTTTCTCCAAATACCAACTCTTGAAGCGGCTGGTGCTTTTTCTTCTAACCAGACATCTTTCCATAGTCCATCAGCACCGCACCACTCTGGAGAAGTTTGACCTTCGTATTCTCCAGATCGTTCAGCAACAACTCTAAAACCATCAATAGAAGTTTGGATTGTTGGCTTGGAAACATATTGGCCATTTTGATAGACCTGTCTTTTAATAAAATATATTTGACGATTGAGTGGATCTAATCCAGTTCTCTTGGCTTGGTATAGAAAAAGTTGTAGTTCATCATTAGTAGCACCTACGGCTATCTGGCTTTTAATGAGTTCTACTTGCTCTTGGGAAAAATTAATCTTATCTAAGGTTTGTACTTGATTATCTTTGTTCATTGAAAGTATGTTACCATTATTTCAATATGTTGTCAATATGATAATAATATCGTTTAGTTCCGTATTACTGGTGGTATGTGTAGGCAAAATGGATCTTCTTTCTCTTTAAAATGTCTTTTCTTTTTTCCTTCTTCAAATGCTGGAATCATAAATTGTTTTTCTTCTGATTGGTTTGTTTGGTGGCAAGGATCAAAGGATATAAACTCTAAGATATACCACTTGCCTTTGTCGGTCCAAGTTATTATTCGGTCAAATTTCTTTGGTTCTATTTTATCTACTCTAACCATTTGCATTTTCTTTTTACTGAAAAGATTTTGAATTTCTTTTTTGGAAAATATACTTCGGCATCTTTCGTTATCGATTATGTGTTGTACTCTTTCTTCTGTTGTCGTCCAAATTATGAAGTTAGAAAAGCCTAACTCTCCAAGTGTTATTAGATTCAAGTCAATGTTGGGCATTAAAAAAATCACAATTTAGTTTATCATTTTTTTCCAAAAATTAGTTCGGCTACATTTTCCATCTCATCACTACTTAGTGTTTTTGTTTTATCTGGTTCTGATAGCAACCTTATTTGTTCTTTATATTGTGTAGCTAAAACACTGTCGCACTTAAACTTCCACCAGTTCGGTTCTAAGGAACTCTTAGGCCAACCGTTCTTCCACCTTTGTCTTAATAACATTAGCTTTAGATTAAGTTCCTCAACGGTTTGCATTCTTTATTCTAACTCATATTACTTGACATAGTAATCTGAAAATTATTCAATATAGTATATGACAGATATTAAAACAGCAATCGGACCAGTACCAACTCCAGTTCCACCTAGTGGTGCTAGTTACACTCCACAATTAACAGGCGGACAAATTTATCAAGATACCACTACTCCGAATTGGGATAATTGGAATAAAGGATGGAATGAGGGTTTTAATAACGCTGGTAAATCTTATACTGGAAGTGATAAAGACTTTGGTACTGGATATTTAGTTGGTCAAAAAGAGTATGCTACTAGGAATAAAACAGCTACCACAAAACCAACTGCCGATAACTCCTTACTTAAAACAACAACTGAAACAAATCCAAATCCTAGTCCTGATAATTCTGGTAATAATAATGCTGATCCAGAGGGTGATGCAAAAAATAAATATAAAGAAATAACTGGCGAAGATCCAACTGCTGACTTACTTGAAAAGTGGAAAAAGTCTGGTCAAGACTTAACTAAGTTAGCTGAAGAAAATGCTAGGTTAGATATGGAAAATGCTGATAGAGAATATAAGGCTACTATGGATGCTCTCGGTTTACAAAAGGGTTATGTTAAATCATCTGGTGAAAAACAAAGAACTAGATGGAATGAAAGAGAAGCAGAACTAAAAGGTGAAGCAGATGTTCAAAGTGAAAAAGATTTGGCCAAGGTTGAAAAAGAAAAGCAATCTTACGAAGGAGAATATGAAGGTGATAAATCTACTCTTGCACAAAACTGGAAAGATCTATCTCGATATACTCAATCACTTCAAAGGGCTTCTGGCCGACAAGATTCTTCTTTTGGTAACTTTGCTGAAACAAAACAGTTGATGGATTTCAATAAAGGATTAAGAGTTTTGGCTACTGAACACTCGTCTGTTCTTGGTGAATTTGCTACTGCCGTTACTGATACTCTTGATTATTACAAACAACAGAAGTCTGAAATTACTCGTAGTGTTTCTGATAATTTGGCTAAGATCGATGATTGGGAACAAGCACAAATAGTTTCTATCCAAGGACAAGAAGGTATTAGTCTTGCTAAAAAACTTAGTGATATTAACAATGCTACTAAACAAGCTAATAATTTGAAGATGCAGATTCAACAGAATATTGATAATAAAATATCTACTCTTGATACTTGGTTGCTTCAAACAAAAGTAAACTTCCAAGACCAAGTTGCTTTGCTTGCTAAATCTGCTTCTGGTGCTGCCAGCTCTAAAGACCAGGCTGCTGCTCTATCTACTTACTTAAAGAATATGAAATCATCTTTGGATCTTGGTATGAGTTCTTATGTCACTGATCCAATTGTTGCTGGTAATGTAAATAAGGGTGAGTATTTATATGATGCTACTACTGGTAAATATATTCCAGTTAAAGGTGGCACTGGTAAACAATACGAGCAAGAAAAAGAATCTGGTTTAAATGTCGCAAAAACATTTTTAAACAACGCACTTGGCGAGATCTAAATTGTATAATCAAGTATGAGCTTACTTGATAGCATCAAGTCTTATTTCTCAAAGAAGAAAGAAGATGAGATATTAAATACAACTCCTATTAAAATGCCGATGTCAAATATCGGTGTTGGTAGTAACCAGATAACAATTCCAAAACAAGAGAACGAACTATCTCAATCTATATCAAACTACTTCAAGCCTACTCCAAATGTTAGGATAAGAGATGTGGTTAGAGAAATTCCTGGTGCTTTCCAAGAAGTTATTGGAGAACCAATATTAAAATCAGTACCCCAAGCATTGTTATCTTTTAGTGAATTGAATAATCCAGATTTAACTCCTGACAGAATAGAATTACCAAAGAATAAAATTACTAAAGCACTCTTACCAAAGGATCAAGGGATTGAAACATACCAAAAAACTTCTAAATGGATGTCTAAAGAAACAGGCCTACCACAAATAGTTACCTTACCTTTAGTTGCTGTCGGTGGTTTACTTGATATCCCTGATCCAAGCGATATCTTAGTGTTAGGTGGTAAGGCATTGATTAAAAAACTTGGTAAAGAAGTAGCTGAAGATAGTGTGACATTAACGATGAAAGAATTAGTAGATCAAACCTCTCCAGGTTTTGTTAAGAGATTGATGGAGATTGGTGGGGTTGATACTCCAACTCATACAATCACTTATGATCCAGTTGGTGATGGTGGTGGACTGTTTGATATTATCCCTAAGATTACAAAGAAAACAACTGATTTAATTAGTAAGGTTGGTGATGCTAAAAAGAATATCAACACCGCTGAAGTTGGTCTTGATTTAGCTAAGACTGAAAAGATTGGTTTAAAACAAACGGCTGAAGAATTAAGACAACCATTTGGTGATGAGATGATTTCCAAAGCTAAAAATCTTGCCAAGTCTAAACTTTATAAAGAGGGAGATATTGAATCAATTAGAACTGCTGCTGATCCAGATACTAATACCTTTATTTCCGACTTAACTGAAAGAGTAAGACAAACATTAAACAAACCTGATATGAGTGAGGATGATGCCTTTAGATATATTACTGAACTTCCAAACAAAACTATCAAACCAGGTGGGGTAAAAATAAAACAAGAAGAACTTGGAATTGCTAATCAAGAACTCCAAGATACTATTAAAGGCCACGGTGTTAAGGTTTATAAAACTTTAGATACTCCAGAAGGTCCTGTTGGTATTCCAACTATTAAACAAACTAAAAAAACATTTAGACAATTAGAAGATGAGGCCGATGCTTCTTTATTCAATAAGTATCAAGCCAAACCATTTACTGATATGGGTGAATCAGTTGAAGATGTTGTTAAACAAACTGGTTTTAATAATATGATGAGGGCTGCCGACAAATCAATCCCTGGTGTAAAGATTCCATTAAAGGTTGATGCCACTGTTCCGACTGATGTAGTTGCTGAACTCCAAAAGATTAAATTACAGAAAGGATATGATGTTGCGACTAAACAAACTCCTCGTGTCTTTCAAGGATTCTTTGGACCTAAGTCTGCTAATGAAGTCTGGCTTAATGATGGTTTAAAAGAGGGATACCAAGGATTTCAAAACTATATTAAGAAAAACATTGAAGCCATTGGTCCACTATTTGATGGCCTTGGTAAAAAAGAAAGAGAAGCAATAACACTATTCGGTGAAGGTAAAATGACGATTGATGAATTAACCAGTAGTTTTCCCAATACTTATAAACAAATAGTAGCGGCTGATGCTGCGATCCGAAAGTATTATGATGATGCCTTTGCTTTGGTTAATGAGGCTAGAAAGTCTGTTGGTCAAGATCCAATTGGTTATACTCAAAACTACTATACATTAATGCAAGATACTTCCAAACAAACTAAAAGTATCTTCACTGATATTCCGACTGATGTTCGTGGTTATTCTGTTGCTAAACAAAACTGGCCACAAAAGTTTGCATCATTCTTATTGCACCGAAAAGGAAATGATATTGATAATCGATTACTAGATGCTAGAGATATTCTTGATGATTACATTAGATCTGCTGGTTATCAAATCCATATTAGTCCAACGATTGAGAAGATGAATAACTTGATATCGGTTGCTAGAAAAGTCAATCAAGAATTACCACAACCAAATAATACTTTAGTAAATTATATTAACTACTTAGAGTATCGGGCTGCATTATTAGCTGGTAAAAAATCTGCTGGTGAAACTGCTTTGTCTATGTCTGTCGGTCCAGAGGTAAGTGATTTCTTAAAGACTATTCGTGGAAACTTAGGTAGAAACTTAGTTGTAAAAAGTCCTACTTCTGGTTTCACTAATTTAGTTCCGATAGTTAAATATGTATTACCTGAAGTTGGCCCTGATAGTTTAAGGATAGGTATGAAGCGAGCATTAACAAATACCTTGAATGAAGCTAACAATTTTACTGATGCAACTACTGGTATCCAATCACAATTTTTAAGAAACAGATATAACATTGATCCGATGGTTAAAAGCCTAACTCAAAAACTAACTGATATCGAATGGCCAGTGATAGGGTTTAAACAAATGGATGAGTTTGCGGCCAATGTTTCTTTCTTTGCTGCACAAAATAAATTCCTAAAGGAAGGAAAGAATTTACAAGAAGCAACCAAGTTGGCTGATGATATGTTGGCCAATCTAATTACTGATAGAAGTCTAGGCCAATTGCCAAATCTAATTATGGATAAAGGTATTATGTCTTTGTTCACAATGTTCTTACCTGAAAGATTAAATGAAATATTTATCCAGTATGCTGATACCCTCGCTGGTCTAGCTGGTCCTAAGAAACTTCAAGCCTTGGGTAAATTCATCTACTATACAATGGCTGGTCTGGCTATCAATGAGTTATCAACTGCTGTCTTTGGTAGGCCATTCACTGATTCGATTGCTACTGCTATTGAAGATACAATTAAACAACGAGATGAAACTGATAGTGCCTTTACCACTGGAATTAATTTAGTTGGTAATGTTGCTAGTCAAATACCAATTGTTGAATCATTTGTTGGTGGTAATAAATTACCCATAACTTCGGCATTTCCTAGTCTAAGACAA
>Ga0209098_1001583_pt1 | contig 21494 bp, 20 predicted proteins | sample AD_JPNHW1_MetaG_FD_184429 | JGI IMG/M metagenome (GOLD analysis project Ga0209098, IMG submission 184429) | Active sludge microbial communities of municipal wastewater-treating anaerobic digesters from Japan - AD_JPNHW1_MetaG (SPAdes) (version 2) | ecosystem: Engineered > Bioreactor > Anaerobic...
ATTAAATCCCCTATCATCAATCATTACAAAAGCGATTGCCTTTGTTTTATCATGCGACAAACTGACTTGTATTGTCAATTTATTATCAAGATTGTTTAACAATCTTATTTTTGGAAAATTATTTTCAATGTGATAAACTTCTATCATATTTAAAGGCGGATGAGAAATATTTAATCCTGTAAGTGCTTTTAAAACAGCTTCTTTAGCGCAGAATCTTACGGCAAAATGCTTTGCAGGCAGTTTTTTGGATAAACAATACTCCTGTTCGGATTTTGTGTAAACCCTGTCCAAAAAATCCTGCGATTTATCCTGAAATCTTCTTATATCTTCAATATCAACGCCAATACTCATAAATTAATAATAATAAAAACCCTATCGAAAAACAATAGGGCTTTTGCTTTTATTAAATTAGGTTAATGTTTATCCTCTCAGCTTTTTTGATTTACCAAACTATGTACTATTTTGCTGAATTTTTCTGCATCTAAGCACGCTCCGCCGACAAGACCGCCATCAATGTTGCTTTGAGCAAATAATTTGTCTGCATTGCTATCATTTACACTTCCGCCGTATAAAATTGAAACATCTGCCGCGTTTTGTTCGCCATATATTTTTGCAATTTCATTTCGTATCATTCGACACATTCTGTCAGCTTCATCGGCATCACAGGTTTTTCCTGTATTAATTGCCCAAATAGGTTCGTATGCTATAACAACTTTTGTTATATCTTCTTCTTTAATATTTTTTAATGCTTTTATAACCTGTGTAGAAACCACATCATCGGCATCGCCTGCTTCTCTTTGTTTTAAAGATTCACCCACGCACACAACAGGCATTAACCCTTTTTCAAGTGCGGAAAGTGTTTTTGCGTTAACTTGTTTATCGGTTTCTGCAAATTTGCCTCTTCTTTCGGAGTGCCCTATTATGACAAAATCCGCTCCTGCTTCTTTGTACATATCCTGAGATATAGCCCCTGTAACAGCTCCGCCTTTTTCTATGCCAAGATCGGCTTCCTGCCCGCCCAATTTGATATTTGCCATATCTACATAATTTCTACCCTCTTTAACTTTACAAAAAGCCAACGCCGTTGGAGCAAAGCCTACATAAATATCGTTATGAGTAGGCAAATCCAACATTTCAAAAGCACTTCTGTTAATAAGTTCTGATGTTTCTTTCGGGCTTTTGTTCATTTTCATATTTCCTATTACCATAGGTTTACCAGTGAAATTCATATTTGTTTGTATTGAATTAATTCTCATCTTTTATCCTTTCTTCTGAAATACAAAGCAAAGATATAAAATATCTTTGCTTTGTATAAATAATTTATGCTTTTATATCAAGATTTTTTGCCAATTCGACAGCTTTGGTTGCTTTATCTGTTGCATCCATTGCCTGACCTGAAGAATTTAACATATCGGTTTTTCTTGCGCCTATTGTTTCAAGAGTTTTCATAATAGGTTTTCCGTAAGTTCTGGGGTCAATAGATGCTTTATCTGTAACGTCAAGTTCTCCTGCGACATTTTTGAACGTTCCAACATAGCCCAGTCTAAAATCAGTATCTACGTTAACTTTTGAAATACCTCTAAGCGTTGCTTCTTTATACATTTCTTCGGGAACACCTTTTCCAAAATAATTAGCAGTATTTGATTTCATTGCCTCTATTGCGCTTAAAACAGTCAAAGCACCTGCTCTGGAATTAACTAAATCATTAATACTGTTTTCTAAGGTTTCAAATTTTTTACGGGGAATAACCACGCTTTGATTAAACATGTCAATCAAATCTTTTGGGGCACTTGACGCACCGTGTAATACAAAAGGATATTGTCTCCATCCTGCATCACCGGGCTTTTTACCTATGTTTTCGGGCAATATTGCTTCGACCGCTTTTTTAATTTCAGATAACCTTTCGAAATCTAATTGCGGTTTTTCGTCAGGACGGAATTTAACCGCACCGTGGGATGTTCCGATTGAAATTGCAAGCGAATCACAACCGGTTTCTTTTACAAACCTTGCCGCCTCTTGAGGGTCTGTAAATTTAGAAGTTTTATTTGAAACTTCATCTTCAACACCTGCAAGTTTTCCCAATTCTGCTTCTACAAAAATACCTTTTGAATGTGCATAATCAACAACTTCTTTTGTTAATCTGATATTTTCATCCAACGGAAATTTTGAACCGTCAATCATAACAGAATCAAATCCGCCGTCAATACACTCCTTACATACTTGGAATGTGTCGCCATGGTCAAGGTGAAGCATTACGGGAATACCTTTTGCCTCTTCTTTTGCAACTTTTACCATTTGAACCAAATAAGGAAGCCCCGCATAATCTCTTGCACCTTTAGATGCTTGAATAATTAAAGGGGATTGTGTTCTTTTTACCGCATTAATTATCCCGTGGACATTTAAAAGATCGTTCACATTAAACGCCGGTATAGCATAACCTTTTTCTAAAGCATGCTGATAATATGCTCTTGTCTGTGCAAGTTTTTGTGCCGGTGATAACTCTGTATTATTGCCAAAATTTACTTTTTGAACATTTGTTCTTTGTACCAATGCAATATTTTTGTTTGCATAAAACCCCTGTGTTTGTAAATTAACCCTCATTATTTTTAACTCCTTAAACTGTTTACAACATGCTTTAAAAAGCGTAAAAATATTTTTTGCTACCAAATTTTAAAAAAATTACATTTCTTAATAACAATAGGGCGGCGGATTTTTTAAAAAATCCGCCGCCCTATATTATTTCAATAAAATTACAACTCCGCCAACTGTTGTCTTAAATCAATTATTTGCTGTGTGTAATATTCAAGCCAGGTTTGTTCTGTTGTTTCATCTTTAACTTCGGGCTCTGCGATTGCCCTTATTCTTTTTATATCAAACTCTTCTATTTGAGTTTTCAAATTTTCGATATCGGCTTCTCTTTGTTCTTGAATTCTTGCCTGAGCATATTCTTGAGTGTGAGAAATATCAGTTAATATTCCGTCAATGACTCTATATTTTTCGGGCTCAAAGGTCGCATAGTCAATATCTACATAAACATAATCCAAATAAGGATTTTCGCACCAGCTTAATAATTTATTTTCTTCAATTTCTACGTACATTTTTATACCTTTCTTTATTATTTTTTGTAAAATTACAAGTTATATCGCTAAGAGCTTATGTTCCCTTCGTTGGGAAAAATTTAAGGTGTTTCCACGAACTTCCGTCATATTCATAATTAAGTTTATAATAGATACCCTTAGGAATAGGAATAAAACCCCATGCCCCATAACCTTGCCCTGAGTGATTAAACAAAAGATTACTTGTCCAATTTGTTCCGTCAAAGCTATAGGAAAATGTTAATCCGAAACCGCAACCTACCATAACAAATCCGTCAGATTCGGCAAGATAAGAAGTGTTCCAACTCTTTGATACCCCGCTTGAATAATTTGGCATCGGCAAATTAGTTATGGATTTTGCCAAATTTGTAGAAGCCTTTATCGCTGAATTTAAAGTTATATCATAGTCATTCTGATTGTAAGGGAAAGTTTCAACCGCGGTGATGACTCCGCCTGCAATTGTTACTTTACCCAAAGGAATATCCAAAAATTCCACATCCGTGCCGCTTGTATATTTTATTGCTTTAAGAGGTTCAACACTTGTATTTAGCCAAATATCCCCTTCAACCAATGTCGGACGGGTTGCCTGCTTGTAAATATTATTAGCAAGCGAATATACGTTTCCGCTCGTTGAAATAAAAACATTATGCGCCCCGTTAGGCTTTCCGCTCATACTCAATGTCCCTACAGAAGTAAAAGTTGCAAAAGTTCCTCTTGCGTTAGAAATTATTAAGCTCGGATAAGAACCTCCGACTTTAAAAGACACTGACATACTTGAATAACTCAATAAATCACCGGCTCCGTTTGTAACATTTCCGGATTTTACACAAAATCTTGTTTCGGCTGCGTTGATTTTAGAATTCAAGTCCGTTGACAAAGAATCCAACTGCGATTTATTGATTGCATTTGTAGATGTTGTAGCAGCAGCTACATTAAAAGCTTGTGTAGAATTTCCTGCTTTATCTGCTTTTTCCGAAAGAGCAATGCTCACCGCCTGAAAATTTTCATTGATTTCCTGTGCTTTTGCTTTTGTTCCGGGCACAAATTCTATTAACGATAAATATCCCGACATATTTTCTCCTTTCTTTTTTACCCTAGCATTATGAAAGATTTTTGAAACAAAAAAAAGTCCGCAAAAGTGCTTCCGTACAATAACGTAAGTATTTTTACGGACAGCTTTAAATTTGCATTTTTATAAAAAATGAAGTATCATTTTTTTATGAAAATATCTGTTATAGTTCCGGCTTACAATACAAGCAGCTACCTTAAACAGTGTCTTGAAAGTTTAATTTCACAAACTTTTAATGACATTGAAATAATTTGCGTAAATGACGGCTCAACCGATAATTCGCTTGAAATTTTAAACAAGTTTGCCAAAAAAGACAAAAGGATAAAAATTATTTCTCAAAAAAATCAAGGATTGTCTGCCGCAAGAAACACGGGAATAAAGGCGGCAAAAGGTGAATATATAGGTTTTGTCGATTCAGACGACTGGGCTGATGAGTCGATGTTTGAAAAACTTTATCAAAACGCCAAAAAATTTGATGCCGATATTTCAATGTGTTCTATAACCACATTCAATGAGGATACGGGCGTTTATAATAATTCCGACCCTTATATGACAATGAATTTATTTCCTGAAAGCTTTGAAGACAGAGTCTTTAGCCCTAAAGAAACCTATGACTTTATTTTCAGAATCTGTGTAGTTGCGTGGAACAAAATTTATAAGAGAGATTTTCTTGATAAAATCGGAGGTTTCTTCAAAGAAGGTTTGGTCTTTGAAGATAATTTATTTTTCTGTCAAACCTTTATGCAAGCAAATAAAATTTGCATAACAAAAGAAAATCTGATTTTTTACAGACTAAATTCGCCAAAATCAATAACTTTCGGGGATAAAGATTTTCAAAAATTGGATTTTTTTGAGGTTTTTGAACTTATAGAAAAATTTTTGAAAGAAAAAAATTACTACGGCCAACTTGAAGATTATTTTCAAAATTACAAAAAAGGCACACTTGTTTACTGGTACAAAAAATTAAAAAATGAAGACACAAAACAAAAGTATCTTAAAAAGTTTAAAAAATTATATCCTGAAGAAAGCTTGATACTAAAATGATTGTCCTAACGGATTAAAAAAAAGTCCGTTTTTAACGACATCTTCATAAAGCTCTTCATCTTTTTCCAACTCTGCCATAGTCGTGGGATTAAGGTCAATAAAAACATCCAATTCCGTCTCGACTTTGCCAACAATAGGCCATATTAACTCGCGCTTTGCTTTATCTTCAGAATCAAAAACAGCTACAAGTTCAATGTCTTCTTCTTCGTGAAAATTTCCGTCAAGAAACAACCCGTAAAGATAAATTCCATGGAAATCATCAAAACGCTTGCTGAATTCAGCAATTAAAAGATTAACAGCTTTTTCGACCTTTTCATGCATAGGGGAAATTATAATACTTTTAGCCAATTTTGTCAATCAAATCGGCATCTGTTTTTACCGAATATTTTAATAATTCATTTTCCAGCCTTCTTCTATAACACGTGCTGTACAAAAATCATCTTGAAAATTTTGTCCGCAACTCCATTCCCAATCTTCACCAATTTTTGTTGAACCCCAGGGAACAAGCAATGGCCCATTACCGTTTGTTATATAAAAAGAGAAAAAATCCCTTCCGTACCTATTTGGAGGTTTCATTCCATTTATATCAACTTGAGCTACACCACAAAGCTGTAAGTTTAAATTTATTACCCCACCAAACATACTTTGTCCATGCCAAGCCTCTATGCAATCTCCAGCTACAGAAACAGCCCAACTCATCCCGTCAAGAGTTATAAATTTATATACATAAGGACTTCCCAACCAATTATAAGCCTCATCATTAGTATATAAATTAAAGTAAATTTTGGCTGACCCGCAATCTTCATCTTCCGTTCCACAATTTTTTGAAAGCTTAAAATACTTTACAATTTCTTCACCCAAAGCCTTATTTTTAAGTTCCCATTGTTCTTATGGCGTGATATTATTTCTATAAGTTTCTATATCAATACCATCCGGGGGCAATCCTAAGGCAAACAGCCCTGTACACTTCAAGTCACCCGGGCACCCCATGTCATTAGACATCATAGCCAAAGCTTGATTAAAAGTAGTATAAGCTTTTTTAAGAGCTATAACATATTGCTCTTTTTGAAAATTGGCAATCAAACTTGGTAGGGTCAAGTCCGCAATCATACCAATTATGCCCAAAACTATCAAAACCTCTGCCAGAGTAAAAGCTATTTTAATCCTTAAACCTTTTGTGTCCAAATAACCTCCGAGACTAAAAGACACTTGTATTTTAGTTTTATTAACTAAAAAAGTCAAATTGTAAACAATTTATTTTAAAAGATTTATAAGCTTTAATCTTGAAACAGATATCTGTTCTGATTTAGCAAGGTTTTTAACCGAAATTTTGTTATTTTTAATCTCGTCTTCACCCAAAATCAAAGCATAAAGTGCCGATTTTGAGGCTTTTTCCAACTGTTTACCGAATTTTTTACTTGTCATATCAAAATCGGCACTGATATTATTTTCTCTCAATTCCTGAACCAATTTCAAAGCCTCTTGGGTAGAATCCGAAACCACATAAGCCTTAAGCTTTTCAGGCTCAAGTTCAGGCAAAAGTGAGTTTAATCTTTCCATTCCCATTGCCCAACCCACAGCAGGAGTGTCTTCTCCGCCGAGATTTTTCACAAGACTGTCGTATCTTCCGCCGCCGCAAACGGCATTTTGTGAGCCTAAGTTGTTTGATTTAATTTCAAAAACGGTTCTATTATAATAATCAAGCCCTCGTACAAGTAATTTATTGACAGAATACTTGATTTTTAAAACATCCAAATATTTTTTCAAAGCCGAAAAATGCTCGCTGCAGCTTTCACAAATATAATCAGAAGTTATAACCTTTTGAATTTCAGATTTTTTAAATATTTTTTGACAGCTTTCGACTTTGCAGTCTAAAAGTCTTAGCGGATTTTTTTCGTAACGTGCCTGACAATCAGGGCAAAGCTCTTTTAAATAAGGTTTAATAGCCCCTTTTATTGAAGCTTTATAAATTTCTCTACAATCGTGACAGCCCAAAGAATTAATCTCAACATCGAGATTTTTTAATCCCAGTTTTTTAAGATAATCAACCGCAAGCATAATAACTTCGGCATCGGCTGAAGGCTCTTGAATACCGAACATTTCAACCCCGACCTGGTGGAATTGCCTTTGCCTACCGGCTTGCGGACGCTCATACCTGAACATCGGGCCTTTATACCAAAGCTTTACCGGCGTGGGAAATCTATGCATACCATTTTCTATATACGCTCTTACAACCCCTGCGGTATTTTCGGGACGAAGGGTCAGGGAACGCTCGCTTTTTTCAAAAGTGTACATTTCTTTGTTGACAATATCTGTAGTATCACCAACTCCGCGCGAGAATAATTCAGTCGCCTCAAAAATCGGCGTTCTAATTTCCCTATAACCCGCATTTGAAAAAACATCAAGCGCGGCTTTTTCAAGACACTGCCAATTAACGATTTCTGAGGGCAAAATATCCTTTGTGCCCTTTTGTGCTTTGATTAAATTAGTCATAAAGCGATTATATTAAGTTAAGTGTCAAAAGTCAAATTAGGAACAAAAAAATAACAAAAAGGGCTGGATTTTCCTTCGGAAAATCCAGCCCTTTTATCTATTCACTATTTACTGTTTCCTATTTACTCTTTCGTATATTCCGCATCTATGACATCATCATCAGATGAAGATGCTTCACTTTGAGCTGAAGCTTCGCCCTCGGAAGATGTGTTTTGAGCTGTTTCACCTTCTTTTTGAACCTGCTCGTAAGCCTTTTGAGAAATCGCAAACATTGTTTGCTGCAAATCTTCAGATAATTTTTTAACTTCTTCGGTTGCTTTATTTTCATCCAAAGCTTTTTGAAGTGCTTCTTTCTGTTCGTCAAGTTTTGTTTTATCGGCTTCATCAATTTTACCTTCAAAGTCTTTGACTATTCTTTCAGCGGAAGCTATAAGCCCGGAAGCATTATTTCTTGTTTCGGCTTCTTCTTTTTTGGCTTTATCTTCTGCTGCGTTGGCTTCTGCTTCTTTAACCATTTTATCAATGTCATCTTCTGACAAATTGCTTGAATTTGTAATTGTAATTTTTTGTTCTTTATTTGTCGCTTTGTCTTTAGCTGAAACATTTACAATCCCGTTTGCATCAATGTCAAAAGTAACTTCGATTTGAGGAAGCCCTCTCATTGCAGGCGGAATTCCGTCGAGTCTGAACATACCCAAAGATTTGTTGTCTTTTGCCATAGGTCTTTCACCCTGCAAAACGTTTATGTCAACTGCTGTCTGATTATTTTCCGCTGTTGAAAACACCTGTGATTTTGAAACAGGAATCGTGGTGTTTCTTGGAACCAAAGGAGTTGAAACTCCACCTAGAGTTTCAATACCCAGCGTCAAAGGGGTAACATCCAAAAGAACAATATCTTTAACTTCGCCCGCAAGGACACCTGCCTGAATAGCTGCACCTACTGCTACAACTTCATCAGGGTTAACAGATTGGTTAGGGTCTTTGCCTGTGTATTCTTTAACAAGTGCCTGAACTGCAGGAATACGTGTTGATCCGCCGACCAAAACGACTTCGTCGATTTCGCCTTTTGAAAGATTTGCATCTTTAATTGCATTTTCAACAGGTTTTTTGCATCTGTCCAACAAATCGTGTGTCAAATCCTCAAATTTTGCTCTTGTCAAAGAAATATCCAAGTGTTTAGGACCGTTAGCGTCTGCCGTTATGAAAGGCAGGTTAATATTTGTTTCAACAACGGAAGAAAGTTCGCATTTTGCTTTTTCTGCAGCTTCTTTAATACGCTGCATTGCCTGTTTGTCGTTTCTTAAGTCTATACCTTCTGATTTCTTAAACTCATCACAAAGCCAATCCATAACTTTATTATCAAAATCGTCACCGCCAAGATGAGTATCGCCTGATGTCGAAAGAACTTCATGTACGCCATCTCCTATTTCCAATATTGATACATCAAATGTTCCGCCTCCAAGGTCAAATACCAAGACCTTTTCGGGTTTAACTTTATCCAAACCGTAAGCCAAAGCGGCTGCTGTCGGTTCGTTAACTATACGAAGAACATCCAAACCCGCGATTTTACCTGCATCTTTGGTTGCCTGTCTTTGTGCATCATTAAAGTATGCAGGAACAGTAATTACTGCAGATGTAACTTTTTCGCCCAAATATGAACTTGCATCATCGGCAAGTTTTCTTAAAATCATCGCGGAAATTTCCTGCGGAGTGTAGTTTTTATCGTCAATTTTTACTTTGTAATCTTCTCCCATATGCCTTTTTATTGAAGCAACTGTTTTATCGGGATTCAAAATCGCCTGACGCTTTGCAAGCTGCCCGACAAGCCTTTCGCCCGTTTTTGAAAACCCAACGATAGAAGGAGTTGTTCTTGCACCTTCTGCATTTGCAATAACCGTGGGCTTACCGCCTTCCATTACCGCTACTACCGAGTTTGTTGTTCCTAAATCAATACCTATTGTCTTAGCCATTTTTTTACGCTCCTTGTATATATTAGTATGTATTCTTAGAGTGAATAGTAAATAGTAAATGGATTTTTAATTTCTATTCACTATTTATTATTTCCTATTTACTTCTCTAAATTTAACATCGTTTTTAAAAGATCATTAAAAAATAAACAAAAAATTAATCTTTTAACTTGTAAAATTTTATTAAGCAATTAGCAAAAAAAATTTTTAGGATTTTTCAAACATTCATACACGTATAAAAGGAGGAAATATGAAAATATACGCAATTAACAATTACGCAAACACAAAATTAAATTCAACAAATCAAAATCCAATCGGTCTTTATAGTTACGGACTAAAAGCAGACAGTGTAAACTTTACCTGCTCACATTGTGAAGACAAAAAAACACAACGCTCGATGCCTGTTAAAAAAGATGTCCGCGACTTGGGAAACATTGAAGGCAAAACAGTTTTAATGAGAGCAGATTTCAACGTTTCAATGAACAAAGATGGAAGCATAAATGATTCTTTCAGAATTAAGCAAGCGGTTAAAACTATTAAATATTTAACAGACAAAGGCGCAAAAGTCGTCTTAATGTCACACTTTGGCGATCCGGCTAAAGAATTGAAAAAAGCAAAGGCAAAAAATCCCGACTTAAACGAAACAGAAGAAATGGCTAAAATTCAACAAAAACTAAGCCTAAGACCCGTTGCAGAGAAATTATCCGAATTTTTAGGCAAAGAAGTTTATTTTTACTCCTATCGCACCGACCATCTTCCATACAACAGCTTGCAAAATGGTGAAGTGTGTCTTATAGAAAATACAAGATTTAATGATGGCGAAACAAAAAACGACCCGGCTTTAGCAAGACACTGGGGCTTTAATACGGACATTTATGTAAATGATGCCTTTGGAGCAGCACACAGGGCACACTCTTCAACGGAAGGAGTTGCACAATATTGTAAAAAACTTGCCAACCCCGCTGTTGCAGGGCTTTTGATGGCTAATGAAGTTGATATGGCATGCGAAATATTAGACAATCCTGAGCGTCCATTTACTGTGGTTTCTGCCGGCTCAAAACTTGAATCAAAAATAGGACCTATAAATACATTGATTGATAAAATGCAGCCTGAGGACAACCAAATTATCGCAGGATTAATGGTTATCCCGTTTATTATCAATGAAAATCCGAATTCTCCTTTGAGAAAACTTTATAAAAATGAAGAAGAATTAAATGCTGACTTGGAAAGAGCAAAATCAATAGTTAACAAATGTGCAGAAAATGGCGTTAATTTAATAATGTCACAAGATGTTGTTGTCCAAAACAAAGATACAAAAGAAGTTAAAACAGTTTTCGTTGAAGATATTGAAGACGGCTGGGAAATTATGGACGTAGGAGAAACAACAATAGAAACTCTTAAAGACACCATATCAAATTCCAAAACTGTTTTTGTAAACGGACCTGTAGGATACTTTGAAGGCGGTTTTACAAACGGCACAAAAGAAATGCTTCAAGCTATCCAAGACCTGAAAAAGAATAACCCTGAAGCAAAAACCATTGCAGGAGGCGGTGATACAGTTACTGCTATTACAAACATCTTTGGTGAAGAATCATTTGAAAATTTCACCCACGTTTCAACAGGCGGCGGCGCACTGCTTGACTTCTTAAGCGGGAAACTCCCCGGATATCTGGCTTTAGAAGATAAATAAAAATGAATTAAATAAACACTGAGGGGCGGCACTTTTCAAGTGCCGCCCCTCAGTGTTTATACTTTTTAAATTTAAAAACTTTTGCAATAAAGCTCTATGTCCTCATCGGAGTTCATTTCAGTCACTGCAATTAAGATTCTTTTTTCATCAAGCTTCAGTCCGCCTATTATACCGTTTTCTCTAAGTTTTAACAGAAATTTATCAGAATTTTCGACTTCAATTACAAATTCGTTGTAAAAATTTTCATTTATAGTCTTAATTCCCTTTTGAGAAAGCTTTTCCGATAGTTTGTGAGCATTTTGTGCCGATAAAAATCCTGCCTGCTTAAAGCCTTTTTCGCCTAAAAGGGTCAAATATAAAGTGGCACAAAGTGCTATTAGTGCTTGATTTGAACAAATATTACTTGTGGCTTTTTCCCTTTTGATGTGCTGTTCTCTTGTCTGAATGGTAAGCGTAAAAGCCTGATTTCCTTCAGCATCAAGGGTTCTGCCTGCAATTCTTCCGGGCAATTGGCGCATGAATTTTTCGCGACAAGCCATAAATCCTGCATGCGGACCTCCAAACGACATCGGAATCCCAAGCGGCTGAATATCACCTACTACTATAGCAGCACCGTATTCTGCAGGAGCTTTTAAAATACTCAAAGACGAAATATCGACACAAACCGCCAAAAGTGTATTTGCCAAAGTCAAAACTTCACCTAAATTAATATCTTCAATTTCACCGTAAAAATTCGGGTTTTGGATTAAAACACAGGCAAATTCACCTGTATTAATTTTTTCTTTTGTGATTTTCCACTCAATTTCAATTCCGATAGCCCTGCAATAGGTTTTTATTACTTCTTTGTACTCAGGATTAATGTTTTCATCAATTAAAACTTTTTCGCGTTTTGTAATTCTTGATGCCATTAAAATGGCTTCAGCACAAGCTGTCGCCCCATCATAGACAGAAGCGTTTGCCACATCCATGCCAGTCAAATTGCAAATCATCGATTGAAATTCGTACATAACCTGAAGCGTTCCTTGAGAAATCTCCGGCTGATAAGGCGTGTATGCGGTAAGAAACTCAAATCTTTGAGCTACCTGAGAAACGCAAGCGGGTATGAATTTATTATAAACTCCCGCACCCAAAAAACTTATCATTTCAGTATTGTTTTTCTTTGCAAGTGCTTTAACTTGTTTTTGAGTTTGCATTTCACTTAAGGCGTCAGGCAGGTCAAATTCAGCACAAAGTGCTTGTTGGGGAATAATTTTAAATAAGTCGTTAACCGATGATACAGAGATTTCTTTTAACAATTGTTCTCTTGTTTCATCTGTATGTGCCAAAAAGTTTTCCACTATGCCACTTCTTCCCTGTAATCGTTATATTCCAGCAAATCAACAGAGTCCTGTGTCGCATTTTGACTTTGAATTTTAACCAACCAGCCTTTTTCAAAAGGGCTCTCGTTCAAAATTTCAGGACTGTCAACCACTTTGTCATTAATTTCAACAATTTTGCCTGAAATCGGCATGTAAATTTCAGATGCCGCCTTTACAGATTCAATAGTGGCAAAAACTTCGCCTTTAACAAATTCTGCTCCGACATCGGGAAGCTCCAAAAAAACTATATCCCCGAGCTGTTCAACGGCATAATCGGTAAGCCCGATTACATATTTGTCCCCTTGCTCCAAAATATACTCATGGGTTCTGCTGCATAAAATTCCTTCTGTTAAACTCATCTTTAATTATTCTCCTTATAACTAAATCTTATTCTTCTTCAAAATAAAAGGTCTTTTGACCACTTCAGCATTGTATAATTTATCTCTTATCATAACCTGAAGAACGGTTCCTGTGCAAATCTCTGTAATATTTTTAACATAAGCAAGTGCGATGTTCTCGTTTAACACAGGCGAAACACCACCGCTGGTTATAATTCCGACATTCTCATTATTGTAAAAAACCTCATACCCGTGACGGGCGATTGCCCTGTCAAGCATTTTTAGCCCGACAAGTTTTTTATCTCCGCCTGTTTGAAGATGTTTTTGTATGGTTTCTTTCCCGTTGTAATCATCGATTTTAGTTTTGGAAACAGACCATGTCAAATTTGCTTCAATCGGAGAAGTTTGTTCATCCATATCATTTCCGTACAAATGAAGAGCGGCTTCAAGCCTGAGAGTATCGCGCGCACCCAACCCTATAGGTTTTAACCCGAATTCTTTTCCCGCCTCAATTATATAATTCCACAAAAGTTCGGAAAATTCGTTTTTAACAAGAATTTCAAACCCGTCTTCTCCTGTGTAGCCTGTCCTTGAAACAAAAAGGTTTATATTAAAAAGTTCTGCTCTTTTTATAGAGAAAAATTCAGGCTGATTTTCTTTTTTTAATCCCATTTTATCCATTAAATCCGAAGCTTTCGGTCCTTGAACCGCCAACAGAGAGTAATTGTGGGATTGATTGTCTATTGAAACATTAAACCCGAGTGAATTTCTGACCATCCAATTTAAATCTTCGTCTATTCTTGAGGCGTTTACAATTAGCAGATAATCATTCTCTTCAAGTTTATAAATAATCAAATCGTCTATAATCCCGCCTTCTTTATTTAAAAGCTGGCAGTAAACAGCCTTTAAATTTGTCAATCTTGAAACATCTTGCGGAACAAGTTTATTTAAAAAAGGCAGGGCATCAGAACCTTTTACAAAAACTTCACCCATATGCGAAACATCAAAAAGTCCCACATTTTCTCTTACAGTTTTGTGTTCATCTATAATCGAAGAATAAGAAACAGGCATCATCCAACCTGCAAATTCAATCATTTTTGCTCCCAGCTTAACCTGTTCATCGTGTAAAAAAGTTTTTTTAGTCATTTTTTCTCCTCAATGTCTTATTTTAAATTTTGCTCTCAACTAAAAATTATGTCAAGTGTCTTGGTATGAGGCTGCGGAAAAATTGAAAATTTTTCTCGCACCTCCATAGTCCAGTAAAAGCCAAACTATCCTTTAACCAAGGATATGCTTGGCTTTTACCTTCTTAAGGTCGGACACGGAAAATTCTCGAAATTGTAGATTTCGGAATTTTCCGTGTCCTCTATGTTTTTTATTGCCATTTTATTGAAAAAATGTTATCATAATTAAAAAAATAGTGGGAGATTTAAAGTTGGATAAATTTGAAATAAACGATTTTCTTAAAAAATCGGTTTTAATGGGTGCCTCTGACGTTCACCTGAAAGTTGATGAACATCCGGTTATAAGAAAAGACGGGCGAATTATAAAAATAGATATGCCTAAATTAAATGATGAAAACATTGAAAACATTATAAATGTTCTTGCGCCAAAAACCATAAAAAACAAAATAAATACTGTTTTTGACATCGATTTTTCATACGAACTTCCCGGTATTTCAAGATTTAGGGTAAATTTAAGTCAACAATTGGGCAAAAGTGCTCTTGTTATAAGAAATATCCCTTACAAAATCAAGAGTCTTGAAGAATTAAACCTGCCGGTTTCAATGGAACAATTTGCGCAGTATAACAACGGACTTGTAATTGTAACAGGCCCCACAGGCTGCGGAAAATCAACAACTCTGGCATGCTTAATAGACTATATAAATACGAATTATCCGAAGCACATTGTTACCATAGAAGACCCTGTTGAATTTATTTTTACCAATAAAAAATCAATAATTTCTCAAAGACAGGTGGGAGTTGATACTCCTTCTTTCCATGAAGGAGTAAAATATGCTCTCAGGCAAGATCCGGATGTCATTCTGATAGGCGAAATAAGAGATAGAGAAACCATAGAAAGTGCCCTTAAGGCTTCAGAAACAGGGCATTTGGTTTTTGCCACACTTCATACAAACGATGCAGTACAGACAATAAACAGAATAGTTAATTTATTTGACCCTCAAGACAGGCAATATATAAGAAATCAAATATCAAGCACCTTGCGCGGAACTATTGCCCAAAAACTTCTTAACAAAAAAAACTCGGACGGAAGAGTCCCCGCACTTGAAATTTTAGTTTCAACCCCTACAGTAAAAGATTTTATAGAAAAAGATGAACTTGAGCAGATATATTCACTTGTTAAAAAAGGTTCTTTCAACGAAATGATTACAATGAATATGTCTTTGCTTAAACTTGTGCAAAATGAAATTATAACAAAAGATGAGGCGATTAATGCTTCAGAAAACAAAATTGAGCTTCAGCAAATGCTAAGAGGAGTTTACCATGGCACGGCAGAAGACGGCGGAGTTTAATTAATGAATAATTTTGTAACTGATGCCATCAACTTAAAATCCTATAACTTAAGCGAAAATGACAAAATAATTTTAATGTATTCAAAAGAAAAAGGATTGATAAAAGGCGTTGCCAAAGGCTGCAAAAAACCCAAAAGTAAGCTTGGTGCAAGAATGGATTGCCTTATCGCAAACACATTAATGCTCTACAAAGGTAAAAATCTCGACACAATATGTGAAGCACAGGCAATTAACACTTTCAAAAACAGCCGTCAGGACTTGGATAAACTTTTTAATTCGGTTTATATTTCAGAGATTGTAGGAAATTTCGGAATGGAAAATGACCCGGCGTCTGAAGAAATTTACAACCTTCTTTACAAAGCACTGGAAAAAATTTCAAGCGCAAAAGATAAAAAAGATATTTTAATAAGCGTAATAAAATTTCAACTGAAATTCATGCAGCTTTCAGGCTTTGGTCTTGAGCTTGACACTTGTCTTTGTTGCTCTAAGCCTGTTTTAGAAGAAAACATGTATTTTTCGTCGCAAAAAGGCGGGATAATTTGTGAGAATTGCAAAAAAGGTGAGATAAAACTTCATAATAAACTCAGGGATTTTTTAACGGCAATGCTGCAATTTGATTTTGATTATGAAAGCGAATACGACAAAAAAGCAACCGAAAAAATCTGCAATGTGTGTTTTGAACTTTTAAAAGACTACATTCAACTTCATTGTCCAAAAAAAATTAAAACAACAAAAATCATGCACGAAATCGCTTAGATTAAAGCTTTCATGAAGCTTTTCCGATTTATTAAAAAATTTTTTTATACAAATTATGAAGACAAATGTTAATTTTTTTGTCATTTTAGCAAAAACTGGGCACTACATGTTTTATAATAATAATATCGGGTGTTTATTCAGTAGTGTGATAAGGTTAGAAAATTTTGAATCAAAACAAACAAGCAGAAGACAACAAAAAGGTCTTGTATAGTGGCAATGGCAGCTCTAACCCCATTAAAGACGGGGGGATTCTTGCGCGCATAAACACTTTAAACACCAGAACAAATTTAAATAAAGTCTACGGAGGATATAGCCACCATCTTTACAATGTTTCTACAAGCGTTGATTATTCGGATGTTTTGCAAGCACTAAATGAAATGACGCAAAATAAAAAAACTCTCAGTGACGTTTTTTATTCTATCCATAGTATTTTAGTGAACAAAATGAACTGTTTTTTCACTGCCTACGGGATTTATCAAAACCAATCAAACTATATTAACCTTAAGCTTATTGACAGAATAGGCGGAACATATTCTTCAAAGATATTTTCTGCTGAAGAAAATCACCCTATCATTACAAGCTACGGCAACAGGGCTTTAGAATTCAAGTCAGATTCAAGTTTTTTAAATATTCCTTATCTTAAAAACTCCCCCGTTGTAATTTTACCTTTAATATCCGTCGATAACTGCATAGGAGTTTTACTCATAGGTGATAATAATCCTCAGGCAAATATAGATTTTTATTCTCTTCTTGCAAGCCACTTTGCACTATTTGCACACAATACTGACTTAATAGAAAAAGTGACAGAAACCACAAACACGGATTCTCTTACTCTTTTGAAAAATCACAGCGGATTTCAAGAAAGCTTTGCCTGTGAACTTAAAAAAACACAAGAGGCAAACACCAATTTGTCGGTAATATTAATGGATATAAATAATATTTCAAAAATAAACCGCGAATTGGGACATGCAAAAGGCGATGAAATAATAAAACTTGTCGCAGAAAAAGTTAAACAAAACATCCGAAATACAGATATAGCAGGAAGATACGGGGGAGATGAAATAGCTGTAATTTTACCTGATACTGATACATCCGAAGCAAAATACATAGCAGAATTTTTAACTTACAGTTTATCTTGCTGTTTTGTTGATGATGTCGGACCTGTCAAGGTTTCTGTCGGGATTTCAACATATCCGAGCTGCTCAAGAGAGCAAGAAAAACTTTTAATTCTTGCCGAACAGGCCATGTTTATATCTCAATCAAAAGGTTACAAAGACGGAATGTCTGCAATCGTAAGCTCACAGGATTATAATCTTTGGGATGATGCTGCGCTAAGTTCTTTTGCAGAAGTTTTCACCAAAAAGCACGCTCAAATAGGAATAAATTTTGAAGATGAACTTATAAACAAATTCAACAGCGAAAACATTATCTCAAAAAATCACCTGATAGAAATGGTAACCTCTCTTGCAAGTGCGATTGACGCCAAAGACACTTACACAAAAGGTCATTCTACTTCGGTTTCTCGCTACGCTGAAGCCCTTGCCAGAGCCATAGATTTGCCCGAAAAAGAAGTTGAAAGAATTGCCCTGGGAGCACTTTTGCATGATATAGGCAAAATAGGAATCCCCGAAGATGTTCTCAGAAAACCCGACAGACTTTCTGATGAAGAATGGAATATCATGAAACAACACCCTGTAATCGGTGCGGAAAAAGTTCTTATGCCAAACGAATCTCTGAGAGATTTGATTCCAATGGTTAAATATCACCACGAACACTGGGACGGCACAGGGTATCCAGAAAAATTAAAAGGTGAAGAAATACCTGTTGCCGCAAGAATTGTATCAATCGCCGACGCTTACCACGCGCTTATAAGCAACCGCCCTTACAGAAAAGGTTTAAGCGTTACAAAAGCATGCGAAATTTTAAATATGGGAGCAGGTGTCCAGTGGGACAGAAATCTTATAAGACACTTCATTCAAATTGCCCCCTCTCTTTCTACAAAAGTATAAATTTTACATTTAAAAATCCTTGCAAATGCTTGAATTTCATTCTTTTGCATTAGCCTAAAGGGTTGTATTTGTCACAAACAATGCTATAATATAATAATAGTGTTATTAAGAAGTTGAAAGAGGAACTTTATGTCTATATCAATATCAGGACTAGGCTCAGGTTTACCCGTAGATACCTGGATAGAAAAATTATTAGCCCTAAAACAAGCAAAAATAGATGAAATTTCACAAGAAAAAACTTTTGCCGGATATTCAAGTTCAGCTTTGAGTACTATAAAAACATCTTTCAATACTCTTTTATCTTCAATGCAAAAAGTCACCGATTCAAGATTCGGCTCTACAAGCGATCTTTTTGCGCAAAAAACCGCAACATCTTCCGATTCAAATATATTGACGGCATCTGTTACGGCTCTTGCCTCAAAACAAACCGTGAGTGTTTCTGTATCACAATTAGCAAGTTCGACTGTCGCAAAAAGCGTAAATACGGCTTCTGCTAAAATGACCGGAACAACCACTGTGAGCTCTCTTGCAAACGGCGGGGTAACCGAAGGTAATTTCAGTGTTTATGTAAACAACACCAAATACAGCATTTCCGTTGCGTCAACAGACACCTTAAATAACATTTTAGGAAGAATAAATTCTCAAACAGGGATGAGTGCAACTGTTACCGACGGCAAAATAACAATTTCGGACCCTGCCCAAACAGCAAATATTGTAGTGGGCTCAAATTCTGACACCACAAATTTTGCAAATATTGTTGCTCTAAAGAAAAACGCCCAGGGTGCTTATGTAAGCAACCAATCTGTTTTGCTGGCTAACACATCGGCAAACCTTACTTCTGCAAATGCAGGATTTGCACAGCAAATCAACACAAGTTCTTTTAAAATAGGAAATGCTACATTTAATGTTGATTCCAGTACAACTTTGAATGGCTTGATTTACGAAATTAATAACAGTGAAGATGCCGGTGTAAATGCTTATTGGGATACAGGTGCAGGTAAATTGGTTTTAACCTCAAAAACAACCGGGGCTTCAAACATCAACGTTCAAAATCTTTCAGGCAATTTCACCGATGTAATGGGGCTTACAGCCTCAACTTTTAATCCCGACGGAAGTATTGCAACAACAAAACTTGCAGATAATACCCAAACTCTGGGGAATCTTGCAACGCTTACAATAAACGGAACCTCTATGATTTCATCTTCAAACACAATTACAAGCGATATTTCAGGAATTACCGGTTTAACCCTTAATTTAAAATCGATAAATACTGAAGAAACCCCTACAACAACAATAACAATAGAAACAAACAATTCAAGTCTTAATTCTGCAATAAGCGATTTTATATCAAACTTCAATGAGGTAATTGCAAATGTTGATGAAGCGACCGGAAGCGACGGTTACCTCAACGGAGAAAGCGTTTTAGTAAGTATTCGAAACAACTTGCGAATGACGGCAACAGCATCTGTCGATATTGACGGAAACTACAAAACCCTTGCAAGCATAGGAATCACCACAGGTGCGGTGGGATCAGATATTAATGCCAACACCAACCAGCTTCAAATTGATTCAACAAAACTTGCAGCTGCGTTGGCTGATGACCCTGATGCTGTCAAAAAACTGCTTTTAGGTGATGATACACACGACGGGGTTTTCAAAAAACTCGAATCCATAATTGACAGTTCTATGGATTCATCTTACGGATATTTCACGACAAGAAGTGCGACCTTAAGTGAAAATATCTCAGATTTAACAGACACTATTACAAAAAAGACAGAAGAACTCGGAGACTACAAAATTGAATTGCAAGATAAATTCAACCAAATGGATCAACTGATTGCAACACTTCAAAACCAATACAGCAAAGTCATTTCGGCTTTAAGCACAATTACTTCAAACAGTTCTTCATAGTAATTAATAAAGCAATTTTAAACAAGTTTCTATTTCTTTATTTGTAATGTCGTTGAAAACTTCGACAAACGATTTTTGCACGGGCAAAATAAAGTTTATATTTCCGTTTTCGACTTTTTTGTCTGATTCCATTATTTGAATTAACTTTTGAGGGTTAAATTTTGGAATTTTTTTAATTATTTTGTAATTATCTATAAGCTCAAATGCTTTTACTTTTAAGCTTTTTCTTATAATTTTTCTCTCATACGCAACAATTACGGCAAACTTCATTCCTATAGAAATCGCCTCTCCGTGATTAAATTTTTTGTAATTGGTAATTTTTTCTATCGCATGCCCTAAAGTATGACCAAAATTAAGAACTTTTCTTAGCCCTTGTTCTTTTTCGTCTTTTTTAACCACGGCGATTTTAAGAGTCAGAGAAATTTTAATAATTTCGCCCAAAGTATTTGTATTTCTTGAAAAAATTCTCTGGGGGTTTGCAATCAAAAAGTCAAATAAATCAAAATCCTGCTCAACACCGCAGTTTTTTTCTATAAAAGCGTATTTGATAACTTCTGCCATACCGCATTTAAGCTGCCTTTCATCAAGTGTTTTGAGAAAATTAAGATTACAAAACACGGCTTTTGGCTGATAAAATGCCCCTACCATATTTTTACCTAAATTGCTGTTGATTGCGACTTTGCCACCCACGGAAGAATCCACACAGGCAAGAAGAGTTGTGGGAATTTGTATAAAATCTATTCCCCGAAGGTAAGTTGCTGCGGCAAAGCCTGCGATATCACCCACGACGCCTCCTCCTATAGCAACTATCGCGTCATTTCTTTCAAGTTTATTTTTAATTGCAAAGCGGACAATTTTTTGAAAATTTTTAAAATTTTTCTGCCCTTCGCCGTCTTTGAGGACAAATTTAACACTGTTTGGAATATTAAGCAGATTTCCGTAAAGCTTATTGACTTTTTGGCTTATTACGACAAGAATTTTATTGGCATTGGTGTGTTTGAAAATCTTTTCTCCAAGACTTTCAATAGACTCATCATCAATAAATATCGGGTATTTTTTACCTGAAGGCAGATCAACCCAAAGCTCGTTACTTAACATGTCCCTCATACTCTTTCAGAATACTGTCAAGAATAGTATAAGCCTGTTTTTTATTCGTGTCAATCACAAAATCCGCTTTTAGATAGTTTCTGCGCCTCTTTGAGAGAAGTTTTTTTATTTCTTCGAGCGAATT
>Ga0209098_1001584_pt1 | contig 21489 bp, 17 predicted proteins | sample AD_JPNHW1_MetaG_FD_184429 | JGI IMG/M metagenome (GOLD analysis project Ga0209098, IMG submission 184429) | Active sludge microbial communities of municipal wastewater-treating anaerobic digesters from Japan - AD_JPNHW1_MetaG (SPAdes) (version 2) | ecosystem: Engineered > Bioreactor > Anaerobic...
TATCAAATGAGGATTGGAAGAAGATGGCCGATGCTTATTTTATTAAGGGCAAATCGACCAAATCCGACTTCGGAAATGATAATGAACATGGTGAGTGGAGACTAAAGCCGGGTACTAAGGAGCAATGGTTCATTGATTATAGCTATAAAGAGATGCATCTTAAGTTTCGCCTTGGGTTAACTTCGTTTAAACATATAGGTATTTTCCCTGAGCAGGCATCCAACTGGAATTTTATTTATGACACTATTAAAGGTTTAGATGTTAATGGACCTAAAGTTCTAAATTTATTTGCATACACAGGAGGAGCCACGTTAGCGGCTAAAGCAGCAGGGGCCGAGGTAACTCATCTTGATTCGGTAAAGCAGGTTGTTTCTTGGGCTAGGGAGAATATGGAAGCATCAAACCTCAAGGATATTCGTTGGATAGTGGATGATGCGGTTAAGTTTGTAAGTCGTGAAGAGCGAAGGGGTAATCGTTACAATGGTATTATTCTTGACCCCCCATCGTATGGAAGAGGTCCCGAAGGAGAAAAATGGATATTAGAGGAGGGAATTAATAGTTTGTTGAAAAGTTGTAATCAAATTTTAGAAAAGAAAAATTGTTTTGTAGTTTTAAATCTTTACTCAATGGGTTTTTCAGCACTTGTTGCTGAAAGTATTATGAAATCAGTATTTGATGTGAATAAACCTGAAATTGGAGAGCTTTATATTATGGATAAAAGTTTAAGAAAACTTCCATTAGGAGTATTTGCAAGATTTACTAAATAGTTGTTTTTTTAAATTCTAATATTAATTTCGTATTCAATTAATGAAACATTTATTGCTTGAAATCAGTTTATTAGTAAAAAAGAAAGAAAAAAATCAAGTATTTGCTTAAAAAAGTGTAATTTTATAGAGCCGGATTTTCTAATTGACTAATTATGGAAGTATTAAAGTATAAGGCAACTAGCCAGTACCCCGAGATAATTCTTGATAAAGCAAATGGAATATTTGAGTTTTCAGGTAATTCTCTTCCCGAGGATGCAAAAGCATTTTACGAGCCTATTCTTCAATGGTTGGATGCTTACACAGCTGACCCCAATTCAGAAACTGTGTTTAAATTCAAAATGATTTACTATAACACCCCAAGTTCAAAATTAATTTTTCAAGTATTCAAAAAAATTGAAAAATTAGCGAGCATTGGGAATAAGGTTAAAGTAATTTGGAAATACAATGATGAGGATACCGACATTAAAGAGGCCGGTTTCGATCTTTCCGAACACATTAAAGTTCCTTTCGAATTTCAGATTTATAAAGAATAAAAAAAGGCTCGATTTTCGAGCCTTTTTCTTTTACTGTTGAACTACTTTACCAATCGGTAGTATAGCTGTGGTCGTATATCCTATAGGTTTTAACTTCTCCGGTTACATTTGATTTGAAGTGAATATAACCCGATAAAAGCGATATGGTTTTACCATTAGATGATGAGCCATCAATCTTTATTGCTTGGTTAATATTCAGTTTCAGGTTATGGTTTCCTTTACCAGAGAAACTCTGGTTAACACCATCAATTACTATTGGGGCTAATCCTTTGAATTCAATTATCACCTTTTCTATCGTAAAAGGAGCATCGTATGCCGATACAACTGTCATATCAAGCATTGATGCATCAATAGTACTTTCCCCTTTTGAGTTTGTTGTAAAATGGAAAGGCTCACTAACAAAGATCCTTGCTTTATTTGCCGAGATGTCGAAGAAGAACTTCTTTTGAACATCAGAGTTGCCAAAGCGGTATTTTACGAGGATGTTGTTCTCGGGATCCTCGTAACAATTGGCGTAGTCGTACTTAACAACCCAATTTGTTTGTTCGTTTGTTGTTGAAGTAATCCTTGCGCATTCCGATTTTGTAATTGGTTTTTTTACGGTACTTATTGTTCTTGTACCAAGTCGAAGGGTATATTTAAGTTCCCCGAGATTACTTTCAACTTCAACAAGCTCAATTGATGAGAGTAAAGAAAAGTATTGAGTAATTCCTAAGTTAGCCTGGTTTTTACGACCATCCATAAAGTAGTCGGTAAGTACTTTTAGCTCTCCAATATTTTTTTCAATTTGTTCAACTGATTCAACGGTTTCTACCTGAGAAAGCAAATCTTGTAATTGCTTTGTTAATTCTGCGTCCCGCTCTTTGTAGTCGTAAACTAATTTGTCGAGTTCAACTTCGGGGAATGGGTATTTGATGTGATAGTAAAAGTAAACGCTTTTATCCTTGCGTTGAAGTTTCTCCCAGTAGAATTCTTCTACCTTAGATATTGATATTCCTTGGAGAAAAGGAACCTTGCCTGATTCTGTAGTAGTTTGCTTTGCAAACTTTTCAAGAAAAGAGGAAATGTTGTTAACGGCTGTTTCTTCTTTTTTATATTCAGTAGTCGCCTTAACGTTTTCTGCAATTGACGAAACAATTCTTTCTTTTACTCCTAGTAGAGCATTCTTTTGAGCTTCTTCGCTAGTAGTACCACTGCCAACAGTGATTATGTAATCTTTCACCAAGTTATTAACCCATTTTGGTTGCTTTCCACTTTTTTCAATCACCTTATCCTGCGATAGGCTAATTCCGATCGAAGCAATAAAAACGACAACCAATAGTAAGTATTTCTTCATGGCATTATGCTTTGGGTATAAAATCATAAGTTAAAAAGGTGTTTTAACCATTACCGATTAAAACCAAAACCCCTTATAGCAATCAGCAACCCCGAAGGGTTGCTGATTAGGAGTTTTTTAGTGAAAACTATTTTTGTTCACCAGCAAGTTTATTCATTTCTTCGTTGAATACGTTTTCGAATTTCATCTTATCGTAGTCAAGCTTAAGTTTATCGTCCTTGCTAATTTTCTCAGTTACTTTATTTAGAAGTTCATCTTTCTTTATTTCAAGAGCAATGTAAACGGTATATTTACCATCTTTCATTTGTCTTGTTTTTGTACAAACCTGAGAAATGTTGTTCAACTCTTGGCTAACAACTTCACGAGTCATATCCTCGTATTTAGCTTCAAGTTCAGAGTTTTCGCCAACTTGTCTTTCATTCCTGTAACGGTCAGTTACTTTCTTAATTGTAGTTGTGATATTACCAGCAAGATTTGCTTTTGCACTTGTTAATGCTTTAGATTTAGCCATATCTAAAGCAGAGCTTGATTCAGCACCTGTACCACGGAAAAATTGCTGATCTGAGTGGAATTCTTCATCACTACATGGGATAACGATATCTTTACCCATTGAATCATCTTTTGCAACTGGTTTTGAACCACCACAGCTTATAAGAGCTGCTGTTAAAGCAAATGCCCCAACGAATAGAGTAATTTTAGCTAGTTTCATAGTTTTCTGATTTTAGTTAATAACAGTTTTAAAATTAATAAAATATTTGTTTATACAGTTGTTACTTTTTGTAAAGCCAGTTCCAATCCCAATTGAAGTTAGCAGATGCACCCCAGTAAGCCCAAGCTACAGCAACTTCTTTTCCAGCTTCAATCATCATTTTTTCTTTATCAACTGAGTCGTCGTACTGTTTCATCTTGAAATTCCATACGTTTGCTCCATCTGCAAGCTGTTTTTGTTTTATCTCCTCAACAAGTTGAACAGCTTCGTTATAACATTCCATATCAGGAGTAATTTTACCAAGGAACTCTGAAGCTTTATCAGTATTCATATTAGCCCAAGCAGCCTTTGCACCCGACATATACTCAGTACATTTATAGTTGGCATACTGCTTGTAAATTTCAACTGATAAATCCATGCACTTATCGAAACATTCACGGCAAACATCAGGAACACTTAGTAATACGAAAAGCGCTTCCTCATATTTTTTTTGACCTGCGAGGGCATTAGCACCTTTCATTACAACATCGCATTGTGAATTGTAATACTCGATGATTTTAGTTTTCCCACTTTCAACAAATCCTTTGAATTGCCCAGATTTTATGTTGATGTTCTTTATGCCTGAAATGTATGCTTTATCCTCTGTTTGACCTACTCCTTTTACAGAGATTGTTGTTTGACTAAATATACTTTTACTTACTGCATCTACTATGTAAAAAGTAACCTCAAGGTTGACCGCAATCATAGGAGGAGGGGTTGGTGTAGTTTCTTTTGAAACCACGTTTACCATTGGAACAATGCAAAACCTCGGGCTATTAGGCGCAGCTCCAAGGCCATTCTGAACGGCAATTTGCTGCATCTTATTCTGAAGCATCTGTCGAGCAGATTGAGGAACCCCTTCTGCTTGTTCAGGTACGAACGCTGCTAAAGCAATTCTGCCTAAATCATCGGTTTTCCCCTGACTGTTTTGAGATAAACCCATGAATGGAAGGGTAAGTAAAGCTAGAAATAGAACATAAATTCTTTTCATAACCATTTATTTTAATCTATTATTTTTCACCAAGGATTAACCATGCTTCTCCAAGCCCTCTTAAATAAAGTTTTGAGGTAATCTGGTATTTTTCGCTAAGGTATTTTTTAAGTTCGTTCACAAAACTTCTTGTATCAACAGCTCTTTCACGTCCCTTTGCATCAGTTTTCATCATTGGGATACGAACCTGTTCAAGCTTCATAAAGTTTTGAGTACCATCGGAAAGGCTGTAACGACTACTAACACAGTTATCAGCAAACCAATCCTCTATAATAGTAGTAAGTTCTTTCTGTTCCCCATCAACCGAAAACTCGGTTTCGAGATTGTTTTCCCAGCTGCTCCAAACTTTTATCTGAACTTTAACTTCGCGACCATTCTTAAACATATCTTGGAAGTGGGTCATTAACCCTGCATTAAAGCTATCCATATAGCTTAGGACTGCCTCTTCAAGAAGAAGTTCAGGTGTTGCTGAAGTTGAGGGTTGGCCTGCTCCGGCTACGCCAGAAACTTGCTTTGCAGTGTAAGCATCGAGCCCTTTAAGTGTGAAAACGATATATTTTTGAGGGCCTTTAATTTTTATTGAGAAATCGAGATCTAGTATGATATCTGCTTTTGCCGTTCTCTTTAATTTATCAATAGGACTTTCAGACATTTCAGCACCAGAACTTGAACTAGTAAGCATTGAACTTTCAGCATTTTCTTGTTCAAGGTTTTTCATTTCAGTTTCAAGGTCTTTTAATGGAAAGCCTCGATCGGCCATAATTTGTCCCATCTTAGTAATTACAAGCCTTAGATCGGGGTCATTCTGAAATGCCATTTTATAGTCAGGAAGGGTTTGTGTTTGCCCTTGGTTTTCAAAGGTCATTTTATACCCTTTAGATATACAATACTGATCACTTGGAACAACCATAATGGTTGGTTTTTTTGCTTGACCAAAAAGCATTATAGCAAAAAGTAGAAGTGAAGAAGTAACTATTAGTTTTTTCATAAACGGAGTTTTTTCGAAATTATAATTAGAATCCGGCATCCAATCTACGTGCAATACCATCAGATTCAAGTTGTTTGCGAAGCGCATCGTACATTACCTGAACGTAAATGGCTACCTTATAACCCTTTTTGATTTTCAATCGATCTTCCCCAGCGGGGTCTCCATCGTTTGTTACTGCAATATATTGAAGATATTTTCCTCCAACAGCAAAAAACTTCTCAAAATAATCTGATTTTGTAACCTCAATGTTTGGTTCTGTGCAGATTGCCGGAGTAGGAGCGGAGCCTTCGCCGCCAGGTAATCCTTTAAATATACAAGCGGCAACAGCGTTAGCTTTAGCATGCATAACAGCTTCATTAACATCTTTTCCATAGCCCCATACCTTGAACACTTTGGTTCCATCCTGACCAACCCCTACGGGTTCGATTTCGTAGTTATACTGGCTATTGTATAGGATTTTGCGTTCCTTGCGATTCTGAGCACTAGCATAGTTTACAGTTAAGAATGCGAGCACGGCAATTAATGATAATTTTAAAAAGCTTTTCATATCTTATTCATTTAATTATTAGAATCCAATTCTTATACCACAAACAGCTGATAAGCCAGTTCTATCTTTAAATAGATCATCCCAACTTATTTTATCACCACTTAGTTCAATCTCGTCCTTATCGCTATTTTGGACATTAGTAATAAAGGAGTAATATCCAGCACCACCAAAAATTTGGAAACTATGTTTCAAATTTAGTGCCAAGTTTATACCACCCTTTCCATAGAGAACATTAATGCCATCTAAACTCTTCCCATTATCATCTGTAAAATCTTTAAAATCCTTATGGGTTGCCATTTCTTTTCCAATACTTAAATAAGGTCTTAATTCAATGTTTCGGGTTATCATAAAACCTTTTGCTATACCAACACCGTAATGAGCAAATATGATTCCTTCATATTTTGTTGTATTAATTGTGTAATCTTTCATTTCTGCTCCACCTTCAATAATTAAGAAGAAAGAGGGCACGCCAATGTATCTACCAAGTCGAGCATCAATACGAGCATATGCTCCTCCAATTTCGCCAATTTCATATCCTAGGTTTACTTCAACACCAACATCATTTTTTTGTTGAAGTAAATAACCAGTTTCTAGATGGCGACCTGCTGTTTGATAGAATTTAGTTGTTCCTGTTGCTCCTGTTGCAACTTGTCGGTTATCGACAATTTTTGAGGTTGCCCTTATAACCCCACGGAATTTTTGTTTTGATGAATTTGTTTTTTCATCGTAGAGGTACTCATAGGCAAAGAAACGATAGTCAGTTTTAATCCCTTCTTTCTTACCAGCTTTGGCTCTTATTGGGCCAACTTGGTAAATAGGCATTTTAACTCTAAAATCTTCATACTTTTTCTCAAGGTTATATAAACTTTCATCGTAACCCTTTTGAACCATTTCCATTAAAAGTTGATCGTCGCTTTTTTGTTTCATTAACCTACCGAGTTGCGTATTCTCATCAGCTTGAGATGAAGTAATCATTACATTTATTGTTGATACAAAAGTGATAGGAAACTGTAATTCTTCAAACTGTTTCTTCTTATCGGCTTTTACTTGGGGTTGGTCGTCATCGTAAATCCAGGTATCGTATAGTTTGTTCTGAATCTCATCGTTATAATCAATTTTGTAGAGATAACCGGTAACATTAGCTTTCCATCCACGAGCCTTGGAAATTTTGGCTTCAGCCATGGTTTGAACGTCATTATAATCAAGCACAAGAATATAACTACGTGAAATAAGTCTATTCCCATAATCTTTTAGCATTAAATTTCCACGCTTAGTCGATTGGGCTTTAATAACTGCGGCATCGGTTGCGTTAAACATCCCTCGTTCTTCGATAAGATCCATCGACATTGTTCCGTCATCTTTACGCGAGTACCATTTTGAAATTATGTCGTTGGTAATTTTCTTAGCTTCTATACTTTGTTTAATCGCTTCGTTGGCTTTAACTCCCATTTCTCCACGATTGAATGGAGATGCGAGAGTAAGGTAATTCACATTATTGTTATAGTATTTATCGGCAAAAACAATTTTATCAATCTTTCCTTTAACATCTCCAGAATGATTATCGTTAGGGAAGTCTAATAGCAAAAAGGTGATAGAACTCCGATCATAAGTTGAAGGGATTTTTTGTGTTTGTTTTGTTTCCTGAGCGGTTAGTCCTATTGACCAAATGCATAGTAATATGCACAATAAGTAATTTCTCATATATACCTAGTTTATTGTTATACAAATTATATTAGAAATGATAAAAAACATAATTTCCATTGAAGTTTCCAACCAAGTAAAAATACAAAAAAAAATAAACCCTCATGTTTTAAATGAGGGTTTGTTAGAATCCTTAACCATTATATTTTAATGGTTGGTCAAATAAGTTTTATGAAAATAGCTATTTACTTAAGGTTAATTCTGAAACAATATTAGGGATATCGGTATTATCTAGTCTTCCCGAAAATAATTCTTTTCCAACACCAATTACATATACTGGAACAGGAGACCCGGTATGAGCAGTACTGGTCCAGCCTATAGCGGCTTTTCGGTTTAGTATATCAATACATGTAGATGAAAACTTTTCATTAGGTCCAGATAAATATGATTTTGTATTTTTTTTTGAATTATCAGATTTTATTGATTCGTTATACGCTTGTTGTAATTGTTTAAGATCAGTATCATTTAGGGCTAACTTTAAACTGTCATTCCCTAGTCCTATTAGAGTTTTCGTAAATTCAAGCATTTGCTTAAAAGATGGCTTTAGGTTTCTACTAAATTTTTCTTTTACAAGCAATTGGAATTGATCCTTAGATACTTTTTGATTTTTTAATACCGAAAGATTTATGTTATACTTATTTTCCCTATTCCCCAATGAGAAACCGCCTGTTTCGTGGTCGGCTGTTACTATGATCAATGTCTCATTTGGATGAGCTTTATAAAATTCAACTGCCTGATTTACAGCATCTGAAAAGGCAATTAATTCGTGTATCATAGCAGCAGCATCGTTTGAATGGCAAGCCCAGTCGATTTTACCCCCTTCAACCATTACAAAGAATCCTTTAGGATTGTATACAGTTTCTATTGCTTTTTGGGTCATTTGGGCCAATGTTATATCAGAACTATCGCTATCAATAACATATTTAAAGGAACTCTCTGAAGTAGCATTCGGAACAGAGTAAAACACTGATTTGTAATTATTTTTAAGAGAATCAACAGAGGAAAGTTTTGTAGTAAAAGCAAATGATTTTTTTAAACCAATTGAGTAAATTGACTCTACTGAATCTTTTAGTTTTTTACCAAATGGGTCGAAAAATCCTCCGCTTCCAAAGAAATCGTATCCACTTTTAATAAGATCTTTTGCAATTTCATATCGACTACCCCTTAACCCTTGATGAGCATAGAAAGCAGAAGGTGTTGCATCGTCTATTCCAACTGTCGTAAGTATTCCTATTTTGTAACCATTTTCTTTCAATTTTTTGGCAACACTAAATAGAGAATCTGTATGATTATAATTTAGTCCAATAGTGCTAATGGAAGTTTTATTTCCTGTTGATAGAGCAGTCCCCGCTGCAGCAGAACAGGTAATATATCGAGTTGCTGCGTAAGTAGTTGCAAATGTTTGTACAGGAAAATCTATAAAAGATAATTTCTGTTTGTTTTTAAGAACTGAATCTAAATAAACTTGGGTTGCATTAACCTGCTGCAAACCCATTCCGTCGCCAATAAATAGAAATATATATTTTGGTTTGTTGTTAACATTTTGACAACCAGTGATTAATAATAAGGCAGTAAAAATCACCAAAAGAATTTTTCTCATACAGTTTTATTTAAGCCTGCAAGTATAATATTTTTCAAAGAATTCTTTAAGATTTAAAATAGTTCAAAATCCCCTTTTACCTCATATCAGTATTTTGTTCTAATAATTTAGCATTAACTGTTTTTTTAGCCATTTATTTTTGCCAAGGAAAGGGAATACTTTAGACAATTCCTTACTGATCTGATAACAACATGTCTTAGACGAAAAAAAGCCATAGCATTTAATGTTCTCAAATCGCTTTCATGTGCTTCACTAGCGTACTCTGCTGCAATTATACCCATCTTATCAACTGGTATTTTCAATCGTTCAAGGTTTTTAAGCCCTCTTCCATACGAGTACTTTCTAAATCTCATACGGTTATTATCTATCAAAGAAAAATCGTACTCATTTCCAGTAAAGTTGTAGAGTACATTTTCTATTGTATAATCGTCATGAAGGACTCCTGCCTTATGAAGTCGAGATGTAAATCGTGCAAACGCTTTAAGCCCCTCTTCCGACTCAGAAATCGGGAGATTCAATAGCTCCTTTAAGGGTTTGTAGGTTGTATATAGGCTTATATAAAAACTTTTGTAGAGTAAACCGTACTTATAGGTGTTAATATACGCAACTGGTTCAGGAGAAGAAAACCCTTTTCTATTTAGTGCTTTCGAGTGTTCATATGCTCTTTGAGCCTTTGATTTTCGGATTGTTGCAAAGATTAATCTATTTGCTAAAGTAATCTTCTTAAAGTACTTAATGGTAATATCCTGTTCTTTAACGGCATCCCTTCTAACCTCATTTCGCCCTAGGTGCATTACATTGCCCCGTGAGCTGAAATCATTAGGTATTTGGTTTATATAGTCATCAAGGTATGAAAAATGTGGGTTAATTAATACTTCAGTTTTCATTCTAATTATATAATTTAAAATATCAAAGTAGATAAAAGGGAAACTGGGTGCGAATTTTACCACACCCAGGATTTTAAAAAATATTAAAACAAACCATATCTAATTTTCATTTACAAGTGCCTTTTCTACTACTAGCTCTTTTGGAACATAGGTTTTCTTATTACTTTTAACTAATTTATCGAGAAGCGTGTATAACACTGGTACAATGATCATTGATAGGAACATTGAACTGGCTAAACCACCGATCAACACCCATCCTAAACCGTTTTTCCACTCAGCACCTGCCCCAGAACCTAATGCAATTGGTAATAGGCCAACGATTAAAGCAAGGTTAGTCATAAGAATTGGTCTAAATCGAACCGAAGTTGCTTCGATAATTGCTTCCTTAGCTTTTTTGCCTTGTTCCTGCAAACCATTGGCAAAGTCCACAACCAATATTGCATTCTTGGCCACAAGCCCCATTAGCATGATTATTCCCATGATTGAGAATAGGCTTAAACTTTTTGCCGATAATGCAAGGGCAAGTAAGGCTCCTACTATTGCTAATGGTAACGAAAGCATCACAACCATAGGGTATATGTAGCTATCGTACAATGCAACCATTATTAAGTACATGAAAATTATTGATGCTAGTAAGGCAATTCCTAAGCTTGCAAACGATTTACTTTGCTGCTCCATACTACCGGCATACACTACATCTACACCTGCAGGCTTATTGGTTTTTTCCAAACGCTCTTTAATTTCAGTACCAACAGTTCCAATGGTTTTCCCAATAGTATTACCAGCAATACGAACGGATGGTAGTTTATTATATCTATTAAGTGTTGATGGGCTTTCACCTTCTTTAATATCGGCTACCTGTGATAGTTTAATTAGCTGCCCAGCGCGGTTGGTGAATGAGATGTTCTCTACGTCAGCTTTACTTTTCCTATCGAACTCGTCTAACGATATAAATAGATCGTACTCATTGCTACCGTCGCGGTACTTAAGATCTCTATTTCCCTCGTATGAAATGTACATCTGCTGACCAATTTCTCCGATTGTAAGCCCTAGTTTGGCAAGTTTTTCGCGGTCAACCCGAACAACTAATTCTTTATCACCTGCTTCAACTGACGATTCAATGTCAACGGTTCCTTCAATGTTACGTAATTCATTGGCCACTATTTTGGCATAAGCTTTTGCATCCTCAAAGTTGCTACTGCGAACATATATTTCAATAGGAGTAGAGGTGCTTCCAACCATACTTACTTCGCTTACTTTAAATATAGGGCCAACAAATGTTGAGCTAAGATCATTCTTGAGCTTTTTCCCAAATAGCTTTGCGCTAAGTTCTCGTTTGTCTTTTGCAACTAGTTTTACGTTAAACTCAGCACCGTATGGAGTTTCTGTTATCGACATACTTCCACCTTTTGACCCAACCTTGGTGTAAACGCTCCGTATTTCAGGATATTCGAGCATCTTCTTTTCAATTTCGAGACAGAAACTGTTGGTTTGCTCAATTGTGGCAGACCTATCGAGCTCCATGGCAATGATAAACTCTCCACGGTCGCCTTGATCCATCATTTCAGTTTGAATAAATCCACCTCCCACTAAGTAGAATGATCCGAATAGGAGTACTGTTGCACCGAGCATTGTGGCAAGTTTATGCCCTAATGCCCAATTAAGCGCTGACATAATTAGATTCTTGAATCCTGTAACAAATTTTTCGAAACCAAGTAGGAATCGATCGAAGGGTCTCTTCTCATCCCATACCTTTAATTTCCCGAAACGAGAAGTTAATAAAGGAACTAAAGTAAACGATACCAAAAGACTTACAAGTATCGACATAACAATTACCAACGAGAAAGATCGAAGCATTTGTCCTGTCATTCCCGATGTTAAACCGATAGGGAGGAATACTGCAATCAGTACAATCGTGATGGATGTCACGGTTAGCCCAATTTCCTTGATAGAATCAATTGATGCCTGCCAACGCGTTTTTCCCATCTCGAGGTGACGGTAGATGTTTTCGAGAACCACGATGGCATCGTCAACAATTACCCCAACAACTATGGACATTGCCAAAAGGGTCATGATGTTTAGCGAAAAACCAAATAGCCAGAAAAATGTAAATGTTGATATTATTGATGTTGGGATTGAAACGAATATAAAAATCAAGTTTCGGAAGGTATGCAGGAATAGTAGCATAGTAATTGACACAAGAACAATGGCAAACACTAAGTCAATCATAACGCCATCAATTGCATCCTGAGTAAAATCCGACAAATCGGTGGCAATAGTGAATTTAAGGTTCTGCTTAGCGTACTCTTTCTCAAAATTTGCAATTAAAACCTTAACATTTTTACTAATTTCAACCGCGTTACCATCGGTTTGTTTCTGAATGCTAAGGCCTATTGCTGGTTTGCCGTTAATACGTGCTAGTTTGGTGGCCTTCTTAGTTCCGTCAACTACAGTAGCAACATCACTTACTTTTATTATTGAGCCATCTTTAGTTGCTCCAACAACTAGATTTCGTATCTCATCAAGATTTACAAACTTCCCAGCAATACGGATAATCGTTTTATTATCATCGTCCTTAATTTTTCCTGTAGGAAAATCAACGTTGGCAGCCTCAATCATCTGTTTCACCTGCATTAACGAAATGCCGTATTGCTCTAGCTTTTGTGCATTAGCCTTGATTTCTATTTCACGCTGATTTCCTCCAATAATATTTACCTGAGCAACACCCTTAACCTGTGAGATTTGAGTTTTTATCTCGTTGTCAACTAAATCGTAGAATTCTTTTTCAGGGATATTTGAATTCACCGCTATATCCATAACCGGGAGCATAGTCATGTCGAATTTCATGAACTGAGGCTCTTTGGCGTTTTCTGGGAGGTTGTTCTTTATTGCGTTAACCTTTCTTTCGCACTCCTGTAACGATACGTCAACATCAATTCCATCCTCATAGTAAATAACTACAACCGACATGCTCTCGAAAGAGTAAGAGTTTATTTTATCAATGCCTTGAAGAGAGGAAATGGCTTCCTCTACCTTTTCAGTAACCGAACTTTCTACTTCCGATGGAGCTGCGCCAGGGTATACAGTCATTATAGCATTAATAGGCACTTCAATTTTCGGTGTCAGCTCCTTGTTTAGTAAGGTATAGCTGAACAAACCGCCCAGCGCCAGTATAATAAATATTACAACTGGTATGGTTGAGCGCTTTATGGATATTTCTGTTAATTTCATTTTTTAAGATTTTTCTTTTTAACTGACTATTCTATTTTTCGATGATAATTATATCATCACCCTCTTTAAGGTTAAGCTGTCCGCTGGTTATTACTTGCTCACCATCGGTTAAGCCACTTAGTACTTCAACTTGCTTATTGTTGCTTTGTCCGATAACGAGGTTTCGTTTTGCTGCTTTGCCGTTTAGAGCAACATAAACAACAGGACTTTCCATGCTTCCTACAATACTTACTTTATTTATGATTAAAGTTTCGTCGTTTTTAACTGGAAGAATAGCCTCGGCATACAAACCGCTTTTTAAATGAGCAGACTCGTCGTTGTTTAAAGTAATTTCAACATTGAACTTCATCCCTGCATCTGCTTTTTCGGCAATTGCAGTTATTTTTCCAGAAAAAGTCTTCCCAGGAAAAACACTTAGCTGAACGTCAACATTCTGACCTAGCGATATCTTATAAACCTCGCGTTCAGTAATTCGAATGTTTAGTTTCAACGTGTTATTATTCACAATTTCACAAACTTGTGAGTTCATGTTAAGCAGTTGACCTTCTGTAATATTGTCGCTATTGATGTATCCAGAAATAGGAGATTTAATACTTGTATTACCTAATGCCTTGCGTGCAGTAATAAGATCGGCTTTGGCTTTTTTCAAACCTATAGTGGCTTGCTCAAGATCGCGTTTAGTTACGGCATTTTCCTCCGAAAGGCGGGTTAAGCGTTCCACATCTTTTTCGAATTGAGCGTAGTTAGCCTCTGCTGTAAGAACATTGGCTGAAATTACCTCATCGTCAACTTTGGCAATTACATCACCTGCAACAACGCGGTCGCCTTTCTCTTTATAAATTTTTACAATTTTACCAGATGTTTCCGACACAAGATTCAATACTTCCGATGCTTCTAGTGTCCCTGTTGCCACCACCTTTTCTGATAAAACTCCTTTCTTAACGGTTTCTACAGCAACTGGTATCTTATCAACCTTACGTTGTGCAAATGCTATATCGTCTTGGAATTGTTTTTTATTTGCCGCTAATTTCATTACAATTAGCACTACAACTGCAATTACTACAACAAATGCAATAATGTGTGATTTCCTAATTTTCATATCTAATGATGTTTATGTTTCTATTATTGTTTTACTAATGATTTTATATTCCCTGATGCTTGCAGCATTTTAATTTCGGCTGTTTTGCATTTTAGGATTTGCTGATTGTACGAGTTGTCAGCTTGTAAATAGTCTGAATTGACATTCAGTAAATCAGCCATTGATGCCATCCCCTCTTGGTATTGCAATGAGGTTTGGTTGTATACCTTTTGAGCAAGCTCCTTGTTTTCTTTTTGGGCGGATAGCAAGCTGTTTGCAGTTTGGTATTCTAAGAAGGCATTGTTATAGCTAATAGTCAAAAGGTCTTTTGTTTTGGCTATATCTTCATGTAATTGGAGTTGTTTTACCTGGCTTTGTTTTAGTTTATAATAGTTTACCCCGGAGCTAAAAATAGGCATTGAAAAGCTAAACCCGAAAGTGTTCATATTACTCCAGTCATTGATTTTTGCTTCGGTATTATATGATGAGTAGTTTAGCTTTCCAAAAGCAGCCAGGGTGGGGAGGAAGGTTGCTTTGGCAAGTTTAATCTGTTGCCCATAGATTTCATCTTGTTTAAGCATTGCTTGGTATGCTGAAACATTTTCGGCAGTAAAATTCATTGCAGAATTGTTATTGACAAAATCATTTACCAAGTTGGTTGTGTCAATGGTTAGCGTACTATCGCTTGGCATACCTGCTAACGCTTTGAGGTAGTTTAATTGAATATTTACTCCATTCTGTATAGTTTGACGTGTAACTTCAAGATTTGAAATGGTCACTTTTAAACGGTTTACCTGACTCTCTTTAATCAAATCGTTTTTATAGTTCAGCTCTGCTATGCGATGTATTTCTTTAAGGTTGTTTATTGATTTATCCACTGTTTGAAGTTGTAGCATTAAAGAACCAGCCTGATAGTAACCAGTTGCTACCTCAGCAATCACATCCTCTTCATTTTTTGTTTTTAGAATCGAATAGAGTTCCTGAGTCTTTTTTGTAGTTTTAAGTCCCACCCAATATGATTGGCTATAAATTAGTTGGGTGATCTGAATGCCAGCACTTGCTGAGTAAAGAGCATCAATATTATTTATTTTATTAAGCATTCCTGTTAATTCTTCTTTAAGTTTATCTGCAGCAGCGCTATACTCTGGATTTATCATCATATCTATCATTCCTCCGAGTTTTATTGAGGCGGAATCTGAAATACCCATTTTAGGTAGCATCATCTTGCTATAGCTCGCTGAAACTTCAACCTGCGGCAAACCATGTCCAATGGCTTCTTTGTGCATATAATCAGCTTCTTTGCATTGCAATTCCGATTTCTTAATATCACGGCTATGCTGTAGCGTGTAGTTGACTAAATCAGTCAATGAGGTTTGCCCGCTTACCTGATACCCAAGTAGGCTTAGGTTAATCATAAAAAAAATAGTTAATACTTTCTTTCTCATATATTTAGTTTAATGTTTCATTTTTAAAATTAACAAACCGACCGCGCGGTATAATAAGATTAACAAAAAAAGGATTAAATCCCATATGTTTTTAAACTTTTATACTCTTATAAAGTTCCCTAAGTTGCTTACCATACATTTCGATAGCATACTCAATTGAGCCGCCAAGTAATGTGTTTGTTACAATATTTGTACCTATCACCATAAAGTTTAGCGCCGTAAGCTCCGAGTCAACAGTATCCCGAATTTCACCATTTTTAATCGCTAAATCAATTACTTTCTTCCAACGTTCAACCTCGCTATGGTAGAAGATACTACCAATTTTTGTAAAACCAGGGTAGTACTTAAACGCAGCCATAAACAAAGAAATTTGCTGAGCAGGAAGGTTAGGGTCAACTTCAATACCTTTATTTTTCCTTTTATTATGTTCAAGCATCTTTTCAATAGTAGATTCTACCATCTCTTTTAAGCTTGAATATTCTATATCAGGAATTACCCTTCTATTCTCTATCATGAACTTATCAATTACAGCCTTAAATAGATCTTCCTTGCTAGCATAGTAGTGGTAAATTCCTCCTTTGGTAATTCCTGCAGCTTTTATAATATTGTTTATGGTAACAGCCTCATAGTTATTGTTGAGGAACATGTCATAGGCTGTCTTTAGAATTATGTCTTTTGTCTCTTTCATATCATTTTCAAAAAAAACCGACCGTTCGGTTTGCAAATATATATATTTTTTTAAACTGATACAAAAAAATCAATTTTTTATATAAAAAATAATATGATATAATTATCAGAATAACAAGTTGGTACAAAAAATAATGCGCTTAACATTGTTTCTGCAGCTTATTTTACCATAAAATAATGTCAACTTGTAGTCGATTTTAAACAATTGTATCGACTTACCCTGTGAAATGTTTTTAAAGAGTTCTCAAAAAATTGAGATATTATTACCCTGCGAAAGGTTATTAAATAGTATAATTAATAGTGTATTCTATCGTATTAGAAAAAAACTATTTAACCGATGAATCTTTATTAGCCTTTGCTTTGTTCTTAAAATACTTTTTAAAAAACATATTGTGTTGAAGCGCTTCAAGATCCTCGTTAAGTTTTACAGAGCTACTTTCCAAATTTTTAATAGTCTCCTTCAAACGTGTTCCAGATTCCTCATCGTTAACTAGAACTCCAATCGAGGTTGTTGAATCGTTTCCTTTTTTGTTGAGGTTTGAAATAAATGCTAATGCAGTATTTGTGATCTGCTGCAATTGCAGAACGGAAGTTCTTACAGTGTTAAATACAACGGTATCGGTAGTTAATTCATTAGCAAGGGTGCCTTCTTTATTAAGGTTAGAGGTAAATGCTTTTAATGCTTTCATCACTTGTTCTGCTTCTCCTGTTGCTGATTGAAGAGTAGAGGTTACTTTATTTAGGTTTGCATACACTGAATCATCGTTTAATAATTTTCCAACTGTTCCCTCTCCATCAACTAATTTCTTGCTAATAACCTTAAAATCGTTTGTTATGGCTAATACATTATCATTACTTTTTCTTAGGGTGTTTAGCATTTCTTCCGATGAAAAAGTTTTTTCAACAATTAATGTATCTCCATTCTTCACGCTCTTAGCATCTTCGGAACCGCCAAAAATGACTAGTATTTTATTTCCAATAAAACCATCACTACTAATTTTTACTTTTGAATTGGTAGGGATGTATTGTCTGGCTTCCTTATCAATTTGAATGCTAACCTTTACCTTAGATCTTCCGCTAAAAGTAAGATCACTGATTGTTCCAACTTTCACTCCCGATAACCAAACGTTGTTGCCCTTTTGTAGTCCAGCAACATCATCAAAGATTGAAACCACTTCAAATTTTTTGGAAAATGCTTTATGCAGATTTCCAACAACAAGAATCCCTGCAACAAGAAAGGATAAACCAATAAATACAAAGAAGCCAACGATAACAATACGTTTATTAGATGATTCGTTCATATGATTAGTCTTGTATAAAATTATAATTGTAGAATTCTTTCAAATGCTCATCGTCGGTGTTAAACACCTCTTCAAAGGTTCCGACTTTGGCAAATTTACCATCGAGTAACATTGCGGTTCGATCCGAAGTATTTTTAGCACAAGTGAGATCGTGGGTAATAATTATTGAACTGGTATTAAATCTTTGTTGAACCTCATTTATAAGTTGAATAATATCTGCACTTGTTATTGGGTCTAATCCCGCCGTAGGCTCATCATACAGCATTATTTCGGGTTTTAGAATTAAAGTGCGTGCAATGCCAATTCGTTTACGTTGTCCGCCGGACAGATCGGATGGCATCTGTTTCATTTTATCTTTAAGGCCAACCGCATCAAGAATTCTCTCCACGGCTATATTCAACTCTTTTTTGCTGATGTTCTTCTGGTTCATGGTTAGCGGGAACGCCAAGTTTTGATAAACATTCAACCCATCGTACAGCGCGCTACTTTGAAAAGAAAACCCTATTCGTAAACGCAACGCATCTAGCTCTTTTTGGTTTAACCTATCGACCTGCTTACCCAAAGCAATAACTTCACCTTTGTCGGGTTTAAGTAAGCCTACAATAATTTTTATTAAAACCGATTTACCAGTTCCCGATTTACCGAGGATGGCTACATTTTCACCTTTGTAAAGCGTAAAATCAATACCATTTAAAACCTGTAGATCAGCAAATGATTTATGTAATCCTTTGATTGAAATTACTGGTTCGTCCCTATTTATGGTATGTTGTTGTAACTTATCCATTACCTATGAATATATAATCCAATCGAATATTTGGACAATAATTATTTCTTCAATAAAGATCAAAAACATAGAAAATACCACAGCTTGGTTAGCCGCTCTCCCAACACCTCGAGTTCCTTGAGTTGCATTGTATCCTTTAAAACATCCTACTATACCAATAGTGAATCCGTATACTACAGACTTGACAATAGACTCAGTAATATCTATAAAAGTAATCGTTGAAAAGGCATTATTATAGAAGGCCAAAAAGCTACTCCCTTCTTCTATGTGAACATTAACAAATGCACCAAGTAGGGCTACAAAACTGCAATAAAACACTAGTACAGGAATGGTGATGGTAGTTGCCAAGACACGGTTTACCACCAAATACTTAAAAGGATTTATGGAAGAAACTTCCATTGCCTCAACCTGTTCAGTAACCTTCATTGAACCAAGTTCAGCACCAATGCCTGAGCCAACTTTACCGGCGCAAATAAGCGCAGTAACCAATGGCCCTAATGCTTTTATAATTGCAATTCCCATAAGGGATGGGAGCCACGATGTTGCACCAAAATCTGAAAGAGATGGACGTGATTGTTTGGTAAAAACGATTCCAACAATAAAACCTGTTAGTGTGATTAAGGTCAACGATCTTAATCCTACCTCAAAACACTGATTGATTAATTCGTTTAGGTGAAAAGGTCTTTTGAATGCTTCTTTGAAAAAACGGAGTAGAAATTTGCTAGCATCGTAAACGTCTTCAAAAAACTGATCAATTTTTTTGGTGAAGATATATTTTCTGATTCTAAAATTATTCATTTATCGAGTTACTATAAGCTATTTAAAAAAGCATTATACAAATTCAATTCCAAAAAAATCTATGTGTAAATTTTCAATTTTGGGTGCAAAATAAATCATTATTAATCTTTTAAAAAATGTTTTATAATATTAGCATTCATATTTTTTGTTGTAAAGTTGCTCATTCTATGTGTTGAAAGTTATTGAAGAATGACTTTTTTAATTACTGACATTAAAAAAACTACCGATGAAATGCTGAGTTGAAACAAGTCATCGGTATGATTTTATGGAGATATAATTAACAGTAATTACTTAGTTCCACCACCAAGTGTATTATATAAACTTACGCTATATGTTAATTGCTCTAGTTTATCGTTAACACGGTTTAGCTGTGCGGAGAGTAAACTTTGCTGAGCTGATAACACCTCAGTGTAAGTTGCTTCTCCTGCCATTAGCAAATCTTGAGTATAGCTCACTGCGTTAGTAAGCGATTGAATTTGTTTATCGCGATACTCATTCTTCCTCAGCGAGTTTTTATAGCCGTAAAGGATATTTGAGACCTCTTGACCTGCAGTCATTACTGTATTCTGAAAAGTAAGCAGAGCTTCTTCCTGCTGGGCTTGGGCAATTTTTAAGTTTCCCTTAAGCTGTTTTTTCATAAATATTGGTTGGGTAAGACCGCCTACAATTTCTGCTGCTATATGTTCCGGTTTAAAGAAGTTTGAAAACTCTCCAGCGGCAAGGCCTATTGTGGCAGAGGTTATTGTTAACGATGGGTATAGGTTAGCTTTTGCAACATTTGTAAGTGCATAAGCAGAGCGGAAAGCAAGTTCTGCCTGCTTAACATCGGGTCGCTTTGCAAGGAGTTGTGCGGGTACCCCATAATCTAATTTCTGGGATAAGGTTTGATTATCTATTGATGCTCTATCGATAAATCCTAATTTGCGACCGAGCAGTAGGCATAATGCATTCTCCTGGCTGCGAATCTGACTCTCAAGCTGTGGTACAGATAGCTGTGTGTTATATAGTAGAGCATTACTTTGCTCTACCGCAGCAGCATTTTGCTGTCCTGATTCTTTTAACGCCTGCATGGTTTCTGCACTTTTCTGGAGAAGAATAATTGTTTCCTTTGTAATCCTCAGCTGTTCATCTAACGCCAATAAGCTATAGTATGTTTTTGCAATGTTAGCTATGAGGGTTGTTTGAACAAGGTTTCTGTATTCGTAAGAATTAAGCAAACTGGCATATTTTGCTTTTGACTGATTTCTTAATTTTCCCCATAAATCAGCCTCCCATGAGGCAGAAAATCCAAGTGAATTTATGTTTGATGTGTAACCAAGTACATCAGTTCCATTTGCTCCTACGCTTAACCTTGTGTGGTCTATTCTACCAGCAGCCGAAACAGATGGTAAAAAAGCCCCTCTTGCAATACTTAGGTTTGCCTCTGCAGAAACTATGCGATTCAATGCAATTTTTAGGTTGATATTATTATTAAGACCTTCGTCTATAATTACTTGAAGTTTTGGATCGGTAAAGTACTCTTTCCAAGGGATATTGGCAATTGTGGTTGTGTCTGAAAGGGTACTGTCAACCCTTACAATACCTTGGGTATCAACTTTTGGTGATTCAACCAAATTTTTATAGCTATTACACGATGCAACTCCAATTGTGATAATGGCTAAGAATAGAATTCGTAAACTATTCCTTTTATAATGTTTATAATACATAGTGTTGTTCTTTAGTATTAAATTTCACTGTCATCTGTGGTTACAATCTTATGTTTGCTCATCTTTTCCTGTAAACTCTGGAAAAGGATGAAAAGAACAGGAATAACCAAGATTCCGATCAAAGTACCAATCAACATTCCACCTATTGCGCTAATACCAATGGATTTATTACCAATTGCACCTGCTCCATGAGCAATCGCAAGCGGTAGTAGTCCAAATATGAATGCAAATGATGTCATTAGAATAGGACGTAAACGAGCCACGGCTCCACTAATTGCTGACTTAACGATGCTCATTCCTTGTCTTCGTCGTTGTATTGCATATTCAACGATCAGAATTGCATTTTTAGCAAGTAAACCGA
>Ga0209098_1001585_pt1 | contig 21486 bp, 21 predicted proteins | sample AD_JPNHW1_MetaG_FD_184429 | JGI IMG/M metagenome (GOLD analysis project Ga0209098, IMG submission 184429) | Active sludge microbial communities of municipal wastewater-treating anaerobic digesters from Japan - AD_JPNHW1_MetaG (SPAdes) (version 2) | ecosystem: Engineered > Bioreactor > Anaerobic...
CACGACATCGGCGAGCTTCTCGTGGAAGCGGTCCATGTCGAACTTGGACAGCGGAGAGTCGAAGACCACGAACTGTCCGAATATCCGCTTCCATCCGGCGTACTTGTAGTAATGTTCGCCCTCGCAATAATCGAAGACCATGCGCATGTAAGGCGTGGAATCGACGGCATAGTACATGACCTTCAGGGAATCGCCCATGCGCCCCTGGGTCTGTGTACGGTCGACCAGCTGCACGCGGTTGACCGCCTCGAAGTCATACTCGTTCTTGAACCGCCACTTGAGGGGGAACTCCTCGAACTGGGCGAACTCGCTGTAAGTTGGCTCCATGTTCAATTGCACGTTGATGCGGGAGAACCGGTTCAGAACGTTCCAGAAATCTCCGATGATGGCGCGGTTGATCGTGGTCTTCTGGAAGTTGATCTCTTCCTTGTCCTTGGAGATGGCATCGGTACGGGCCGAAAGCTCGGCGTCCAACTTGGCGAACCAATCTTCGTCCTTTGCCTTACCAACCTTCTTTTCTGCAACCATCGGAGTCTCCTCTGGCATAATTGCCATACAACCATAAAAAGATATCTCATTCCTATAATAACCCAGCATAGGAGCTGGCGTTATGGCCTCCAAGATAAGCTTTTCTAATCGGAGGTCATAATCCGGACGATGGACGTAGCGGGGGGTCTGACCTCGTTCCTTGAGCAGGTTCAGGGCGACCCTTTGGTCTATTCCGTGCTGTTCTTCATCTACATAATAGCGGCCACCTTGTTCCTGCCCATTCCGGTGGAGCTGATGCTCTTCCTGAGCCCGGCCACCCCCTTTCTGTTGAAGGCCATTCTGCTGGGGGTCGGCAAAGCAGTGGGCAGCATGATCGTTTTCTACATCGGCATGAACGTGGAAGGACCGATCAACACCCTGACCAGAAAATGGGGTTTCTTCCGAATGGTGGTCAACTTCAGTAAATGGCTGGTCGACAAGCTCGGTTATCTCGGTCTGTACATCATACTGAGCATCCCCATAATGGTGGACACCGTTCCCGTGTACCTGTTCTCCATATTCCGCAAGGACCGCTGTGACCGCGATCTGCGCCTATTCGCCCTGACCAACCTGGCCGCCGGCATGACCAGGGCGGCTATCGTGTACTTTGCGGTCACCGAGCTGGGATTAGGCTATCTATTTGGCATTTAGAAAGGTTTATATCTCTCAAGAAAATTTTGAGGTAATGGTCCCGAAGAACAAGATACTCAAGATCCTTGACGAGTACGACAAGAAGAAGCTCACCGTGGCCACACTGTGTTCTCATTCCTCTCTGCAGATCTTCAACGGGGCCAAGAAGGAAGGCTTCCGCACCCTGGGTCTCACGGTCAAGGACAACTTCCGTTACTATGACGCGTTCCCGCTCGGCCGTCCGGACGAGTTCATGAAGTTGGACAGTTACGCCGATCTTCTGGACAACGTGGACGAGCTGCTTGCTCGCAATATAATCGTAGTTCCGCACGGCTCCTTCGTGGAGTACATGGGCACCGAGAAGTTCGAGAAGATGCCCGTGCCCACCTTCGGGAATCGGAACGTTCTCCGCTGGGAATCGCACCGCGACAAGATGAGGGAGTGGCTGGAGACCGCGGGGATCGTCATGCCCAGAGTGATCGACGACCCCAAGACCATTGACCGGCCAGTGCTGGTGAAGTATAACGGGGCCAAGGGCGGTCGCGGCTTCTTCATCGCCAAGGACTATAACGAGTTCAAGATGGGCCTGGACCTGGATCAGGACTACACCATCCAGGAGTACATACTGGGCACCAGGTACTATCTCCATTACTTCTTCTCGCCGATCAAGAAGGATGGGTTCCGAGTGGGCGACGGCTCGTTGGAGCTCATGTCCATGGACCGCCGAGATGAGAGCAACATTGACGAACTGTACAAGTTGGGCGCGTCCGAGGAGCTGAAGAAGCTCGGCCTCTTCCCTTCGTTCGTGGTCACCGGCAACGTTCCGGTGGTCATCCGGGAAAGCCTTCTGCCCAAGGTGTTCGACATGGGCGAGCAGGTAGTGAAGCGCTCCTACGAACTGTTCGGCGGCATGATCGGGCCCTTCTGCCTGGAAGGCATCGTCACCGACAAACTGGAGTTCAAGGTGTTCGAGATATCGTCCCGGATAGTCGCCGGCTCGAACCCCTTCATCTCCGGCTCGCCGTACTCCGACCTCACCGAGGAGAACATGAGCACCGGTCGCCGTATCTCTCGGGAGATCAAGAACGCGGTTCTCACCGACAGCATGGACCAGGTCATATCTTAAAAACGACAAAAGAGGCCGGGGACCTCCCGGCCTTTTAATTTTTATTAAAGTTTACCAGCCGCGCTCTTGCATGCGCTGTTCCTTGGCCAGGGTGGAGATCTCGATGCCATGCATGGCCTCCCCAAGTCCCCTGGACACCTCGGCTATGACCTTCGGGTCGTCGAAGTGGGTCACCGCTTCCACGATGGCCTTGGCGCGGATCGCCGGGTCGTTGCTCTTGAAAATGCCCGAGCCTACGAACACGCCATCGGAACCGAGCTGCATCATTAGCGCCGCGTCCGCGGGCGTGGCGATACCACCGGCGGCGAAGTTGATGACCGGCAGCCTTTGCATCACGGCGACCTCCTTGACCAGGTAGAACGGCGCCTCGATCTGCCTGGCGATGACCGCTAGTTCCGCATCGTCCTTCCCCTTCAGCTCGCGCACCTTGCCCATGATTATCCTCTGATGGCGCACGGCCTCGATGATGTTCCCGGTTCCAGGCTCTCCCTTGGTCCGGACCATGGCCGCTCCCTCGTCGATGCGCCTTAGCGCCTCGCCCAGGTCCTTGGCCCCGCAAACGAACGGTACGGTGAACCCTTTCTTGACCACATGCATGAACGGATCGGCCGGGGTGAGGACCTCGGACTCGTCGATCATGTCCACTCCCAGGGTCTCCAGGACCTGCGCTTCGACAAAATGCCCGATGCGGCACTTGGCCATGACCGGTATGGTCACGGCGTCCATTATCTCCAGGACCTTGACCGGGTCGGCCATCCTGGCCACTCCGCCCTGGGCCCGGATGTCCGCCGGGACCCTCTCCAAGGCCATGACGGCCACCGCGCCAGCTTCCTCGGCGATCCGGGCCTGCTCGGCGTTGGTGACGTCCATGACCACTCCGCCCTGCTGCATCTTGGCGAATCCGCGCTTGACCAGCTCGGTCCCATGACGCAGTCCGGATAGGTCCAAAGTAAATGCCATTTAGCTCACCAAACCGGCTTACCTGCAGGGGTTTATTTATCCCTTTTCCCAAACCGTCCCAGTAAAGTTGGCAAACTGCTCTCAGAAAAGCATATAGACATTGCCTTCGTTCATCGGCTCGATGTTCGCGAACAGGATGGAGAACGTCCTCGAGTCTGGCACGGTCAAGATAGCCAACCTGGTAAGCAAGCTCAAGGAGGAGGGGGCGGACATCATATCATTCTCCATGGGGGAACCGGACTTCCATACCCCCGACAATATAAAAGAGGCCTGCGTTCGCGCCTTGGCCAACGATTTCACTTACTACACCCCGTCGGCGGGCATCCCCGAACTGAGGAAGGCCATAGCCGAGCGGTGCCGGACCTTGAACAACATACCTTGCGAGGCGTCCAATGTTCTGGTGACCCCGACCAAGCAGGCCATATTCATGACCATGTTGGCCATGGTCGACGATGGGGACGAGGTCATAGTCCCGGACATCTCCTGGGGAACGTTCGAGGCCTGCGCCCATCTGGCGGGCGGCAAGGTCCGCCACTGCAAGATATCCGCGGACCAGGGGTTCCGCATGACGCCGGAGTCGGTGGCGGAAAGGATAACCAAACGCACCAAGCTGCTGGTCCTGAACTCCCCTTCCAATCCCTGCGGCGCGGTGCTCACCAAGGACGATGTGAAGGGCATCGCCGATCTGGCCAAGGACCACGACTTCTACGTGCTGGCGGACGAGATCTATAACCAGCTGGTGTTCGAGGGGGAGCACACTTCCATATCCTCACTGGACGGAATGTTCGAGAGGACCATAACCGTGGACGGTTTCTCGAAGACCTACGCCATGACCGGCTGGAGGGCCGGTTGGGCCGTTGCTCCGAAGAACATCTTCAGGGAACTAAACAAGCTTCAGACCCAGTCCATAACCTGTGTCACCTCCTTCGTGCAGCAGGCCTGTCTGGAGGCCTTGCGGGGTCCGCAGGACTCCGTGGCCCTCATGAAGAAGGAGTTCAAGGCCCGGCGCGACCTGGTGCATTCCCTCATTCAGGACATACCCAGTCTGAACTGCCCGATGCCCAGCGGAGCGTTCTACATCATGCCATCCTACGACTTCGACATGAAATCGGAGGACATGGCCGCTTATCTTTTGAACGAGGCGCACGTGGCCGTGACGCCTGGATCAGCGTTCGGACCGGCCGGGGAAGGACGGTTCCGGCTGTCCTACGCCGCCAGCCGGGAAAATATCAGGGAAGGCATGTCCAGGGTCAAGACCGCCTTGGCGAAGTTGTGATCATTCCGGCGGCAGAAGGTTCGGTATGCCGTCCTCGATGACATAGGCCACATCGCATCTGGTGCATAACAGCCGGCCCTCAACGATCTCATCGGCATCCGCCCTCTCCACCTGCAGTTCCAAAGGATGATGCTTGCAGACCGGGCAGGCCAGTATATCAACGAGGTCCTTCTTCATCTCCCGTTCAAGGACATGGGCGGATATCAACCTTTCACCATGTCTGGTCGCTAACTATTTATCTAGTTCTCCGCATCGAGCGCCCCGGAGAGATTCACATGCGCCGAATTGACCTCAGGAGCGACACGTTCACCCTGCCTTCCAAGGAGATGCTGGACAGCATACCGTCCGCTGATCTGGGCGATGACGTGGAGGGAGAGGACCCCACGGTGAACCAACTGCAGGACCTGGCCGCCAGCATGTTCGGCACCGAGGCCGCTCTGCTGGTCTCCAGCGGCACCATGGGCAACCTGGTCTCCCTGATGGCCCACTGCCGCCGGGGCGACGAGATCATACTGGAGTCCGAGGCGCACATCTACTATTACGAGCTGGGAGGCATGTCCGCCATCGTTGGCGCCATCCCCCGGCTGGTCCAAGGGACGCGCGGTAAGTTCACCGCCGAGCAACTGGAGGCGGCGATACGCCACCCGGACCTTCACTATCCCAACACTCGCTTGGTGTGCATCGAGAACACCCACAACCGCGGCGGCGGCATCGTTTGGACCCCGAAGGAAGTAGAGGCGGTGGCCAAGGTGGCCCACGACCATGGGCTCAAGATGCACTGCGACGGCGCCCGGATATTCAACGCCGCCGTCGCTCTGGACGTCGACGTCAAGGAGTACATGAAGCACCTGGACAGTCTGAGCTTCTGCCTCTCCAAGGGACTGGCCTGCCCGGTCGGCTCGATCGTGGTCGGTAATAAAGAGTTCATGGAAGAGGTCCGCCGCAACCGCAAGATGGTCGGAGGCGGCATGCGCCAGGCGGGAATAATCGCCGCTCCAGGTCTTATCGGCCTGCAGAAGATGGTCGGCCGGTTGAAGGAAGATCACCGCAACGCCCGCCGACTGGCGGAGGGACTGAACGAAATTCCCGGCATCAAGGTGGACATGGAGGCGGTGCAGACGAACATCGTTCTGGCCGACATCACCGGCACCGGTTGGGACGTGGACTATTTCGTCAACCGGGCCTGCAAGATCGGCGTTCAGGTGTTCGAGTTCGGGGCCACCAAGGCACGTTTCGTTACCCATTACGGTATAGACGAACAGGACGTGGATGACGCCTTGGCCCGCCTGCGCCGGCTGTTGGAACGCTAGTCTATGGAAACCTATTTTATCTGTGGTTTTCTACCCTCTCAGGCCGCGATCGCATCGACCGTAAGGTCTGCCGGTGGAAAGGCAGAGAAATCATATCGAGCGATGCGCATTCACCATGAGGGATCGATTTGAGCAGAAGACTTTTCACGGTAGGTCCGGTGGAGGTGTTCCCGGACACGTTAAGTTCCATGAACAGGGGAATGATGGTCCACCGGGGCAAGGACTACCAGGACCTGCAGCACGGCGTAGTGGAGAAGATACGCAAGGTGCTGGACATTGACAGCGAGATTTATCTGGCGCCCGCCTCAGCCTCCGGATTCCTGGAGGGTTGCGTGCGCTCCGCCGTAGATACCAAGATGGCCGGTCTATCCAACGGTTCCTTCGGAGACCGCTGGCAGCTCATTGGCCAGGAGAACGGCAAGCAGGTGCAGAAGATCAACGGGGAATGGGGAAAGGCCCTGCGCGCCACTCATCTGGCAGGAAAGCTGGAGAAGGACGTGGAGGCGGTAACCTTCGTCTCCAACGAATCATCCACTGGCGTACTGAACCCGACCGGGGAGATAGTGGACGAGATACGGAAGCAGGGCGACGCCCTGATAATGGTCGACGGCGTCACCTCCGTAGGGGCTGTGGACCTCAAGCTACGAAAGTTGGACCTGGACGCCCTGGTCTTCGGAAGCCAGAAAGCGTTGGCATTGCCTCCGGGACTGGCGGTGGTCTGCGTTTCCTCACGATTAATGGAGAAGGCCGCCAAGGTCAAGAACCGCGGCTATTACCTGGACCTGATCCAGTACAAGAAGTTGGCTGACAAGGACCTTCCTCTGACCACACCGCCAGTTTCGTTAATGTACGGTCTGGACTACCAACTGGACAAGATGCTCAAGGAGGGCGTGGCGAAACGTTACGAGCGCCATCAGCGCATGGCCGACATGGTGCGCGGCTGGGCGATGGAACACCTAGGTCTCTACGCCGAGGACGGTTTCCGCTCGAACACTATCAGCGTTATAAAGCTCAACGGCCTGGACTTCAAGGAGTTCGACAAGCGCCTGAGGCAAAAGGGATTTGAGGTCTCGCCCGGATACGGCAACGTCAAGGACGAGACGTTCCGGATCGGCCACATGGGCGATCTCACCGAGAAGGACATCCAGGACCTACTGGACGTCATGGACGAAACGATGGAGGAGATGAAATGAAACTCTTAGTAACCGACGAACTGTCCCAGGAAGGCCTGGAGATGCTGACCAAGGGCTCCGGGGTCCAGGTGGACGTCAAGCCGAAGATACCGCACGAGGAGCTGCTGAAGATCATCGGCGAGTATGACGCTCTCATAGTCCGCAGCGGCACCAAGGTCACCGCCGAGGTCATCGAGGCGGGAAAGAAGCTGCGCGTGGTCGGCAGGGCCGGCGTGGGCGTGGATAACGTTGACGTGGAGGCGGCGACCCGCCGCGGCGTGCTGGTGATGAACACCCCCGCCGCCAACATCATCTCCGCTGCGGAGCACACCATGGCCATGATGTTGACGTTAGCAAGGAACATCCCCCGCGCCGACGCTTCCGTCAAGTCTGGCAAGTGGGAGAGGAGCAAGTTCACCGGCGTGGAGCTGATGGGCAAGACCCTGGGCATAGTCGGCATCGGACGCGTCGGTGGCGAGGTGGCCAAGAGGGCCAAGTCCTTCCAGATGAAGCTGGTCGGTTACGACCCGTACATATCTCAGGAGCTGGCCGTAAAGCTGGGTGTTAGAATACTGCCGCTGGACAAGGTCCTGGAGGAGGCGGACTTCATAACCATCCACACCCCTCTGACGCCCACGACCCATCACCTGCTGGGCAAGGAGCAGCTGGCCATGCTGAAGCCCTCCGCACTCATAGTCAACTGCGCCCGCGGCGGCATCATCGACGAGGACGCCTTGTACGAGGCGCTCAAGGCCAAGACCATCGCCGGGGCCGCCCTGGACGTGTTCGAGGAGGAGCCGCCCAAGGGTTCCAAGCTGCTGACCTTGGACAACCTGGTTGCGACCCCGCACCTGGGCGCTTCCACCAAGGAGGCGCAGGAGAAGGTGTCCATCGAGATGGCCGAGCACGTCAAGATGTTCCTGGTGGACAACAAGATCACCAACGCCGTCAACGTGCCCATAAGCCGCGTCGACCCCAAGGTATCTCCGTTCATCGGGCTTGCCGAACGGTTGGGGGCGTTCTGCGTCCAACTCTCCGATGGGCCGGTGAAGAAGATCGAGGTGGAATGCCACGGGGAGATCGCCAACCTAGACACTCGCATGGTCACCATCTCCGCCATAGTCGGGGTGCTGTCCATCGTCGTGGGGGAGAGCACCAATATAATCAACGCCACCAGCATCGCCCGGGAGAAGGGCATCCAGATAGTGGAGACCAAGGTGGACGAGAGCAGCCACTACACCAACATGCTGGTGCTGCGCATATCCTCCGACGGTCACAAGGCCGAGGTCCGGGGCACCGTGTTCCCGTCCGACCTGTCCCGCATCATCGGGGTGGACGAGTTCGACCTCGACATGCCGTTGGAGGGCGACTTCCTGCTCACCAAGCACCACGACATGCCCGGTATGATCGGCAAGATCGGGACCATCCTGGGCAAGCGGGACATAAACATCGCCCGCATGGGCGTGGGACGCGCCGACAAGGGCGGCGACGCCCTGATGCTCATCTCCGTGGACCAGGAGGTCGGGAAGGCGGTGGTGGCCGAGTTCCGGGCCCTGCCGAACTTCCACGAGGCCCGCTCCATAGTGCTGAGCCACATGCGCACCCGGGAATACATGAACATCTGAGCCCGGGAAACGCCTTCCATCAACCCTTTCTTATTTTTTCCTCCACGCTGCGCACCTTGCGCTCCATGTCCGCCGGGCGGTCCCTCCGGTCATCGATCTTGATGTTGGTCACCACCCGGTCGCTCATCGAAAGCACTCGGGAATGGCAGGCCATGATGGTGGCCATCACCTTTTCCGCATCCCCTTCGAGAACGGTCCCCATGGGCGTCAACTGGTGCTTGAGCCCGCTAGCCTCCACGATCCTCAGGCACTCCGCGACGAACGGGCTGAGGCTAACTCCCGCCCCTATCGGTACGATCGAGAACTCGGCGATCAAACTGCTCACCTATACCAAATTGTGTTCTCCTGGGTCAAGTACTTTATCTTCTTCGAAATATATATTATGTGGTAATTATTAAAATCTAAATGGATTGCCATTCATTTTTCAAATATTTAGCAGATTTCAAAAAGTATTTATAACACGTAAGGGGTGAGAAAAGAGTAATTGCATACTTTGTTGCACTGTTACTAAGGAGATTTCTGAATGAAAAATGTCAGCAAGGATAAATCTCGTTCTTTTCCGTTGGCAGGCAAGGGAGCCAGAAAGTCGGTCCCCTACCCCATCATTGAAGACGTGAACGCCAGCGGTTTGGATGGTTTGGGTGGTTCGGGGGCTAATGGTATGGAAGCTTCTTTTGAGATGTGTTATGATGGAAAATGCGCGACCTTGACCGTGGAGGACCTGACGCGGGCCATAAAGAACGGCATCGATCGCGAGGGGCTGCCGGACGAGCAGGCCAGAAGGATGGCCCAGCACGTCCTGAACTTCTTCGGCTACAGCGAAAGGATCATAGACAACATCCTGGAGCCCGAGGACCGGGACGCCTTCTATCAGCTGGAGGACACCGGGATACTGACCACCGAGCGCGAGGAGACCACCCTCTACGACGGCAGGGAGTGGCGCATTCATTACTGGCTTTTCCGCAAGGAGAGAATATTCCAGCTGATAAACAACAACGGCAGTGGCGGGGCGTGCGACGTGGGCGCCTACGACTGTTACGCCGATCCTACGGCCTGGCAGAGAACGAACTAGGCCGTGACCAAGGGCCCACTTTCGGTGGGCCCGGGGCAACAATTTTTATTAGGCATCAGTTCTGACTCGGCGTGGAGCTATTTCCCTATCCTCCCCGTCCCAATCAGGTCGATTTCGTGCGCTCCGTCGAACGGATCACGCGCGAAGGAGGCCACCTGGTCCTGGAGAGCGGTACCGGGAGCGGAAAGACCGTTTGCGCCCTGTCCGGGGCCTTGCAGACCGCCCTCTCCACGGGGAAGAAGGTCCTTTATCTCACCCGCACCAACTCCCAGGAGAAGCAGGTCATCCTGGAACTGAGGAAGATCAACGAGAAGGCACCGGTGTTCGGCGTGGCATTGCAAGGCCGTCAGGGCACCTGCCCTCTGGTGCGCCGGGACAAGGAGCTGAGCGCCGGAACGCCCGAAGAGCTGTCCAAGATATGCCGGGACAAGCGACGAAAGGTCCTGGAGGACCGGCCGGGAGGTTGCCGCTTCTTCAAAGGCCTGCAGGACCTGGACATGGAGCAGTTCATCGCGCACTGCAAGCAGAAGCTCTACACGGCCGAGGAGCTCATCGATCACTGCGACTCGCTGAACATCTGCCCCCACGAGGTGATGAAGGAACTGGCGCGCGAGGCCAGGGTGGTCGCCGCGCCTTACGCCTACTTCTTCGTACCGTTCATACGAAACTCCCTGCTGGACTGGATGGAATGCCCCATCGACGACGTCCTGCTGATCGTGGACGAGGCGCATAACCTGCCCGATTATACGAGGGAGATAGAGAGCTTCCAGCTCTCCCGCTACATCCTGGAGGCGGTCCTGAAGGAGATCGAGGAGCACGGCGACCCGGAAGTGGGAAAGGGGGTGAGCCTGAATAACGTTCGTACGGAATGCTCCAGGTTGCTCGACGAGGCGATACGGGACTACCTGATCGACGAGGACGGTCTCATCCCGCCCTCCTTCCTGGAGGAAGGTCTGATGACCGCCTTCACCTGCACCTCCCGCTCCCTGCAGGCCATGGCCAAGCTGATCATGGAGCAGGGAGAGATCATCAGGGAATCGCGCTTCGCCCAGGGGCGTTTGCCGCGCTCGTACACCTTCTCCCTGGGTACGTTCCTATCCTACTGGTCCACCCTGGACGAGGAGTGCTTCGTCAAGCTGGTGGTCGGCGGGGAGAACCCCTGCCTGAAGGCCTACTGCATCGACCCGGTGGTGACCACCTCCGCCATACTGAACAGCGGCGGCAGCGTGCATATGTCCGGCACCCTGGTCCCCCTGAACGAATATCGCGACTCCATCGGACTTCCCTACGATTCGGCCACCATCACCTTTCCATCGCCGTTCCCCCCGGAGAACCGGAAGGTGTTCTACGTGGAGGACGTCTCCACCAAGTACGAGGAAATGCAGTCCTCCCCGGAGATGGTGGAGATCATGGAGGACCACGTGGTCCAGGTGTGCAATGGCGTCAAACGGAACACCGTGGTGTTCTTCCCATCGTACTCGCTCATGGACCGTTTCCTCGATGATGGGGTTTCCCGACGCATCTCCAGGAAGGTATACCTGGAGGAGCGGAACATGCCCCAGCTGGAACTGATGGAGGTGGTGACCCGCTTCAAGAGGCTGGAGGAGAACGGCCAGGTGCTCTTCGCGGTCATGGGCGGCCGCATCAGCGAGGGGATCGACTTTCCGGAGGACGAGCTGGAGATGGCCATCGTGGTCGGCATTCCCTATCCCAGGCCCACGGCCAAGCAGCGGGCCCTCATGCACTACTACGAGCTCAAGTTCCGAAAGGGCTGGGACTACACGGTGAAGGGACCGGCGATAAGGAAGATGCAGCAATCCATCGGCCGTCTCATCCGAACCGAAAGGGACGTCGGCGCGGCGTTGGTCCTGGACCGGCGGATAACGCAGTTCGCCGACCGTTTGGACCTGGTGGCCACGGAACGGCCGCTGCAGGACATCCAGACCTTCTTCCGGGAGCGGGGAAGGTAGAAAGGTTGATAACCGACCGGAGGGATTCGCGCCTATGGACATCCCCCTGCTGGTCCTCGTGGGATTCTGGCTTGTGCTCCCTTCGTTGATCCCCAACTCGGCCGCCACCATATTCGGCGGCGGGGCACCGGTGGACCTCGGGCGTTCCTGGAACGGGAAGCGGATACTGGGGGACGGAAAGACCTGGCGCGGCCTCATCGGAGGGATCAGCGCCGGTATCTCGATAGGCATAATCCAGCTTTACATCGCGTTCCCGTTCGACCGCCTGGACTATTTCGGTTTCGGCGGTTTCCCGGAGAACTTGGGGGTGATCGTGGTGCTAGCGGTCGGCTCGCTGCTGGGGGACATGATAGGTTCTTTCATAAAGCGCCGGCTGGAGATCGGGCGGGGCGGAAAGGCTCCGCTCATGGACCAGTTGGGGTTCCTGCTGACCTCGTTCCTGTTGGCCATCATAATATTCCCCGACTGGTTCTTCGCCAACTTCTGGAACGGGGACGGATGGGTGTCCTTGCTGGCGGTGTTCCTGATCACCCCACTCATACACCGCGGGGTGAACATCATCGGGTACAAGATGGGGCTGAAGAAGGTCCCCTGGTGATCATATGAGCGAAGAACTGAAGAAGGCGCTGGAAGGTTGCGGTGCGATACTCTATGGGGATTTCACCCTGGCCTCGGGCAAGAAGAGCAAGTACTACATAGACATCAAACGCGCCACCACCGACCCCAAGGTGCTCGGTCTCATCGCCGACGAAATGGCTCGGAGGATCGAGGGTGACGGTTTTCAACGCATCGCCGGGGTGGTGCTCGGCTCCGTCCCGTTGGCGGTGGCCCTGTCGCTCCGAACCGGCATACCGTTCGTCATGGTCCGCAAGGAGAAGAAGGACCACGGCACCGGGAAGCTCATCGAAGGTCAGCTGAACCAGGGCGAGAAGGTACTGGTGGTGGAGGACGTCATAACCTCCGCCGGTTCCGCCGTCTACGCGGTGGAGACGCTGCGTTCGGCCGGCGCTAAGGTCGGCACGGTCATGTCCGTGGTGGACCGGGAGGAGGGCGGGCGGGACGCCTTGGGCAAGCTGGAAGTGGAGATGAGGGCCCTCATCACGGCCAGCAAGATTCTGGGGAAATGAATGCCGCCGGAGAAGGACTGCAAGCGCTGCCGTCTAGGTGACGAACGAACTAACATCGTTCTTCCCTGCGGGGATATCCATTCCAAGGTCGTCCTGGTCGGTGAGGCCCCTGGCGCTCAGGAGGACCTCCGGGGCGTTCCGTTCGTGGGAAGGGCCGGAAAGATCTTGGACGGGCTGATGGCGGAGGCCGGTCTGGACCGCGGGCGGATAATGATAACCAACACCGTGAAGTGCCGGCCGCCCGGCAACCGGCGCCCGAAGGCGGACGAGATGACTTCCTGCCGCCCATTCCTGCAAGAGGAGCTGCAAGGAAAACGCTTCGTTCTGGCCCTGGGCCTAAGCGCCGCCGAGGACCTTCTGGGTAAAAAAATGGTGATGAGGGACGTATGCAACCGGCCGGTGCAGGCGGACCTTGGCGATGGTCTAACAACGATAATGGTGACGTACCATCCGTCGGCCTGCATCTACCGCCCGGCGGCCAAGGACGTGCTCCGGGATGCTCTCAAAATTGCGGCGTCCTACCTCTGACGCCGGAAGCGCTTCTTGAAAAGGAACTTCATGTTCTTCCAACCGTCCTTCCAGCTGGACAACTTGACCTCGCCCACCCTCTTCCGGTAGGTGATCGGCACCTCCAGGCTGCGGACCTTGCGGAACGCCTCTATCTTTATCTCCTCGGACATCGGCATTCCATCGTCGCTGAGGACCAGACGGTCCAGTATTTCGCGGCGGAACACCCACATCCCGCTCTGTGAGTCCTTGATCTTGACGCGGAACAACAGGTTGGAGGTGAAGGTCAGGGCGAAGTTACCGAGCCGGTGCTTAGCGCTCATGGCCCCCTCTTCCAGCCTGGCGAAGCGGTTGGTGGTGATGAAATCCAGGTTCTGGTCGATGAGGATCTTGTGAAGCGCCGGTATCTCCTCCGCCGGATAGGTGCAATCGGCGTCCAGGGTCGCTATGAACTCTCCCTGCGACCTCTCGAATCCGGTCTTGTATGCTCGTCCGTAACCGCGGCGGGGCTCCTCGATGACCACCGCGCCTTTCTCAGCGGCTATCTCTCGGGTACGGTCCTTGGAGTTGGTGTCCACCACCAGTATCTCGAAGTCCCAGCCTGACAGGGCCAAACGAACGCTGTCGATGACCTGCCCGATGGACTCCTCCTCGTTCATGGTGGGTATGATGACGCTCAGCTGCAAGTTCCCGCCTCCTGGGTATAACCTCGGTCCGACTAATAATGCTTTCAGGCCTTGGCCGGAGGTTCATCGCCGAAGAACTTGTATCCGAAATATCCAAGCCAGGCAAAGCCCAGGCGGACCATGGCCCAGAAGGTCATCCTCTGGCGGAACATCCTCAACGGATCGTACCGCTCCCAGAGCGCCCCATGCTTCATGGTCAGCTGTTTCCTCCCCGCCCCGTTCCAGAACGCCTGGTGGCAGAAACCGTAGAACGTGCCGCGGGTGCGGTTGTAGATGATGGCCTTGGGGTTGTACACCAAGCTGAACCCGGCGTCGGTGGCCCGAAGATTGAAGTCGATGTCCTCGGCGGTTACGAACCAGGGATCCACCCCGCCCACCGTCTCGAAGACCTTTCTTGTGAAGGCGAGGTTGCAGCCGGGCCAGGTGCAGTCGAAGCCCTTGTTATACAGCTCCACGCGGTCCAACTTCTCCCAGGCGCTGAGCCCGATGTTGATGGACCTGCCGGCCACCATGTCCACCCCTCGGTCCACGATGCAGTGGCGGATCTCCTTGATCCAGTTGGGGTTGGCGATGCAATCTCCGTCCGTGAGGGCGACTATGTCCGCCGTAACCTGCTGCAGCCCATAGTTGAGGCTGTCCCCCCGGGACCCTCCGGCCACGAAAAGGTGCACGAAAGGATACTTTTTACCGTACTCCCGCACGATCTCCTGGGTGCGGTCGGTGCTGTATCCGTCCACGACGATTATCTCGATAGGACCCTCCTGCACCACCAGGGAGTCCAGGGCGTCGGAGATGTTGTCCTCCTCGTTCCTGATCTTGAGGACGATGGATACGAGCATCCTCCCTTTATCCGCGTCGCACCTATAAAACCTCCTTGCGGGACCAGCTTAGCTTTTTAACTGGGACGGCGTTAGGAGCTGTCAGACAATGCGTCACATACGGACGCCGACCCCACATAACACTACTGGCACAAACGAACGGAAAGGTCAATATGAAAAATGACGGGCCGGCAGAGGGTTCGCAACTACCTGTTTTTCTCCTCTCTGGACATTAAATTCCAGGTCATAAATTATATATACGCAACATAATATACATAATATGTCCGACAGCTGTCGGACTCGGGATGGGATGCACTCGAGCGAAGGCGAGTGGGATGGAACACCTTCGCGCCCCCAGGTAGTGTCGCATGTATCTTAAGCAGATAGAAGTAGAGAACTTCAAGTCCTTCGGCAAGAAGCTGACCATACCAATGCTCAGCGGTTTCACCGCCGTCACCGGGCCGAACGGATCTGGAAAGTCCAACATTTCCGACGCCATCCTTTTCGTCCTGGGGCCGAAGAGCTCCAAGGCCATCCGGGCCGGGAAGCTCACCGACCTCATCTTCAACGGCGGGAACGCCAAGTCCCCGGCCAATCACACCCGAGTTTCGCTGGTCTTCGACAACGCCGACCGAACCATCCCGCTCGACGAGGACATCGTGAAGCTGACCAGGTACGTCAAGCTCTCCGATTCCGGCGAAGGCTACAATTCCTATTTCTACGTCAACGATCGAAAGTCGACCCTGTCCGAGTTCGATTACCTGTTGGCAAGCGCCCGCATCAGCGCGGACGGCTACAATCTGGTCCAGCAGGGAGATGTCACCAGGATAGTGGAGATGTCCACCCTGGAGCGCCGCCGGGTCCTGGATGAGATATCTGGCATCGCCAAGTTCGACGAGGAGATCGTGAAGGCCGAGGTGGAGAAGGCCTCGGCCCAGGACAACATCGATCGCATCGCCATCATACTGGGGGAGCTGGACAAGCAGATCCGTCAGCTGGAGCAGGAAAGAGGGGCTGCCCTCAAATACCTGGAGATGAGGGACCGTCTGGCTTTGGCCAAGGCCCGCATGGCCTACAAGCGCAAGGAAGGCACGGAGGCCGAGATCAAGGGCATCGGGGAGCAGATCGCCTCCTATTCCAAGGACATCGAGACCCTGAAGGTCCGACGCGGGGAGCTGGAGGCCCAGATACGTTCGATAGAGGACCTCTACCAGAAGAAGGAGGTCGAGCTGCAGGCCAAGGGCGGAGCCCAGTTCCAGGACCTGAAGGAGAAGATGGACGTCCTTCGCGTAGAGGTGGCCAGGGCCGCCGACCTGAAGGAACGATCCGTCGATCAGACGTCCGAGGTTAAGGAAGAGCTGAAGGCTTTGCTGGAGGAGCGCGAGGAGATCCTCCGGACCAAGCAGGCCCAGGAGTCCGCTCTCGCTGCCGCCGGGACCGAACTGAAGGCCCTGGATGACAAGGTCAGGAAGCTGCAGAAGGACGAGGCCAAGCTGAAGGGCGAGCTGAGCTCCTACGACAGCGAGCTGTCCGTCCTGGAAAAGAAGATCAAGGAGCAGGACCAGCTCATCCGGGAAAGGACCGAGGCGCTGCACGCCAAAGGACTGGAGAAGGAAAGGCTGGAGCGCCTGGCCCAGGACCTTCTGGCAGAGATAGAGGGCCTCCGTCAGGAGAAGGAGTCCGCCGAGTTCGAGGTCAAGGACCTGGACTGGCGCGTCAAGGAGCTGGGAAAGGAGGGCAAGGATTCCAGCGGCTCCATAAGGACCCTGCAGGAATCGTTCCATTCCAAGAAGAACCGCGAGGGCCAGCTGACCAAGATGGCCAATGAGCTGGAGACGGCGGTTCGCAATCTCACCCGCGAGTACAACCACGCCAAGGCCGAGGAGGAGGCGGCGGTCAACGTCGCCCGCGGCTACAACCGGGCCGTGAAGGCTTTGCTAGAGGCCAGGGACCGCGGGGAGATGAAGGGCATACACGGCACCATCGCCGAGCTGGCCGATGTCGATCCCAAGTACGAGGTCGCCCTGAACGTCGCCGCCGGCGGTCGCATGCAGTCCATAGTCGTCGACGATGACCAGGTGGCGTCCGACGCCATCAACTATCTCAAGAAGAGCGAACTGGGGCGGGCGACCTTCCTTCCGCTCAACAAGATGCTGGACGGCCGGCCGCGGGGTAAGGCGCTCCTGGCCGAGAAGGAGGCCGCCGGATTCGCCATCGATCTCATCAGTTACGACGAGAAGTACCGGGCGGCCTTCTGGTACGTGTTCGGTGACACGGTGGTCGTCGACACTCTGGCCGAAGCGCGCCGGTTAATGGGCGGCGTACGCTTGGTTACCGTCGGCGGAGAGCTGATCGAAGCCTCCGGGGCCATGGTCGGCGGTACCTCGGAAGGGAGCAAGGTCCGTTTTGGCGCCGGAAAGGGCAAGGCGGACGAGATCGGCGAAGAGCTGCGGAAGGCGACCGAGCAGGCCGATAAGGTCTCCACGGAACTGATGGCCATTCGCCAGGAGATCGCTGAACTTGATTCAAAGATCCGCGAGATCGGAGGGGCCGACCGCGGAAAGGGCGTTGAACTGGAGAGCCTGCAGAAGCAGCTTAATGATCAGAAGGCCCGGCTGAAGAGGGTCACCGACTCCGCCGCTTCCAAGCAGGCCGAGCGGGAGAGGTCCCTGTCCCAAGGGGCCGAGATCGGTCTGCAGATCACCAAGCAGGACGGGGAGCTCACCAAGCTGAAGGCCGAGCGGGAGGGCAACTCCAAGCGCCTCCTGGAGATAGCCCCGGTCGAGCTGTCCCAGAAGCTAAGGGAAGCGCAATCGAACGTCATGCAGGCGTCCCAGGAACTGTCCGAGAAGCGTACCGCCCATGAATCCATGAGGATGCAGGCCGCGGAACGCGAGAGGAGACTGGGCGAGATGTCCGCGACGGAAGGGCAGCAGCAGGATAAATTACGTCAGCTGGACGCCCAGGGCAAGGCCGCCGCCGAAAAGGAATCCAAGATCAAGGTCGAGCTCTCCGCGCTGAAGAAGATCGAGGACTCCATGGGCAGGGAGATAACCGCGCTCCGGGACGAGAAGGAGAAGCTGCTCGGGCAGAAGGGTCAGGCTCAGGCCGACCGCGAGAAGGTCATGGTGAAGCTCGAAACATCCAACGACTTCCTTATCGGGATGGGGACCAAGCGGACCCTGGCCGAGGAGAAGTTGAAGGAGATCATGCAGGAGATCGCCCAGCTCAACCTGGAGGTAAGTTACCCCTTGCCGCCTCTGGACGACATCCGCTCGGAGATCGTGCTCTGCGAGAACTCCCTCAGCGGCATGGGCGCAGTGAACCTGCGCTCCATAGAGGATTACGATGAGAAGAAGGCCAGGCACGTGGAGCTTCGGGCCGAGACCAAGAGGCTGGAGGACCAGAGGGACCAATTGGTCGCTCTGACCGACCAGTTGAACGATAAGAAGAAGGTCAACCTGGTGAAGGTGTTCGATGCGGTCAACGCCAACTTCCGCCGGGTGTACGCGGAACTTTCCGGCGGCGGAGAGGCCGAACTGCTTCTGGAGAATCCGCTGGAACCGTTCCAGGGCGGGCTGGTCATCAAGGCCCGGCCGCGCAACGGTAAGGTGCTGAGGCTGGAAGCGCTGAGCGGGGGCGAGAAGTCGCTCACGGCGTTGGCCTTCATCTTCGCCCTGCAGGAGTGGCAGCCGTCGCCCTTCTACCTCCTGGACGAGGTGGACATGTTCCTGGACGCCGTTAACGCGGAGATGGTGGCGAACCGGGTTAAGAAGAGCAGTACTTCCGCGCAGTTCGTCCAGATATCCTTGAGAAAGGTCACCCTGAACAAGGCCGACCACATCATCGGGGTCACCAAGCCCGCGGGGGGCATTTCCAACGTCATATTCAAGCCGAACATCGGCGACTTCAGTGAGCTGGAGAAGGAGATTGGTCTGCCTGAGGAAAAGGCCAGGAGGGATGGGGAATGATCGAGTCAGGAAGCTTGGACAACGTGCTGGGACATCTCATGTTCCACAAGGCATTGATCGACGAGGGACGCGGAGCGGAGAAGATCGACCGCTACCTGGGGCTGATGCGCTCCACCGAGGGGGAGAAGCAGATCGCCGGGCGCGAGCCGCTCGACCGCTCCCTGCAGCTGGTGTTCGAGCTGGTCCTCAGCAACGACCTGGACCCCTGGGACGTGGACCTAATGAAGTTCGCCAAGCTCTACGGTCAGAGGATGCACACCGAGGAGGTCGATTTCATAGTCGCCGGAAAGCTCATGCACATGGCCTGGAGCATACTGCACATGCAGTCCCGGGAAGTGCTCTCTCTGAACGAGAGAAGGGAGGAGCTGTACTTCGGGGAATGGGATACGGAATCTTTCGACCAGTTCGTGGAGCGCCCCCTCCCCGCCATCGACCTGGACGTTCCGGAGTGCGTCGAGCTGACGGAGGTCGTGCGCCACCGCTGCACCCGCGCCGTTTCCCTAGTTGATTTGCTGGATGCGTTCGATACCGCCCAGCAGGAGGTGGAGATCGCTCTCAACCGGCAGCGGGTACGCGAGCAGCTCCTCAAGGCCCAGGAGAGGTTCGACGGCAAATCGCACAGCGACGACCAGGAGAAGGATGTGGCGGAGACGTGGGCGCGTATCGAGCGCTGCGGCTCCGGCCCTATCGCCCTGGAGGACCTGTTCGAGGACGACAAGGAGGACAGCATCAAGGTGTTCGTTTCGCTGCTCTTCCTGGCCCGCAGCGGCAAGATATCGCTGTGGCAGGACGAGCTTCCCTATGGCCAGATATACCTGGAGATAAAGCTGCCCTGGGAGATCGCCCAGCTGGTGGACGGGACGCAGGCCGAGACCGTGGCCATCCAGGCCAAGATGGTGATCTGAGTTGGACCGGGCGGTGGAGGCCGTTCTGTTCGCCGCGTCCCAGCCCCTGCGGGCCGCGGACATAGCGGACATACTCGGCGTCGGCCCGGAGGCCGTGCGCAAGGAGATCAGGCTCCTGGACAAGGAGTACGAGGAGCGCGGAACGGCGTTCGAGATCGCCAAGATCGGGCAGAGGTACTCGCTTCAGTTACGACAGGAGTACAATCAGTACGCGCTACCGTTCGCGGACCTGGACATGTCCCCCGAGGTGCTGAAGGCCGCCTCCATAATCGCCTACAACCAGCCGATACTGCAGAGCGACCTGGTGAAGCTACTGGGGTCGGGCGTCTACGACAAGGTGAGGACACTGCGGCAGATGGGGCTGGTCACCGGCAAGCATGTCGGCCAATCGCTCTTACTGAGTACGACACGCGAGTTCTCCGAGAGGTTCGGACTGGGGACCAAGAAGGAAGAGATCAAGGAGTGGATGGAATCCAAGCAGAAGCAGTAGGCAAGGCATATCCCGGCTGGTCCCTGACCCGCATACCCCCCACCACTTCCACCTATTGGCATCTTCGTCCCAACCCGGTGTCCCTGGTCAGCCTGTCCAATGTAGAAATGCAGGAGGACCTGGTGCGCTGCGGGATGGCTCTCTCGAACGATGGCTGGCCATCGGCGCTCAAGCTTTGAAAGGGCCAATCCAGGCAAAAAGGTTTAAATGCAACCGTTCAATGCCTACGAGAGTGATAAAATGGTAATGCCCCTCGCGCTCATGGAGAAGACCTTGAACAAGAAGGTCTCGCTCCTGCTTAAGGACAACCGTGTCCTGGAAGGCAAGCTCACCGGTTACGACGAGTACATGAACATGGTACTGGAAGAGACCGAGGAGCGCACCGCGGAGCAGACCCGCCGCTTAGGCATGGTCATACTGCGCGGCAACAACGTCGTGAGCATCGCCCCGCTCTAGAACTTTTATGAAAGCTCTGATCCTGGCCGGGGGCATGGGCACCCGGTTGAGGCCTTTAACTCTCTCCACGCCCAAACCACTACTTCCGCTTTTAGGCCGTCCGATGATCATGCACATCATCGACTCCCTTCCCGAGGAGGTGGACACCGTCGTTCTGGCCGTCAGCTACATGAAGGACCAGCTGGAGACGTTCTTCCGCAAGAACGATTGCGGTCGGCGCATCGTTCTGGTGAACGAGGATGAGCCGTTAGGCACCGGCGGGGCGATACGAAACGTGAGGCAGCATCTGGACGATACTTTCTTCTGCTTCAACGGCGACATAATCAGCTCGCTGGACCTGCGAGACCTGCTTTCGTTCCATAGGAGGCACGGCGGCATAGGCACGCTTTCGTTATGGCAAGTTCCCGACCCATCCGCATTCGGGGTGGTCGGTCTGGACTGGGATAGGATAATCGATTTCCAGGAGAAGCCCGCCCCCGGGACGGCCATCTCCGACCTCATCAACGCCGGCGTTTACGTCTTCCAGCCCGAGCTGCTGGACCACATTCCGTCCGGGGTGGTCTCCCTGGAGAGGCAGGTCTTCCCCAAGATATTGGACAGAAGGATGCACGGCTACCGCTTCAAGGGCTACTGGGTGGACTGCGGGACGCCGGAAAGCTACCTGCGGGCGCAATCGGAACTGCTGGAGAACGGCCGTTCCAAGAACGCGGCCTTCATGAAAGATGCCAAATTGGTCGGCCTGAACCATCTGGACCGGGCGAACCTCGATGGATGTGTCATCGGTCCCCACGTCTGCGCCCTGCCTGGATCGTCCGTGGGGAAGGGTTCCCTGGTGGAGCGCTCGGTGCTGATGGAAG
>Ga0209098_1001588_pt1 | contig 21454 bp, 21 predicted proteins | sample AD_JPNHW1_MetaG_FD_184429 | JGI IMG/M metagenome (GOLD analysis project Ga0209098, IMG submission 184429) | Active sludge microbial communities of municipal wastewater-treating anaerobic digesters from Japan - AD_JPNHW1_MetaG (SPAdes) (version 2) | ecosystem: Engineered > Bioreactor > Anaerobic...
CTCACGATCTTCATTATGAGCCTGAACGGGATCGTGATAGGTGCCATCATGGAACTGGTCAGCAAGGAACACACCGCCCTTTTCGTTGCTGCTGCAATCCTCCCGCACGGCATTTTCGAGATCCCCGCGTTCATTATTGCCGGTGCGCTGGGGATCCTCCTTGCGCAGTCGCTCATCGCCGAGTGGTACGGCGGCGGGGACACGGCTGTTGATGCCCGCCGCTTCGGCCGTATGTTCGTCCTGTATGTCCTGCCGCTCGTCACCATCGCCGCATGTGTCGAGGCTTTTATTACGCCGGTTGTCATACATTTAGTAGCTTAAGAGGACACCCATGGACGACGACGCAGGCACCCTGCCGCCAAAGCAGGATTTTTCCGGATGGTATAACGATATTCTCTGGCGGGCCGAGATCATGGATGTCCGCTACCCGGTCAAGGGGCTCTATGTCTGGTACCCGTACGGGTTTGCGATCCGCAAGTTCGTGTACAGCCGGCTCCGCGAACTCCTCGATCGCGACCACCAGGAAACACTCTTCCCGCTCCTGATACCCGAGCAGGAGTTCATGAAGGAGGCCGAGCACATCAAGGGCTTCGAAGGCGAGGTATACTGGGTGACCCACGGAGGTACGACCCCGCTCGATGTGAAACTTGCCCTCCGTCCCACAAGCGAGACTGCCATCTACCCGATGTACGCGCTCTGGCTCCGCTCGCACGCCGACCTGCCGATGAAATACTACCAGATCGTGAACACGTTCCGGTACGAGACCAAGCAGACCCGCCCGCTGATCCGGCTCCGCGAGATCACCTCGTTCATGGAATCCCACACGGTCCACGCCACATGGGACGAGGCAGAGGCGCAGTGTGAATACGAGCTTGGCCTGACAAAAGAGTTTTATAACGGTCTCTGCATCCCGATCACCATCTCGAAGCGCCCGGACTGGGACAAGTTCCCTGGCGCCGACTACACGATCGCGGTGGACGCAATCATGCCGGGCGGCAAGACCCTCCAGATCGGGACGGTCCACCACCTCGGCACGCACTTCTCGAAGACCTTTGCGATCCAGTACGAGGATAAGAACGGGGAACAGCAGCTGGCGAACCAGACCTGCTATGGGATCTCGGAGCGGTGCATTGCTGCACTCCTCAGCATGCACGGTGATGACAAGGGCCTGATCCTCCCGCCGGCCGTTGCACCGGTCCAGGCAGTCATCATCCCGATCACGATAGGCAAGCGCCACGACGACGTACTTGCAGCCGCACAGAAACTGGAGGCCGACTTAAAAGCAGCCGGCTTCCGGGTGAAGATGGATGTCCGCGACATGCGGCCCGGGGCAAAATACTACTGGTGGGAACTCCGGGGCGTACCGCTCCGGCTCGAACTGGGACCGAGAGACCTCGATGGCGGGAAAGTCATGGCGGTCAGGCGCACTGGCGAGAAAAGCCAGATTGAGCTTGCGACCGTATGCGACGGTGTGACCCGGGTGCTTGCTGAAATTACGGAAGTGATCCGGGCAAAAGCCGAGGAACATACGAAGTCACATCTCTGCTCCGTCGACTCGATGGATGCCCTCAATGCAGCCCTCAATGACGGGAAGGTTGCGGTCGTCCACTGGTGCCGTGAACGGGGCTGCGGGGATACAATCGAGGAGAAGGCGAACTCCTCCATCCTTGGCACCGAAGTCCGCTCTCCCTATGTCTCTTCCACTGACGGCCCCTGTATTGTCTGCGGGAAAACGGGGAAGGCAACGCTGGTGGGAAGGACATACTGATAGGGTGGGATCTGTCGGGTCCTGCGGATTTTATTTTTTTGATCTGTAGAAATCCCTTTTCAAGTGATGATTTGCCCCCTTGTGCCAGCCCTGCCTCCCATGGGGAAGCTGATGGTCTTCAGCAGCGAAGGTCGACACAGACCTCCCTTCTCATCCATCAGGGTTCTGATGGACCTTTCGGAACCCGAAACTGGAGAAGAACGCATGCGTTCTTCAGCATGAGAACGGGGGTCACCACCCGCATATATTTGCACAATAGTAAGTGCCCATCCCGACCGTTTCCTGCAGGACCGGGCCAGTATTCGGGGAATTGCCGGCAGAGAAGACCCGGTCATTTTTATTAACACAGGAGATAGATATTCATGGTAACTATGAGGCGGCGATTGTGAAAGACGATTCCGATGAGTTTAACGAACCCTATCTCCCGGCACGGTACAAGGAGATCGTGCGGAAGAAGAAACAGCGCCGTCTTTTGAAAAAGATCGGTATGATCGCCGTTGCAGTCATCGCTCTTGGTGTTGTGTATATCCTCCTCAGCGGATTCCTCACGGGATCCCCGCAACCGGCACCGTCACCCACGCCATCGCCAACACCAGCCGTGACGCCATTGCAGCCAACTATTATTACAACAACAGCTGCTGCCACCGTGCCGGCTGTCACTCCGGTGACGACAACCAGTCCTGCAACCGGAACCACGGTAAAACCAACCGCTGGCACAACCGTGATCACCACGGATACGCCCGAACCAATCCTGACCGCCCGTGCAAATACCTATGTCACGCCGAAAAGTAACACCATCCCGAAGATAACGGAGAAGCAGGCAGAGTCCATCGCCCTTACGGCATTCCCCGACCTTCCCGCCGGAGATATGACCGTGGAACTGACAACCAGCCCCGCGTTCGGCCAGGTCTGGAAGTACACCTTGCAGGCCGATACCACTACCGAGGCATCCGGCCTCCTGGATGCAGATTCCGGTTCGATCGTCACCTTTAACCGCACGATCCATGCCGGCGGGAGACCGCAGAACCCGGTACTGACCATGGGGAATGCCCACCAGATTGCCGACAGCACCATCAACAGCCGGAACAACGGCATCCTCTCGATAAACATGAGCGACGGCCGGTACATCCCGCTGGCTGTTACGGGAGGGACCGTTGCCGGGAGTTACCGGTTTATCTACAACCGCATTGCACAGGACTATCCCTGTGATGCCGACGGTTTTATCGTTTCCGTGGATGCGGTCAGCGGTGCAATAACGGAATACCTGCAGCGCTGGCAGTCTCCGGACAATGCGTACAACATTGCAGAAGATGTGGTAGTGCCCAGGTTCGATGCCACCTACACGGTCCAGGCGAAGGCAAAGTCCATCTACCCGTCCTCCATCTCCACGCTCCGGATCACCTCCTCTGACATACGCTGGAAAGACAGCCACGACCCCGCAACCACCCCGCGACCATCCAGCATCCCGCTGGCATGGAAGATTGTGTTCGATGACGAGGTCATCCGGGCAAACCCGGCTTTAACGTCAGGAGTCGCCTGGGTGGATGTGCAGACCGGAGAACTGCTGGAGATGACATACCAGCACTGAAAAATACCAGTACACTTTTTTAAAAAACAGAAAATAATTGAGGAATCTCAGCACCGGTCGCACATGTACTCGACATTAAGTGATGTCCGGCGCATGTCGCCCGATATATGTTTGCTGCCGCCGCTCAAAAACCACTTCCCGCATTTTGTGCAGCGCTTGGGCCGGATTATATCGTGCCATTGCATCGGGATCTCGAGGGTGAAACCTGTCTTCGTCCACTCGTCGGGGGGCTTCTCGGCATTCTGCTCGTAGGCAGCCACGAACTCCATAATCTGGTGTGGCGGGACCCCAAGGTCTACGAACTTTTTGAAGACAAAGTAGTTGAAGATCAACCACGAAAGGTCCGAACGGTCGAGGATGCCTTCATACTCCCCGAACGACTCGTCGAACTCCTCGAGCGAGCAGCCGCAGAGCGGGCACTTGCCTCCGACAAGCTCGTCAAGAAAGACCTCTTCCTGGCACCCCGGACAGGTCGTGTGCGGGGATTGCATGCGTGATGTCATTATTGCTCCGGTATTGTTGTGGTATGGGATCGTGTTAGCGTGTATTCAATCCTTGAATAGTAAAACGGTTTGTGGCCTGGATTTTTAAGGTTGTTCCTAGTATTGATCGGGGGGGCTGATAAGCGTATCATATCCCGCAATCTTCCCCGTTAAAAGGGTTGTGATGGGGGTAAAAAATCATTCAGCGGGCTCGGCAGGTTCCATGATGAGCGACCCGAAGATCACTTTCTCGAGCACCTGTGCAACGTACTTGATATGCATCGCCTTCTCGAGGTCTTCGTTCCGGTGGATATCCGCCCAGAGCTGGAGGCGCATTAACGAGAACCGGAAATGGTCGAGCGTCTCGTCATCGAGTTTCATGGCCTCGCGATAGATCGGTTCCAGCAGGTCGGGGAAGGCAAGCGGGTTCTCGAGTGCAGCGATGATATCCGGGTAGAGCGGGAGAGGTTTTTCCCTGCCGGTGAGAATCCGTGCATAGTCCATGGTTTATCCCTCGGTGACCCGGATAAGTTCTTCCATGACCTTGTCCACGCACTTCCACGTCGGGCTGTCGCCACGGCGGATGATGAACGGGCGGCCCTCGTCGCCGGCTTTGCGCATCTCGATATCGAGTGGAATGGAACCGAGGAACGGGACCCTGAGCTCGTCAGCGAGCTTCTTCCCGCCACCCTTTCCGAAGAGGTCGATCTCCACGCCACAGTGGGGGCAGAGCATGCCGCTCATGTTCTCGATGACCCCGATAACCGGCAGGCCGAGTTTCTCGATGAACCTGGCGGATTTTCTCGCATCGAGCGTTGCAACATCCTGCGGGGTGGTCACGATGACCGCACCGCGGACATTGGGGGCGAGCTGGGCGATCGTGAGTGCCTCGTCGCCGGTCCCGGGCGGGAGATCCACCACAAGGTAATCGAGCGAACCCCAGTTCACTTCACCAAGGAACTGCTGGATGGCTGCCATCTTCATCGGCCCGCGCCAGATGATTGGCGTGCTCGTGTCGGGGAGCAGGAAGGCCATGGAGATGACCGAGAGCATGCCGGTGACGTGAACGGGCTCGATATGGTCGCCCATCACCGAGAGTTTGTGGTCCTCGATCCCGAGCATTTTGGGGACATTGGGGCCGTGCATATCGAGGTCGAGGAGCCCGACCTTCTTTCCGTGCGCCGAGAGGGCATAGGCAAGGTTGACGGAAACGGTTGATTTTCCCACCCCGCCTTTCCCGGAGAGTACCATGATGACGTGCTTCACATCGATGTCTGCTTTCGGGGGCAGGCCGGCCTGCCCCTTCTTTGCCGATGCACAGGTGGATGCTGTTTTACAGCTGGAACACTCGCTGTTGCACTCCTCCTCTGCCTGTTTCTTTTTTGTATCTTTCTTTGCCATGGGATACCTCAATGAAAAAATTCCGGAATGTACTTCCATAAGTTATGCTCAGCATACAATAAAGATGCGGGGATCGGTACAATCATTGAGGAGCGCGATGAGCGACAACCGGTTGCTCCCGTCCCTGAAATACTGGTATTGATACTGGCCATATGCAGGAAGCATTCTCTTATTACCCTCCCGTTCCATGGAGGTACCATGGAACCGCTCATCGTATCGCTGGATTTTCTGGAGTTCCCCGCGGAATACACCTGCGACGGGGAGAACCGCTCACCTGCCATCCGGCTGAAGGGCCTGTCTGCTGCTTCGGTTGCCGTCATGGTCTTCAACCCGTTCGAGAAGTCCTGTTGTTCGTTCACACCGTGGATATGCTGGAACCTTCCACCGGTGCCGGTCATCCCGCCGGGCATCCCCCGGGAAGGTGTCACAACCGTTCCTGTTACCGCAGTACAGGGAATAACAGACTACGGGACAATCGGGTACACCGGGCCCTGTCCCCCGCCGGGGAGTATGATCCGGTACCAGTTCAGGATATACGGGCTCGATACCCTGCTCGACCTGCCGGCAGGATCGGACAAGCACGCCCTTGTTGCTGCCATGAAAGGGCACGTGCTCCAGTATGGCGAGACTGTTGCCCTCTGTTCACGCCAGGTTCGTTGAACTCCGTATGTCCACTATATTTTTAAGTTTCCGACGCATTATCCCTCCCATAAAGGGATCATTATGGAAAAACTCATCGTCAGCTTAGACTTCATGGAGTTCCCGCCGGCACATACCTGCGAGGGGGGAAATATCTCGCCTCAAATCACCATCGATGGGCTCGATTCCAGTTCCCTTGCCATCATGGTCTTCAACCCGTCCAAGCGTGAGGTTCTCTCCTATTGCGCCTGGCTGATCTGGGACATGCCGGCCCAGAAAACAATCCCCTCGGGGATCCCTCCCGGAAAGAAAATCACCGACCCGATCTCTGCTCTCCAGGGGATCAACGATGCCGGTGTGAACGGGTATACCGGGCCCTGCCCACAGGCCGGCGAGATGCACCGCTACCTCTTCCGGGTCTACGGGCTCGATGATTTCCTCCAGATCCCGGGTGGTTCCACGAAGACGGCACTCCTCTCCGCCATGCATGGCCATACCCTCCAGTACGGGGAGACCGAAGCGGTTGCATCGCGGCCGTTGCCCCAGCCGGCACCCCAGACCAGACAACGATAATCCTTATGCTCTTTTTAAAAATAGCTTCCCTGTCTTTTTAGGGTATGTGATTCCCGTTATGTCCGGTAAGATGCCCCGTATCTCTCTGCGGGCACCGCTTGCAGTACGGCAGGATTATAGGATCAGAAGCAAAGACGTCCATTTACATGAACCCGGTACAGGATCATACAAGGGTGCTTGAACCCGGCAGGTTCTCGGCTATCCGATCGCTGATTGGCAGGCAGGAGTCGCTGTTCTCGCCCCATGCCACGATCAGCGCTGATGCCATCCGGCGGTACAACCGGGTCAAGGAAGACATCCGCACGCCGTACTCGCGGGACGCTGACCGGATCATCCATACCCGTGCCTATTCCCGGTACATCGACAAGACACAGGTCTTCTACCTGGTCGAGAACGACCATATCACCCACCGGGTCATTCACGTCCAGCTGGTCTCGCGGATCGCCCGCACGATCGGCCGATCCCTCCGGCTCAACGAGGACCTCATCGAAGCGATCGCGCTTGGTCACGATATCGGCCATATCCCGTACGGGCACTTCGGAGAGAACTGCTTATCGAGGCTCTGCGAACAGTACGGCATCGGAAAATTCCGCCATAATGTCCAGAGTGTGCAGTTCCTTGACCGGATCGAGGACTGTGACCTTACCCTGCAGGTGCTTGACGGCATCCTCTGCCATAACGGTGAGGCTGACGATGTCAGGATCAGCCCGTCACCCTGCCCGGGCTGGGCTGCGTTTGACAAGAAAGTCCAGGACGCAGCGGATGGCAGTACCGGTTCCCTGAAACCCGCAACTCCCGAAGGGTGTGTTGTCAAGTTTGCGGATACCATTGCATATATCGGGCGCGACCTGCAGGATGCCCGGGAAGTGGGCCTGATCGATGACAGCACACCGCTTCCGGAAGAGGCCACCGGAATTCTCGGCACCACGAACAGCGAGATCATCAACACGCTCATCTACGACCTTCTGGAGAACAGCGATACCGGTGATAACAATTTCATTTCTTACAGCAGGGAGACTGAAAAGGCCCTCATTGCACTTCGGCGGTTCTCCCGCAGGCATGTCTACGACAACGAGAAACTTACGACCGAACGCCGGAAGATCGAGCGGATGTACGCCACCCTGTTTGCCACCTGCCTCGACGATTTGGAGGAGGGTAACCAGTCAGCAAGGATCTATTCGGATTTCATGAGGACCGGCTGGACCAGCAGGGATTACCTCGATGCGGCAACCCCGGCAGAACTGGTCCGGGACTATATTGCCGGGATGACTGACCGCTACTTTGCACGACGGTTCGAGGAATGTGTCATCCCGCGCCGGGTGGACCAGCGGTTTGGGTAATTTTTTTTATCGGCCGCAGTTCCGGAGATATCTGTCAGCATTTCTGACGCTCCCGGGGGCATGCAGGAACGTTCCTGCCGCCGTAGTATCCCCATGATGCGATAATCACGGATTACCGGTCAAGAGAGAATGAACAACCGGGTAATAACGTCGTATCGCAATGCGCCCCATCCCCCGACGGGGGTCTGGTGGCGCAAGAAGGGGGGGGTTCCAGACCACGTAGATTTGGATTTCTACGATGCAAAATTTTGGGAATATCCATCAGCGTTCTTCTGCATGAGAGATGGGTTATACACCCATAGATAATAACCTGCCTTCAGTCATACTTACCTTTCGGGCGGTGCCAGCCGGTAAAACCACAATAAAAACACCCATCTCCCCCGCAATGGGGACAGATTCTCTTCGGTGCCTCAACAAGCACGCTTCCGGTTTTGTTGCAATACGTGCAGCCTGCACCTTCACAGTGACCACAGAGGGCCGGCTCGTACTTTTTTTCCTGCTCTGTCATTGATGAACTCCGTTGCATTCCCGATACTAATACTATCCGTCATCCTCATCAAGATATCCGGCAAGAGCGTCCAGCAGTTCGGCGGCAGACTGGTAACGGCGGGCCGGGTCTTTCTCAAGACATTTTAAGATGATCTTCTGGACCGCTTCTGCATCGGGGTTGTATTCGGAAGGGGGGATCGGCTTATCCCGCAGGATAGCATTCCCTACCTCGACGATACTCTCGCCACCGAACGGGAGCGACCCGGTCACCAGTTCGTAAAAGACGACACCCAGCTGGTAGATGTCCGTGCGCTCGCCGGTCCTCCCGAACTCTGTCGGGGAAACCTGTTCGGGAGCCGCATACGAGAGCGAGAAGCCGGCGATGCTGGATTTCTTGATGTCGGCAGCCAGCACTTTGCTCATGCCCCAGTCCGTGATCTTGGGTACCACAGCGTCCGTTAAGAGGATATTATGGGGCTTGATGTCCCGGTGGATGAACCCGTGCTCATGGGCATACTGGAGGCCGGCCGTGATACCGTTGACGATATGGACCGCCTTCCAGACGGGCAGGGGTTTCTCCACGGCCTCCAGGGAACCGGGCACGAACTCCATCTCGACGTAGGGAACCGGGAGAATATTGACAGCGGTGACTTCCACGATATTCTCGTGTCGCAGGGTCTCCCATGCCGCGATCTCGTTGAGGAAACACTTCCCGGTTGTCTCATCAAAGCTGATGGGGATCTTGACCGCTATTTTTACGCCGTCAGACTTGTGCCTGGCGGAAAAGACCCACGCAATACCACCCCTGCCAATGTAGGTGATTTCGGTATATTTGCTCTCAAGTTCCCGGGGGAAATAGTTCTTCTGTTCGGGGGCAGGGGTGATCGGCGGGGGTTCCAGGCTCTCGGGGTGGGCGGTCCGGGGAACAGCAGTTGCCGGGGAGGGAGACCGCGAACGGTCGGCCACAACGGTCCTTAAGACTGCTGCTGCCTTCGAAGTGAGCGGCAGGGTTGCCGCAGCACCTGCCCGGGCCACCTGTGTCGTACCCGCGGTGAGCCCGGTTATGGCAGTTTTAAGTCGTTCTGTTACCCGGCGGGCAAGGGGGGCCGGAGCCGCGGTACCGTCACCGGCAGGTTCTTTTGTTTTCACAATGGGCGGGGTGCTCTCACCGGGACTCCCCGACCCACCCTCTGCCGGGAGAACTGCTCCTCCTGCCGGAGGGGATATTCCCGCCATCTTCCTCCGGCGTATCACGAACAGACCAGTAATGATAACGATGACAAGGATGACGGCAAGCATCAGGACAAGGGATCCGGACGGGAGGTTCGAGCTGATCGGTATTCCGGGAACAACGGTCCGCTGTGGGGAGGTCGTGACGGTGACGACCGTGGTCTTTTGCGGGAGAATGATCCCTGAACCCGCCGGCTTCACCGTTGTTACCGGAACAGCAGTGGCGGACACAACGGAGATGCCGGTATAATACTCCGTGGGGTCCATCAGGGGGAAGGCATCGATGATATTCTGGTTGGATTCAATGATGGCCTTGGGATTGCCGCCGAGGATGATCGTGTAGGAAGTATCGCCGATCCCATCCCCGTTGCGGTCTTTTCCCTGGTAATCGCTCCAGTAATTCCCCATCCGGCTCTGCTCCTTCTGGCCGAGATAGGTATACGACAGGGTGTCCGCCGAGCTCCACCGGGAGGTGGCGCTCTTGGAGATCACGTTCTGGTTGTTGATAAAATTGTTACGGTCGATTGTATTCGAGAGTGAATACTCGTCAAGGGTGATCCCGACGGTATTTTTTGTCAGGGAATTATATTCGATATCATTGGAATTCGATGCCTCAAGCACGATTCCGGCCCGGTCATTCTCCGATATATTGTTCCCGGCAACCGTGCTCCGCTGGGAAGAGGTAAGGGTGATGCCCTGGGCAAAGCCGCGGACAGTGTTCTTCCGCAGGGTATTGTCACTGGAAGCAGCGCGGATACCGGTGAAGAGCGACCCGTTCCGGATGATGAACCGCTCCACGGTACAGCCGTCCACCCGGATATCCACCCCGTTACCGGCCTTGGATGCATCGATGACCGGGGGCCCACCGCCACTGTCGACACCTATGAGGGTGATCTTTTTGTTCAGGACTACCCGCTCAGGATAGATCCCGCTCTCGACAAAAATAGTGTCTCCGCCAGAGGCCCAGTCAACAGCATCCTGGATAGAGAAAAATTCAGCTCCCGACGGGGCTACGGTGTGTTCCGCAGCAGCAACCGTTGTAACGCTCACGCTCAAAAGAAGCAGGAACGTGAACATCAGCATGCTGATAAAACGGGGGCGCAGTGTCATGAGCGGATTCTTTTCCGGGACCTTAAGAGATCCCATCCTTGGTTAAAAAGTAAGGTTCGTTTTACCGGGACTATAATATATCTCATTGATCCTTGGGAAGGATCATCAGGAACCGCACTCCGGAAACCCCTTTTGCAAGTTCGAGGAGGTCCCCGTCGTGGAGGAGGGTCCTCACATTCTTTTCAAGGCGCTTGTTGTTCAGCTGGGTCCCGCCGGTGCTCCCGCAGTCCTCGATATACCATGCATCCTTGTCCCGGACAATCCGGCCATGGGGCCGTGACACCCGGGTGACTGCCGAGTAACTCTCGGAAAGGACAATATCCTCCCCCGGGCGGTATGCAGCGCGGCTGGCCGGGTCGACCCGTCCGATACTGACGGATTCGTTCTTGAGCAAGAACACCTTGGCATCATCCGAACCGCCAAGGACAATGACAGCCGGCACATCACCGAGGACTTCCCGGTTCAGCGTGCTTTTGACTTCATCGAGCCGCCGCGAGATCTCGCTTCCCATGATCTGGACCCTGGTATTGGAGAAGAGACCGAGATTGCGGATGATTGCTTCGAGGCCCCCGGGCACAAGGGAATATTCCCAGACCGGGTGGATCCCTTTGGATGTGGGGGCGCCAAGGCCTGCCTCTTTTTTGATGACACCGATACTCAGGAGTTTGTCGAGATGCTTCTTCGTATTCTCGTAGCTGGTCTCGATCTCGCGCGAGATTGAGCGGGCATCGCGGGGCTTCTTCTCGAGGAATTTTAAAATCCTGAGCCGGGCGCTGCTGGAGAGAACGTCGAGATATTCCGAGAGTTCTTCAAGCGAGTCTGACTCTTCGTGGATGATGATTGTCGGGGATTTATCTGCAGGGTCCATTGCGCACCACCAGAATATACTAGATATCTATCATAATAGTTTCTGACACCAGAAGATAATGTCGCAACGGTTTAAATTCTCTCCCCGTATGCATCCCGTGAGTTCCACCATATAACCCCGGAGGTACATGCAGGAACCCGGGTGATTTGGGGAATTTATCTGCTTTTCCAAGAGAGGTTAGTATCAGGTGATGCACGATTCCATTTCGGCGTGTCACCGACCCACGCAAATTTCCTAAAAAGGAGTAACGTCTGATGGATCTGGGAAAAATCATGATTGGAATCGCACTCGTCATGCTCTCGGTAGGCCTGCTTGTCTCGCCTTCCGGTGCTGCCGGATGCGATTGCTCCTGCACGGTTGGGTGCGGGAGTGCCTTTTCCTCCGCAGATACCCCGGTGACCCCATACTCACCACTGGAGCGGGAAAACCCCGCGGGATACCTGGTATCAGTCTGCGATAACGCCAATCATGGGAGCACACCATGACACCACCACTTCCTGCCACCGGCGTATCCTTTGACAAAGAGCCACGCACCCGTATGAACGATGACCACTCCATGCACATCCCCGGTATCTCCTCACACAGGAATGTGAACAACAGCAACACGCGGTCCGGCCCCGGTGCAACCCAGCACCGGTATTGCACCGGATCAGCTCTCACTCCAGAGTACAGGAAGCAGCAACCCTTCCTGTAATCATACACCACAAGCCTATACTTTTTTTTAGTCGCCAGTGTGACGATGCGGTGACCGGCTGACCGGAACGCGATTTCTCTGAAAGAGAGTCCGGAAGAATGCAGTGCCACTCCTTCCGGGATTCCATCCAAGAATTGGATGGGAACACGGAATATTCAGGGAAAAAAGGATCAGAATTTTTTCATGCCGCAGAGGGCACCGAAGATCCCGACGATGCCCAGGGAAAGGACTGCGAGGAGCGCCCCCGTGGGAGACTGGGGTGTTTCCGTGGCCATATGGGTTGGCATGACGGTCGGTTTCTTTGTTGTGACGGGTTGTGCAGTCGTCTGTTCGGTGAGCGATCCGAAGGTCTGTGCAGGAGTTACAGCAGGACCAGGTTGCGTGAGCCGGACATTATCGATATACCCGCGGGCATACACGAACATCGACCCGTAGTCCCCGCGGGAGCCCAGGTAGATGCGGTTCATGTTTTTAATGTTCTCAACCGTATTCATGAAATAGGACCAGACTGGTTTACCGGTCGCCTTATCGGTGACCTCCATGGTGAGCATCTTGCCCGCGTCATTATAGCTCGTTGTGACGTGGTAGGTCTTGTTCAGGGCGAACCTGACCGTAGGACCTTTGTATGCAATAGAACCGCTCGTCAGCTCGTCATCAGACTGGCTGTTCACTTCCATTTCCTTGCTCCCGACCGTGACCAGGTGCAGGGACATGATATTATCGTGTTTCCCATTGGAGAACATGGACATGACATTCGGGCCTTTGTTGAAGTCCATCTCCGCGCTGGTCAGGCCGAAGCGGAACGTTGCCCCGTCATCGACACGGTCAAGGGTTACATCGTACTCGAAGGTAAAGTCACCCTCCATGTTATCGATCGTCATGTACGCGTAGTTGCCCGTACTGGGCTCGATCGAGAAGTGGTACCTTCCCGTAGCCGGGTCCCAGTAATCGGACGACGGGCTGTTGGTTGTCCAGCGGGGATCCGACGAGAACGCTGTCTGGTAGATCACTTTCTGGGACGTACTGCCATCACTCTCTGCCAGCACGGGGATGAGCGTAAAAAACAGGCACGCGACAACAAGAAGATAAAAGCACAGGGTTCGCAGTGACATGGATTATGTATCCGGTTTTACACCTTAAAATCCTCTCTGGTCAAAGCGGGGGCCGGCCTGACAGGGGATATCCTGGTACACGACAGGGTGCAGGAGTGCAACCGCCGGTCACGCATACATTCATCTCCGGTAAAAGGAGGGACTGCCGGAAGAAAAACCGGAAGCAAAACAGGCGTTTCCTTCAGGAACCCGGGGTGGAGGGCATTATATTTATGTGAAAATCACGCAATAGTTAGAGAGCACATAAATTCTGTACGCGATAATAGTCTAGCGGTAGGACAGGAGCTTCCCAAGCTTCTAACCCGGGTTCGATCCCCGGTTATCGCATCAATGCCTATGGACTCGGAACCTGAACGCTCGGCAATTCGGATCATCGCGGAGAACCGCCGGGGTGTCCTGCGGGACATAGCAACGGTTGTTGCCAATCATGAGGGCAACATCGTGATGATCAACCAGGAGGTGTTCGACTCCGGCCCGTATTGCGGGATGGCAGAACTCTATTTTGAATATGACTGCGGGGATGCCGACGACCATGACCGGCTGCTGGAAGACCTGAATAATATTCCCTCGGTCAAGGATGTGAAGGCCTACAAGCCCTTCGGTCACATCTTCGGGTCGCGGGTGATCATCATTGGCGGCGGGGCGCAGGTCGCACAGGTGGCGCTCGGTGCGGTCAACGAAGCGGACCGGCATAATATCCGCGGGGAACGGATCTCGGTGGACACCATCCCGCTCGTGGGAGAGCGGACCCTTGCCCTTGCCGTGGATGCCGTTGCACGCCTGCCCCGCGCATCCATATTGGTTCTTGCAGGATCCATCATGGGCGGAGATATCTCGAAAGCGGTGGACCGGGTCCGGGAAGCGGGCATCCCGGTCATTGCGCTGAAGATGGCAGGGACCGTCCCTGAGCATGCGGATCTCGTGGTGACCGACCCGATCCAGGCCGGGGTCTTTGCCGTGATGCACATCAGCTCAAAAGCGGTCTTCGACATCAACCGCGTCCGCGGGCGTGAGTTTTAGCATGGACGTCATCGGGAAGGCCGTTTCCATCCTGATGCACGACGGGATTATCGTGTATCCCACAGAGACGGTCTACGGTCTGGGAGCGGACGCTTTTTCCGACGAGGCGATCCGGAAGGTGTACGAGGCGAAGAAGCGCCCGCTTGCCATGCCGGTCTCGATCGCGGTCTCTGATTTTGACATGCTCTCTGCCGTTGCCCGCGTTGAACCGGCGGTGGAACCGTTCCTTACCGCATTCCTGCCGGGACCGGTCACGGTCGTGCTTCCCGCACGGAAGACTGTGCCGGCGATCCTGACCGGGGGGACCGGTATGATCGGGATCCGGATGCCTGCCCATGACCTTGCCCTGCAGCTGATCGCGAAGTTCGATTCTCCGATCACCGCAACGAGCGCCAACCTCCACGGGGCAAAGGAACCGGTTACTCCGGCTGAATGCACGGTGCCGTACGAGTTCCTGATCGATGGCGGCCACCTGCCCGGCACCCCGAGTACCGTGGTCGATCTTACCGGGAGAAAAGTCCTCCGGGCCGGCGCAGATATCGACCGGGTGGCAAAGTTTCTCCTGACAATGTGAGGTTTTTGTATGCTGCCGGTGCGCCTGCGTGACTTTATCGAGGACATGGATGGCTGGCTGTACGCTGTTTCCACGTATGACAATGCTGAGTCGGTCGGCTGCGTGCTCCGGTACGTGCCGGATGAAAAGGGCGAACGGGTCCATGCATCGGGCCGCCACTACACCAAGTATGATTTCGAGGAGGCCTATGCCCTTATTACAGCAAAGAAACCGCAGTACGCCGGCCTCCTCCACCGTGTGCCGTTCGGTGACGTGAAACGGGTGCTGAAGCCCGACCTCGGTATCGGTCGTATTGCAAAAGACCACCCCCGGGTGCAGAAACTGCTCGACATCTTCCGTCTCCCGGAAGGCACGATCGGCTGCACCGGTTCCCTCCTCTGCGGTCTCGAGAACGAGAGCTCGGATATCGATATGGTGGTGTACGGGAAACACTGGTTCGCTGCCCAGAAACTCGTAATGCAGGGCATCCGGGACGGGAAGATCGAAGGCCTCTCTCCCGCAATGTGGCGCAGGGTATACGAGAAGCGCAAGCCCGAGATACCCTACGACCAGTTCGTACTCCACGAGGAGCGGAAATACAACCGGGGCCAGATTGAGGGGACCTATTTCGATATCCTCTACACCCGCTCTTACGATGAGATTAAAAACGCCCCGGCCGGGAAAGGAACCGTGCTCGGCAAGCAGACCATCACAGCGAAGGTGAAGGATGCCTCGCTCGCGTTCGACAACCCCGCAATCTACGAGATCGGGCATGAATCCGTGTCCCGCGTCCTCTCGTTCACCCATACTTACAGCGGGCAGGCACTCGCAGGTGAGACTATCGAGGCCTGCGGGGTGCTGGAACAGCACGGGAACGAACGCTGGCTGATCGTCGGAACCACCCGGGAAGCCCGTGGCGAGTATATCGTATCGAAGACACTGCTCGGGGAATGAAATTTAATAGAGGGGATAGTGCCTTTTAACTGCCAACCGTAACGGAAATAACGAGAGAAAATATGGTCAGCATAGTGTTCCAAAATTCAGATCGGAAAAGTGTTCCTGTTCAGGAACGAGAAACGCTGACGCTCCAGGGGCTCTGCTTCCGCCGCTATGGCGCCCCGGTTGCGATGGCGTTGTAGTACCATGGATCAGGTATACCCGTAATACCGATGAATCACATGCGTCCCCGACCTTATGCGGGGGCAGGGCTGGCGCAAGGGGGGGTGTCCATAAAAAGCAGGAAATGAGTCGCTATAATGTGACGATCCCCCTTAATTTTTTGCGTTTTGAGATTTCCCGCTGACCTTCTGAATGGATATCTCACCACGGGGGGATGCCCCCGCGGCGGGGGGGCCAGATAGTGAAGCCCAAACGAGCGTCTTTGGTAAAACCTCACAATTTCAATAAAATAAAAAGAGAATCAGTTGATCGCAGTCCCGTTCATTACGGCACTCTCGGGCACGTTGAATGTCGTCCCACTCCCCTCGATATGGTACTGCCCTTCGGACTTTACGCCATAGGAATTCCCGGTCGTGGAGTACGGGACGATGAATTCCCCGTTGATACTCTCCTGCCGGTAGGTGAAGTGGCGGCCGGTATCGGTCACAAGGGGAATGCTGATGACCCCGGATCCTTTGATACGGGCACCTTTCACGTACTCGAAGACCTTGACAAATTTCACATTGAGTGTTGCCGAGTTGTAGACATTGGTGGGGGACTCGTGGACCAGCCGGTAATGCCGGAGGGCGGGGACCGTATCCGCGGGCCGGGAAAGCTCGTAACTGAACACGCCTGCATGCATACCGGAAGAGGCATTGGCATTGAACTGCTCCGCTTTCTGCTCTGCTTCCGAGGCGTTCATCTTACCACCGCCGGTGATGACCGGGTATGGTGCGCCGTTGCGGGCCGGATCGGTATACTCCGCGTAATAGACGACAGATGGTTCCGTCATCGAGCCGTCAAAATTGTGCAGCCGCGAAACCATGGAGAGATAGTAGTCCTGCCGTATGAACATGCCCTGCTGGTACTGCGACCCGTTGGTGCTGCCCGGGACAGCGAACATCGCGGCATAGGGATCGATACCCGTTGTACTGTTGTACCAGGTTGCCATGGCATAGAACTTCCCGGTCATGATGTCATCCATGAGGATATCGGTGACAACATACCGTGTGCCGTCGTGATCAAGGATCCGGTTGGCAGACTCCTCATCGGTTCCCACGAAATACGCAGCCGACCCGTAGGGGCCTGCAACACCCTGCTGGAACGGGTTTGCATTGGGGATCCGCTTTGCAATGAAGGTGATCATGTGGCCGTAATCCCACCATGACATGACACCATAGGATTGGGCCGGGTAGTGGAAGGTCCGTTGATCGTAGATGGATAAGTAATCCACCCCGGTATCCGGTGTGTTGTTCCCCATCCATTCAAGGGACTCCTTCCAGTCGCTGATCATCTGGGGGCCGACACCGGACATCTGGGAATAGGAAGTCGAGACCGAGGTGTAGACAAAGAGGACGGCAAGCCCGATGACAAGAATAGCGATAGCCGCCCTGATATAGGTACCAGGGAGAGAGGAATCGGGTTTTTTCCGTGCCTGTTTTGCTTGTTTTTTCCGGGTACGGGCGCCGGCTTCCTGCCCGACAGCACCAGCCGCCCCTTCATCCCGTGAGAGTCCCGGTGCCGTCCCGAACAGAGATCGCCAGGGTATGTCGACAGCAAAACTTACGCAGACGGCAGAGAGCAGGGCGATGCAGACAGCAAGGTAATACTCGTACCGGACATGCTGCCATGTCGCAAGGAGTATGACAAGCGCCCAGACAAGGGCAAAAATATGGTGGGGGTGCTCCTCGCGGATGTTGCGGTACAGGATGACCAGAATACCCCCGGCCATCAGAAGGAGCCCGTAGTTGAAGGAGAGCCATGCACGGTCCGCCGACCACCCCATGGCTTCCTGCACCGTGTTCGTTATAGCCTGCTGCCCGAAGAACGCGTACAGGTCATACACAAAAAGGGTATACAGCGGCCGGCTGAAGACAAACATCAGGACGGCAACGAGGACAGCGGCGCCGGCAAGCACACCGGGATAGTAATACCATTTCTTTCCGCGGAGGAGGTTGGCAAGGTACCAGAGCAGGAGGGTCCCTCCGATGAGCCCGATGTATGCATAGATATGACCAATGGAATAACTGGAGAGGTCAACGACCGACGTTTTCAGGCCGAAGATGAGGAGGCCGACGATTGCCACAAGGAAGGTGGTCGTATTGATGATAAGGAGATAATCACCGGGCCGGTCACGGCAGAAATCGATGACAAACTGGACGAGCGTGAAGAGGGCCACGATCATGGCAAAGAGGATCATCGTGGGCATCACGAAGAGGCCCAGCAGGTATGCGACACCGCAGAGGAGGGAGAGAACGAGTGTCCGTTTGTAACTGCCAACGTCCCTGAGATCGATCTTCCGGTCCTTCCCGGAGACGAGAGCATAGCCATATGCCAGGCAGAAGATGGTCGAGAAGAGGACTTCTGCGATATGATGGTCGATATATCCGTAAAAGGAGACGGTCAGAAACTGCCCGCAGATGATCGCGGTAAAACCCGATGCAAGGAGCCCGGTTTTCCAGTCCCCGAATACCCTGCCTGCATAATACATGACAACAACCGCTGCCGCCGCCATAAGGGGGGTGACAAGGAGGGCGACCGAGATGATCTCGGGGCGGGTGGTGGCGCCGGTAAGGAGACAGCAGGATGCAATGAGGGTAGTGAAGAGAGGCCCCCAGTAGATGGTTGTCCCGGTCGGGAACAGGGTCATCGGCTCGAACCATGCATACCCGGAATGCGCAAGCATCACCTCGACCTGCCGCAGGTTGTACATCGGGTCGTCCATGGCCACCATCCCGAGGATATCCGTATTACCCATCTGGAACATGGGTAACAGGCGGATCCAGAGAGCAAAGAGCGCAAAGGCTGCAACAAGGGCAGCGATTCCATATTTCCCGTAATTCTTCCACGAGGACTGAAGCATGATTCCACCAGCAGGACCGGGTAAATTAAACCGGTCATTGATAGTATAAAATTCCGCAAAAAAATTGGTTTGTACCTACATAAACCCGCTGAACGGGTACCCGGCACCGGGCTTCCGTCAGGGGCCCCTGTTTTTGGGATCTCCGTATCAGGAGATACCGGCAGCAGCAGGTCTCATGGCATGGATACGCGAGACCTCGCTGCTGACAGGCCGGTACCATACCTCCACCTTGTCTTCGTACTGGTCCGGGAAATACTCGTACAGGGGCACAAACCCGAACTTCGTTAAGATATACTGCATGATGGGCCGGGGCATCACGACCCGGACATCGTAGCCCCGGTCCAGCCAGCCGCGGATCAGGGCCTGCGTGTTGCCCTCGTCCCGGTGGCGGGAGACGATATAGTGGAGGTAGAGCCGGCTGCCGGTCTTCAGTTCCAGCCATCCGGAGAAGAGGTCATCGGTAAATCCCAGTGCATCGCCGTCCGCGGTTCCGGTCTCAATGCGTTGTGCTGTCAAGAGTTGTCACGTCCGTATATCTGTGATCGTGACGGTTACTGCGGCCGGGATATAAACCGCGGGAGAGGGAGAGGTGAAAGTGCGGCACGGGTGGTTGCGTTCCGGGGGGTTGGGGGGTCGGAGGTATTTATTCGTGTCCGCTCCTGAATGACGGGCCCGGGAAGTTGTCTTCAGAAAAACCTCATTTTCAATAAATCATACGGGTACGGTTTTACAATTTTCCCCCTCATACCCTCCATTATCCTTCCGGAATTCTGACCAGAAATCAACTCTTTTTTCACCGGAGAAATACAGGAAAATAAGAAAATGGGTTATGGGGGGGTCGGAGGGGGAAAAGTTCCGGGCACCGGCAGGCACTGCACAAACCGCCATGTATTAACAAACCGAAGACCCACCTCCCTGCATTGTGGCGAAGAATGCATTCCGGGCCACCCTCATCGCACCGTGCGGCATGGACTGCATCACCTGCATGGTCTGCCTCCGGGAAAAAAACCATTGCGGTGGCGGGTATGCACCAGACAGATTGTGCAGCATCAACTGCATCATCTCTGCCTGCGGGAAGGTTCATGGCAGATGCAACCCCGACGCGGGGAGTTCACGTACAATCGTCTGAAACAACGGGACCCGCGGCACCGAACGAAATTTTACATGAGCATGCCCGGCAACCTTGCAGCAATCAGAAAGGACGGCATCCATGCCGATCGTTATCAGAGCAATTCCGAGAGCCGGTGCCCGCGGGTACTCTCGCATTTCTCCATGTATTTGCACCGGACGCAGGGCGCATTCAGCGGGTGGGACGGGACTTCCCCGTCATGGATGGTGCGTATCTTATGCAGGGTGGCGATGAGCTGCCGGCGGTCCCGGGGCTGGACCGTATGGTACCGCGAGACCCCGTCCGGGATATACTCCACGTGCCCTCCATTCACTTCAACACCGGTCATCTCCTCGAGGCAGAGCGCAATTGCCGCAACCCGCAGACGGTCGGCCGCGTAGGTGCCAAACGGCATCGCTCCTGCAGCCCGGACAACCGAGAAGGTGCCGTCGGGAAGGATCCGGTCGATCATCCCTGAGATAGCCTGCTTTTCCGAGCGGACACTGATATCGGTCTCCTCGGCAGGCTGCCATGTCGCCTTGTTGCAGGCATTGATGCAGAGATCGAGAAATGCCCGCATTTCAGGGTGGATGGCCGGGCGGACAACAAGCGTCTCGGCCCAGATCACCTCGCCATCGAGTGGATCGCCGAGATGGTACGAGAGCTGCTTGCAGACCGCGTACCGGTCGGACTCAGCAAAAGGTTCGTCCCGCTCGTAATAATACCGGACCGGGCAGGCATGGACCCGGACAAGGTCCGAGATGGTGAAATGCTTTGCGGGGGCCGGCATGGAGATTTCCTTCAATAATGTTGGAAATACGGGCTGATTATACTTACCGGGAATGAGAGGGAATTCATATACATGAGGGTGACCCCCTCACTCCCCCGGAGGGGGAGGCAGCCCGGGGGGCGCATCTCCTTGACCCCCCATAATTTTCCTGAAGTTGTGATACGTCGCGCTAACCTTCTGAGTGATTATCGCATTACAGGGATTGCCAGAGCCACCGGGCAGATTACCGGGTTAATATCACAGCAATTTGATCCGCCGCGGGGGCAGCAGTATCAATCATTCGTGGGAGCATGGAAGCATCAGCCCCCATCAATATTCTTAATCAAAGGACTTCCATCGAACCCTTATCCCCGGAAGAACAACATGAACTGTTTTCTACCACCACGACCAACAAAATACCATGACTGCTCAGGAAATATCGGTCAATATCCCCCCCACGCTCGATCCCGTGTACAGCAACATGATCCAGATCGCGTACAAGGACGATGAGTTCACGTTCATGTTCCTCCACCAGCTCCCTCAGGTAAACCAGGCCCGGGCCAAGGCTATCGTCTCCATTACTCCTTCGCATGCCAAGAACCTGCTCGGCGTCCTCACAAAGACCGTGGCGGACTACGAGGCCAAATTCGGGACGATCTCCCCCAAGGAGACCCCGGAGAAACAGAACG
>Ga0209098_1001591_pt1 | contig 21420 bp, 19 predicted proteins | sample AD_JPNHW1_MetaG_FD_184429 | JGI IMG/M metagenome (GOLD analysis project Ga0209098, IMG submission 184429) | Active sludge microbial communities of municipal wastewater-treating anaerobic digesters from Japan - AD_JPNHW1_MetaG (SPAdes) (version 2) | ecosystem: Engineered > Bioreactor > Anaerobic...
ATAAACGCCCCAGTGTGAATCGTCTGTCCCACCACTTCCAGTCAGCCTTAGAGTTACTTTGAACACCTGATTAGTAATAGGCCAGTCACCAAAGCAGATGTAGCTATTAGTAGAGTCACCCTGAGCAACATAGTAATAGGACGATGTGCTAGTAGTCGTCGTGGCAGCATTCGCTGTTCGAATAGCGACTGGCGCAGGAAGGTCTGGGCGACTGTAGTAGTATACGAAGACGTATGTTGTAAGATTTGCCAATGTCGCGTTGGCGCACCAAGCTACTACATTGGAAGAATCTATCCAACATCCAGTGTATATCCCGGTGGAGATAGTAGAGCCTAGTTCAACGCACCACGAATTTCCGAATGCCCGTCCTTTGCAGCCAATAAATACAGCGTTGTCGATAGAGTGAGCAACTGTTTTGAGCGTGTTGCTTGCAAGGCCGCCAAGATTGAAGCCCTGACGGTAGATTTGATTCGTGCCCCACTTTTCAGGAAGCGCTGTCTTCGCTAATGCCCATGAATCAGGCTGAACAGCCTCTCCGCTAATAGCTAGGATATCCCAGTAGTCTGTCGGAGCTGCCGGATTAGGTGCGTTGCCAGTAGTCGTTTGCAGTGCAATGAAGGAACTTCCATTGTGGGACACTCCATCATTCGTTGCGTATTCAGTAGCAGGATCGTAGCTGCCGCGCCAATTGATGGTTAGACCGTCGATGCCCTTGTCACCTTTATCACCCTTCGGGAGCACAAAGTCAAGCACGGCATTCTGAGAAGTTCCTGAATTTTGCACGGATGCTGTCGCGCCGCTTTCAACCGTGCCTATCTGAATCGTAGCGGCTGCACCGGGTATTCCCTGCTCTCCTGGGAGTCCAGATGAACCAGCACCAAGACCTGTACTGCCTATCTGTGTGAGCGAGCATCCTTCGGTCAGGAACCAGACGTGCGCACCAGAGGCATGGTCAGCAGGCACAGAATCGAAGATGCCGCGTAACACCCCGGCAATGGTATACGTGCCGTCTCCGTTGTCGGTGCATGTAGTCCAGGAGATCCATTCATCGTCAACGAGTGCAAGGTTGACACCACGAGCACAACCATCCGCATTGGTATTTGCATCTAGCAACGTATCAAGGTCAGTTCCGGAGATGATGAAGCCAGTTATGTCCTTGGCCGCAGTCTTCGCGCTCCAGATGGCCTGAAGCGTGCCAGATGGCGCAGGGTCGATGGTGTTGGCTTCCAGGTAGCCGTTACCCTCGTTGACCCATACATCTACATCCTCGGTGATAGTATCGCCACGAGTCCCCATGGCAAGAATATTACGCTCAGGCCCAACAATGGAGTAAGGCGCCTCCACCATCTTCTGGAACGCGACGGCCACAGGTAGTGAAGAAGGATTCGACCACGAGCTGGACGTAGAACCTGTGTAGGCAGTTGTGGTCACGCCGAAAATGTCTTCAGTGGCCTCGACCTGAATCTCTCCGACTTCAAGGGCGCCATACTTGATGTTGATGACGCGGCAGGGCATCTTCGAGATGCCAAGGAAGTTGCTCGTAAGCAGGAAGGCGCTCCCAGGGCGAAGACTCCATGCCTTGCGCTTGAGCGTCAGCTCGAAGGCGGCGACCGGGTAGGATAGCTGCTTCCGTTCACGAGCTGCGACGATGCGCGCGTTGGCCAGCTTAGAGATGGCTGGGAAATCCATTGTCTGCACGCGGTCGATGCCCTGCACTGCTCTGTTTCCAGGATCACGGTCTGGGACAGTGCGAATAGTGAAGCCGTTGGCGCGAGAGTTGTAGCGGACGATGACCTTGTTGATGGTGTCTGCCCACGATGGTCTTGTCATCTTGGGATTACTTACGCAATCGGCATCTGTGAACTCCGTAAGATTGGCTGGCGTGTAGTCGGCACGGATCAGCTTCATCGTCCAGAGCCCGGTGACAGGATCGGTGTAGATCGCGGCGTCGATGGTCTGCCGAATGGTTGCCAGCCAGGTATCGGCGCTCTGTGCGTCATCGATGAGCAGACTGATGCCGAGGCCTTCATTGAAGAGCGTAGTGGCTGCCGTGTTGAAGGAGGAGATGTCCAGGCGTGAAATAGAGATGCCCATCCCGCCCTTGGACTTGGGCGTCGTCATCAGGTAGGCCGTGCCATGCGCAGGATTGGCATCTCCGTCGATGTTGGCCTTGGCACTGTCCATGCCCGTGGGAGTGGGACAATGGCGGACCACGAAATGCCACTCCTTCATGTATTTCAGCGTGCCAATATACATCTTCTCCAGGACCGTGTAGCACATGCCCCGGAAGCCAGGGGCTGACTTGCCGCGCTTGGCCGCGTAGTAGGCATTGCCGGTCTGCGAATCGGAACCAAAGTAGAAGGACAGCTTGCCGGAGATGCCGCCCTCGCTCTCCTTGCCGCCGAACAGGTTATCCAGCGCAATGGTCTTCGTGGTTCCGCTTGCCGAGTATGTCCAGGGGAACGAAACCCCAGCATCAGCGAAGCTCTTGTCGCCTACGATGATGTCCAGCACGGCATCAATCGTAGTGGACAGGCCAAGCACACAGCCACAGAAATACTTGCAGCCCACCTTGACCTTCTTCGCACCGATGCCCATGAAGCCACCCGACTTCTTCTTGATGGACTTGGAGCTGACATCCCCGAACCAGAGACAGTTAGGTCCGCGAAGCCTGCACGTTCCCAACACGATGGGGATGGTCTTTCCCTCCTCGGCTGAAGGCTTGGTCCACGAACCAGAATCCTTGAAGCCAGAAGGCGCTTTCTGAAGGATGGCGGATACCGCGCTGAACGCAACCCACATCCAGAACATGAACCACGTCATAGGATGCCTCCTTCGCCGAAGGGACTGGTATCGGGAATGTCATTGCACCCGAAATAGTTGTCCTTGTTCCCATACGCCTCACAGGCTTCTTCTGTGCCCATGCAGCCAGGGTAGGCGATCACGTTCATGCCACTGGCCAGACCATCGAGCGCGTTGAACAGTGTGACCGTGTTTCCAACATGTGAGAGGATGGCCACGCTGGTCCCACAAGCCTCGATCCATCCACCATTGAAATAGCCATCAGCCTTCGTTGCGAATGCTGGAGACGTGATGGTGACGCCAGAGACAGTCGCAAGCGTAGCGTTGAGGAAATAGTCCTGCCGTGACAGCCTGCACCCATCGTCGAAAATCTGATGCACGCAGCCGGACTGCCAGCATAGCGAGGGGATCTTCTCCTTCAGCGCGTTATGCTCCGTGACGGCCTCCAGCTTGCACGCCTCCTCGGACACTGCAGACTTGATGACCCCCGTGAAGGCTGTAGTGATTCCAGAGTCGCCAACATGCCCGCGATAGACGACCACGGACACAGGTTGCGGAGGAAGGAAGGACCTGAACAGCAGCGCGATCTCGTGATCCACCGGAAGCGTGATGGTGATGGTGTCGCTGGAAGTCTCCTCGTTCTTCTCGATGCCTGTCACGTCGATGGCTTCTGGGGCATAGGTGTTCAGGCCGATGGTGATGGGTGCGTCATGGCTCGTATAGTAGCGATCCTCTGTGCCCCAGGAGAACCATATGGCCTCCCAAGGAGCGCCGCCGTAGATGCTGTTTTCCATGCTGTCGTAGGTCATGCCGGAACCTCCAAAGGAAGCTCGATGAATCCGAGGGTGCTCTCCGTCTTGGAGTCGGTTGCGTAGGACAGGCTCAGCTTGTCGTCGGTGAGTCGAACCAGCATCAGGAACGATACAAGGTATCCCTTGGAAAAAGCGACGCCAAGCGAAGCATCAAGCGTGAGCGTTTCGGTGTCGGCGCTTGTGGCCACAGCATTCGTCACCTTGCGGCAGTAGATCACCCGCGATGGCGTGATGAAGGCCAGCCTGCGTCGAGCATTGGCCGGAAACATCAGGTCCGTGTAGCGGATGTTCTCGATGGTGAAGTTCAGGTCCGTGGAGGCCATGTCCGCCGTGAGTTGTAAATCGCGCCTCCAGGTGGGAGCCCAGAAGGGCACCGCCGAGCCCTTGCGCGCGAGGAACCACGTCTTCAGGGCTGCGATGTCGGCATGCGTGTAGCAAGGCCACGCGAACGGGATGCTGTATCGTGGCTGTGCATCCAGGGCTTGATGCCACTGCTTACCATAGCCATGGTCGATGCCAAGCATGGAACGCGCAAGGGCATCTTCGCGATCAGGCGTGCCCATGGGCTCCTTCTCTAGCAGATTGAAGCCAGCGTAATCGGTCATGTCAGGGCCTCACAGGCGAAGGTGAACGTGTTGGCGGTGAGCCAGTTCGTAGGTCTGCCCAGCGACTGTTCATCGGAAAGCCTGCCACGCCTCAGCGGCACAAGCCACGCTCCCGCAGGCCACGCCGACAAGGCGGCAGATGCAAGCGTGAGCTGTGACGCAGTGAGCGTAGATATGGCGAAGGCCTCAAAATGATGCTGATCAACCCATACCATGCACAGGCCGTCAGCCTCGAAGGATGGCAAATTAGTGAAGGTGCCTGATGCTGTAGTTCCTCCAATCGGGATGTCCACAGTGAGGAGCGTCTTTTCAGGCCATACGGGCACGCCATAGAGCTGATGGCTCCATCCGTAGAGCAGAGTTTCGAGCGCAAGCGCGTCACGGTTCGTCTTGGACAGCACACGGAAACTTAATTCGTAGCGCGGAATGGTGCGGAGCTGCATGCGATGCTCGGAGGTATCCAGCCCTTTCGTAATCACCGTCTTGAATTCCAGTGTCTCGTTGTATGGCTCGCTCCAATCCATGCATGGCGAGAACACCTGGATTCGAGTACCTGTGATAGTGCTAACAATGCCAGGTTCGCCGCCAAACGACCACGTAATCACATTGGCCACGTTCATCGATCCGTTCCTAGGCATGACTGCTGCGTAGACTGTGGATTCGCCAGGGCCGAATACGCCGGACTGGCGCCCGACTAGCTTAAGACCGCCGATGCCAGAAATGACGACTGATGCCAGGGTCTTCTCCTCGCGCCTGTGGCTGTTCCACACTTCGATGGTCCATTCCCGCTGTGCAAGGATGGAGCCAAGCGCCGTCTGTGTAGGCAGCACGTTCACAAGATCGAAGATCGTCTCGCCAAGGCAGGCTTGCTCAACGCCTACATAATCAACATGCGACCGCGTGGGGCTCCCAGAAGACATAGATCCGATATGATCACTGGCGTTGATAACGATAGGCCCAGTGACAGGTTGAAATTCCAAGTTGACCAAGTTGCCAGTCAACACGGCCTGCTGAATAGCCAGCAGCCCCATCGCCGCAGTCCCAGCATAGTCAGTCATCATGCCACCTTCTTGACCGCAAATTTAGGAAACACGATATAGTGATCCGCTCCGCGCACCAATTCAGCTCCTAACGACATGCCATGCTCAGTCGCTGTGCAGGCATAGATTTTAGGAACTCGACCGATTAGCGAGTAGCCACCTTCAGCGCGAGTTACATATAGGTGAATTGGAGCTAGAAGATGCTGAAAGTTACCTGCATTGAATAGACGATTCTGAAACTCACTGGTGCTTGAATCAGAATTGCCATATCCACCATAACAAGGAATGCCTGTAGGCGGAACATTCAATAGCGTATTCAACGACTTAAAATTCAATGGTGTGTAGATTCGGGCATCTAGCGTAGTGCAGTCAGCATCGGTAGTATTCGTTGTAATGTAGGAACCTTCACCAACGCCTATCCATTGATTCAAAGTGTTGTCTACATCGATACGCACAAGTGCCGCATGCTCTTGACCATTGTAGAATGGTGCGGGTGCTATTGTTGTATACCCAGCCGTGTATGGAGCTGTGACGCCAAGTGTCGATGAATTAGAAGCAAAAAAGTAAGCTCCACCTGTCCAAGTCCCAACCTTAATGACGTTGCCCCAGCCAAGGTAACTGGTAATACCGGGATAGCCCTCTATTACAATGATGATGTTGTCGTTTTCATCACTAAAACAATATAAGCCATTCAGTGGCCCGCACACGCTTCCTGCAGATCCTAATTTTACGCAAGGGCGCATTCCAAGATTGGCGTCATGCCAAGTCCTTGGTGATCCAGGCTGCACACTCCAATCTTTAGATGAATCAAAACCTGTGGACAAATTTACGAATATCCCCCAGCCCGAGCCATACCAGAAACCAGAGCCAGCAGTCTCATTATGAAAAGCGCGCAAATTAACATACAAATTGTTCTTGCTAAGATGCGCGCGCCAACCATTGCCACTTGCCTGAGACATATTGACCGCCCATCCGAGCGATTGCAGCCACACAACGATCTTTTGTAACGCGTCAGTAGGAGATGTGAGAGTGTCATGGTAGTAGGACATTGTTTCCTCCTAGACAAGCCTGAATGCTGCAAAGTCGCTACGGTCTGATCTGTAGATGTTGGGCACTACGAGCCAGCGTTCTCTATTGGAGAGGATGATATTCTCCGCACTTTGCAGATAACCAGGCACAGCAGCGACGCCTGTCAGCTCGCCATACTGCGCCGTCTGTTCGTTGGGAATGATGGGGAACAGCGGATACGTGCCGTCCATGTTCGTAATGGTGTAAGTGAACGAGATCGGTCCACTGACGAACGGCCACAGGCCGCCATCAGGCTCAGCGGTTCCACCTTGGAAAGTCTTCCAGGTGCCGTCCATCTTGCGCACCAGGAGTGGTGAGCTAGACCCATTGAGCCCCTTCCAGAATGCGCTGTGCTCGTTCCCCGTGTAACTCCACCGCCAGCTCGTGGATGTCGTAGCGGGCTCTGTGGAAAAGCGTGCACTGCCACCGATGAAGAGCGGATAGGGATGTGCTCCGGGGTTCATATACTTGTCAATGAAACCCATGTAGCCGCTCTCGTAGACAGTGCCCACAGCCGCGACAATGGCGACGTGCGCGCCATCCGCGATGAACCAATACGGGATGTTGCCGCTGGTAAGGAACAGGTGATTGACGGTCATCGCGCCGAGCTGATTGGCGAACGTTAGCCCAGACGTGAATCCGACGAAGGCTCCGAGTCTCCAGTTGTAATAATCCGTGGCGACGTGGTAGTAGGGATAGACACCGAAGTAGATGTCGTCCATGTTGGCGTTGCCGGGGGCCTTCCAAATGCAGCCAGCATACGCGACGTTGGGACCGAGAAGCGTTTCGTAGAGCCCGAACCCGGCGACGGTAGTATTTACAGTCGATCCATTGTTCGCCGTGATGTTGAGCCTGAATCGTTTGGCCGTGATGGATGCAGCCAACGTGAAGTATCGCCTCTGGCCCTGGGACCATGCCGTCTGACCTGTCTGCGTGTCACCCACGACCCACGCCGACGTATTCTCGTCATAATACTCTAAAGTCCAAGCCGCGGGACAAGTCGTAGGCGCCGAGACATCGCCTCTCATCTGGAGTGCATACTGGACGATCTCATGGGCTGATCCGAACTCAACCTCCAGCGTGCCAGTGAGTGTAAGATTATCAGTTCCCCAATACGTATTCGCATCGCCATCGAAGGCGAACATCGTTCTGGCTGTATCGCTATAGACGCTGGAGCTGGCGTAGCTCACGACATCGCTCTGGGACTCGTAAGGCGGAGTCATGACGAACGATATGGTGTCGCCCGACTGCCACTGCGTCGAGCCCTGAGACACGAGAAAATTCACGACGCTGCTCGTGTAGTCAGTGCCCACCGTGCCAGCGGCAAGCGCACCTGTGACGCTGCCAGCAACATTGAACGCGGTAGGTCCAGTGAAAGTGATGGTGATCGTCTCCTGCACCGAAGCAGACGTGCCGATGATGTTGTCGATTCTGCCATCGCCAGATCCGGTGTAGACCGGCGGAATATTGTGACCCTTCAGGAGAAACGCATTCAGACGCTTCAGTAGGTCCAGAAATCCTGATGCGGTGTCATGTTCCCAGCTCATCGCCTACCTCCCAAGTGCAGAGTTGAAACGCTTGGCGTTCTTCTTCGCGTGATTGATGCTGATTCGAGCACCTTCATCACTCTCCATGATCTCATAAATAATTCCACGATCCAAACTCAACCCGAGATTAATACTATGAATGAGTTCTTTTGTTGTCGAAGAATTAACTGGTTGAACAAGTCCCCCGTCAGCAAAATTATACAGAGGACGACTTTTTAATCCATTCAAGGCATCAAGGAACGGCACACCAAGTGCCCGAACAGCCACAGCACGAAGGACATATTCACCATTGGATAGACGACGTAAGATAGAGTCTGATGTGCTTGTACCAGGTCCGGTAATCAGACCTCCTTCAGCATTACCTGCAATGGAACTGGCAGCAGAACCAAGGGCAGAGCCAATTGAACTTCCGGCTCCAAACCAACCCATCATACCTTCAAGAGCCTTAACCGCTAGCATCTTAGTAAGCATTTGCTGTAAAGCCTGAACAACTGTGTAGGCCAGGGACCTAAAAGCTTGCCCAACAGTCTCCGTGCCATCAGCCACGGCATCCATGGCTGTAACAAGCCCATTTGCAAAAGCATCTGCACCTGCTTCCTTTAGATTATAATACTCATCAGACAGTCTTGTGATCTTGTTTTGAATCCCCTGAATCTCAATCTGGGTCGCTTGTGCCGCTGCAAGAAATTCAGGATTATTAGGATTGGAAGCAGCAATAGCAAGTTGTTTTTGGTGGATCTCTTCCAAAATAGGAAGCCACTCACGATAAATTTCAAGCCGTTTTTTATCTGAGTTAGTTGGTCCTTCTACACCACTTTCCTGGACATTTGTGACGATGGAAAGTCGATTTTGAATTTGAGTTTGCACCCGCTGATAAGTCAAACTCAGGTCTTCAAGGGCCATCTTGGCTTCTTCGACCCCGAGAAACTTAGCCAACAGTTCCTTATCCCCCTGGGCTGTCATCTTAGCTATCGTATCCTTAAACTTCAAGGCTACTCGCTCAGTAATTGACCCAAGTTCTTCGCCACTTTCTTTGGCTAATGTATTCTTCAGGTTGGTCATCTCATCTTCATACTTCTCAAGAGCAGCCAATCGTTCATCATCAGCCTTATTCAAAAGTCCAACAGATCGCATCTTAAGAAGGTGGATTTCTCCTTCGATCTTAAGTTCTGCATTAGCCTTCTTTGCGCGCTCGCCAGGGGTTTTGGCTTCAGTTGCTTGGATCTCTTTGAGCTCCTGTTGCTTCGTGGCTACATCCTGGGCAAGTTGTTCGTTAATGAATCTACGCCTCCAGGTATAGTATTCCTCGATTGACATCCGGTTATTCTTATATTCGTTCTCAACTAACTCTTGCAGGAGCTTAAAGTTTTCTTTTGTTACAGCCAAGGCATTTTTAGATTCGATGCTGGCTTCTCTTATACCGGCCCCTGCACCTGCTGTACGAACAGGGGTTTCCCAAGCAGGACCAGTTACCGTTGGAAGCTGCGAGCGTTGTTTAAGATAATCCCTAGCATCAAAATTTGCTGCATTAGAATATCCTCGACCTAGACCCCCTGTGCCAGCAATATGCTCATCCAGGCGTTCTTTAGCTTCTCTTACTGCATCAATTGTTTTTCTGGTCTCCTTAAACTTATTATCAAGCTGATCCATCTTATCAAGAGCTTTTGAATATTCTGTTTCAGCAAAAATATCCTTAAAGGCCTTTTGTACTGTTGTCTTTGAAACATCTGAGTATTTTTTAATAGCCGTAATCAGACCCTCATCAAGGGCCGTTTTACAGAAATTAATAGCATCTGTCAACGAACCAATAGCTATTTTAACAATATCACTCGCAATACGAATGGCGTCCGCAGCTGCAGCAAACCCAAGGGATAAGGCTTTGATAATATTGGCTAGACTTCCAGATTCAACACCGGCAGCGGATAGACTACCAGTGAGTTTCATCAATTCACCTATAATCACTGAAATGCTAGACCACAACGAAGCCCAAGCCGCCTTGATACTGTCTACATCTTCAATATGCTCCTGCACCCAGACAGTCATCCTGTCAAGTGATTCCATTATTTGAGTTATTGTAGTAGCGACAAATTGTCCAATTTCAGTAAACGCGTCCTTAAAAACATCCACTAAGGGCTGAAAACGACTTTGGAGACTCATGTTCTTAAAATCAAACAGATCCCAAAAGTACGTATTCATGGAATCTTTAATTTTTGTAAAGGCCCCTGAAGTTATATCAGCGGATAAAATTTGAAAGGCTTCTTGCGCGTTTGAAGCCATTACCTTAAATGATCGAGCCGATTTTTCTGCCGCCTCACTAAATGGTGTCAGTCGTTTTTCCAGATTTTGTACGAGTTTTCCTTCGTCCTTCCAAGCATTGATCTGGGCCAGGGTGATGCCAAGGGTGCGGGCAACCACATTATGCGTTGCTTCACGACCAGTCAGTACAGCTCTAATAGCGACGGGAACTTGAGCCATGTTTACGTTCATGGCTGTAGCGGCATTCGTAATTGCAACAGTGAGCTTAAAAACTTTCTCTAGATCAGTGATTCCTTGACCCGCGGCAACTGACACAGCTGTTTGAAAGTTTCGAGAAAGCTGTTCCGTAGTTGCCTGTGTCATCAAGGCCGCTACACGAATACGCGTAAACCATACCTCGGAAAGTTGAAGAGCTGCGTTGTATTTCTCGGCTCCTTCAAGTTGTCTACCAGATGTGCTAGCTAATTCTAGCTGCGCGTTGATAACCGAAGCGATGCCATATTTGATGGCTTCAAATTCGGCATTTACTCGGATACCTTCACTTACCACCGCGCTCAAGGCCTTGGGAATTGCCGTGATAGCCATTCTGATCAAATCAGCCGCCATATGAATCTCAACAAATCTGGCGGCGATAGCCAAGAGGCCACGAGACTGCATCCCGTTAGCCGCGGCCCCCGTATTCTTAACGTCTTGCGCAGCTTGCTTAGCCGCCAGATCGATTTTGTTGAGATCTGTGACGAGTCGCTTAACTTCTTCTGCCCCGGAAGTCGATGCGTCGAGTCTAAGGCTAATCCTCATATCCGTCATCGTTTACTCCCTGTGCTTGATTGATCAGTTTAGACATAAATCGGGCTCGTTGCTCATTTGAACCCAACTGAGCAAGAGCCCCATCGTTTATCTCTCCAGCTCGTCTTGCACTATCCACCCTAATAGCGCAATCTTGAAACAAGAGAATTTGACCTAGTGTGTAGTTCTGAATATCAGACCAACGATGCCCAAATTGGATGAGCTCTGAAACTACAATGCCCCAGCCACTCGCTCCACCGCAATCTTTTTGATGATTTTGTCGAATTGGGGCAAAATCTTCTGGAAAAAAAAATCCTTGTTTACTTCGAAGATAGTTGCCAACAAAACGATTCCTTCATCAGCATCCAGTGAATCGATGAAAGTAGCGTCCTTTTCTGAGGAAAGGATGCACAAACCCCTCATCTCTTCGCCGCATTCTGCGATGAGTTTGATAAAATCGATCTTCAAGACGGGGACACCAGAAGTGTCTGTGACAACTTCCATGTTGATGTCCCCAATCTTTGCCCGAATCTGTTGAAGGAATTTACCCACCATGAAAAACTGGGTAAATTTGAATGGTCGAATAGTGACCTTCGTGTTCTGCAACACCAGTTCTTTTGCTACAGGTGTGAGCACTTCTAGCTCAGTCATCTCATTCTCCTTCCTAGATGCCTGATTACGCCAGGATGGTAACGTGGCCGAACTGCCCAAGAACATCGTTAGATGCCCGCAGAGGATCCATAAGAACCGATCCTTCAAGCGTAAACTTGGCGATGTCATCACCAATCAGCGAAAGTTCCTTGCTCGGGTCCAACTGAACCTTGAAAAGATCCACAACAACAGGCAGACCATTGTTAGACATATTCATGCCGAGGAAGCGGAACCACATATCCTGTGCCGCGGCATTGAACATGGCCACTTCAGAGCTCGCAGCAGGAGTGAAATCTGCAAGCAGTGGACCGGTAAAAGCACCACCGGTCGTGACATCCAGGATTTCGATCATGCCCTCCTTGGTATAGAGACGATAGTTGGTGTCCGCCGTAAGAGTTTTGGCCGTCCCAGAGGTGGAATCCTTGATAGTGACGTTGCTGAGGTTACGTCGGGGAAGCATGAAAAACTGACCAACAGTCGGAGTGCTTGAGCCAAGAAGGGTGTAGCCAGTAACCGGAGTCGTGCCGGTAGCCTGGGCAGCCACACCATTGAACAGTAGGGCAAGATTTTCCTTGCTGAAGTCTTCCAGCACGCAACTGAGAGTGGCTTTCTTCTCAGTGATAATCTGCACATCCGTCAGATTATTGCCGGAATAGGACTCCTTATGCTCGAGTTTGGTCGTCGAAAAACCAACCTTCAACTCAGGGCAGTTGCCAACCCAACGAAGATCGAGCGGATAGCTCGTAGTGGCATCCCGCAACCCGGCGAGAAGCTTTCCCTGACCACGGAAATACGGCATGTGAGCCTCCTAAATAGTGAGTTTGGTTGTAAATGCAAATGGAAAAGCTGCTAGTCCTGACTTATAAATAGGCTCTGCAGCCTCAAAACGATGGAGGGCTTCACAGTGACCTTCCAATGGAACAAACCCCTCAAGAGCTCTAAGCAGTTTAAAGATGATGGGTCCTGCAACTGCACGAATTTTTGTTCCTGAACGTTGAGCTGCAGCATTTGCTATAACCAGAACTACAACCCACACCTGATCAAACTGTTGCGCCTGGCCGTTTGACCCGCACCTCCCAAGGATATCTCCGCCATGAATAACGTGAAGGGCTGGAGTTTGCTGCGATTCATTTGTCACATCGTCTATATCATTGATGGTAAAAACGCGATTTTGCACTTCAGGAATAGTTGCCTTTAAAAGGTCAACAATCGGTTGTTCAGCTGCAAAATAGTCTTCACTCATTTGACACAGTCGCCTTGGTATAACAAGCCGCGAGGTATGTTTTGACAACGTCTCTGATCATGATTCGATCCTGGGTTGTCAAGCCTAGAAATTTACGTTTCGGAATAATGAACTGTTTAACCGTTCGCCATCCATGTGTTGTCTTGAATTTCATATAAGCTTTTTTCTTCGCCTTTATAATCGCCCCGTATTGGTGCACCCGACCAAATTTACGGTCCGTATAAACTACCACCCCATCTTTGGACGTTTTGTAGTGGAAACTTTTAACAAGCTTCCCAGACTTAATGAGGGTAAGAGTGGCCTGTCGATAAGCGCCAAGATTTTCAAGTAGTTGCTGTTGGGAGGCACGAGACCAGATCAAGTTGTTGTACGTAACGCGGCCAGAGGGGGGCCAACGATCACCTTCTGGAGTCTTCCCCAAATAAAAACGATCAATTGTTGATTTTACAAGCTTTTTTCCAATGGTCGCCCAAATTGGACGAGGATCCTCTAATAGTTTAATCGCCGCTCTGTAATTGTTGAGATACAATCCAGCCGGCGAAACAGAGATTGATACAACGACCGCCCTGGTCATGCAAGATTCATCTTGTCAAAGATGTCATCAGTGAACACTTGAGTTCTAGATTGAACAACTACAGGTCCACCAACAGGCTGAACATCAGTGGTCTTTAGTCCGAGAGTTGCCACACCCCTGGCCACGTCACGCAGCCACCGAATACTGTCTTCGTATCGAATCTTAACTTCTTCTGAAGCCTCAAGGGCCATGAGACGAAATCGAGCTATATTGCAACAAACAGTCATAAGCATGTCTGTCGTTGAAGGCAGAGGAAGCTCATAAACTGCACCAATATAGCTGTCGATCTCTCCTTCAGCAGAAGTTATCGCCGAAGCAAGCACGGCTGTATTGATAGAACCTGTGGCTGCCCTGTCGGTGAGATTGATAACAGTGTTCTCACCGAACAGGGCAATCATGTCCGCTTGCGTGGCGTAAGCCATCGTTTAATCCGTGTAGATGTCCACGATGAGTTCAGGGCGCAGGCAGAAGGGCAGCACGTTGGACTGGATGTGGAGGTCCAACCCACGGTTGAACTTCTGAACTTCAGACTTCGCGTAGTACTGCAGACCGATGGTATTCACAGTTTCCACAAAGTCAGCAGGAGCAGCCCAGGTGACGAAGGTGTTGGTTGTCCCCAGAGGAATGATGTTCCCGTGTCCAGCAGGAATCAGCGGGGTAGACGAACCCGACGGAGTGGAAACAGAGGCTCGATATTCCTCAAAGGTGATTCCACCAAAGGTGAACCCGGACCGCTGATCCTCCGCAAGATTCCTCTGGGCCGCCTGCCAACCAGCATAGGCCGCCTTCACATTCGCATGCGTAGTCAATTTATCGTAGAAACCCTCCGAAACAAGGGCAAGATAACCAGTGATTCGTTCACCCTTGAGGTTGTCTTCCATATAGCGCTTGGCTTCAAGGCACTTTAGAAGAACCTCAGTAGAGGAGCTGTCAAGTCCAAAATCAATCTGCTTGAGACTCAGACCGAATTCAGAATGTTCGTTGTAGATCACAGTGGATGCATCGGCGTCATAAATGATGCCCTTAAGCGCACCAAAACGACGGAACTCGAGGGTCTGGTCAAGCTTGTCCCGCATCTCCTGCAGTTTGTCATTGACCCGTGACTCAACCGTTTCCAGTTGGTTTTCGGATCCAAACATTCTGACACCCACGACATCAGCGGCCTGCACAGAATCCTCGAGGGGGGTGTGCGGAATCGCGAAAGACTTCATCGTGCGCTTGCCAGACTTGTTCTGAGCAGGAACACCGCCCCACGGGGTGGTGGGAACGAGGGTCAAAACACCACTCTTTTCCTCAACCATGACGGTCCTGGTAGACACGCCCTTGATCGGGAAAAGTCCCAACTGCTCCAAGCGACCATATCGATTCGGAAGCTTATTGATGGCGTTGGTCAGGGTTGTAAGATTGAACCCTGTTGCATTGAAGGGATCAAGGATCGGCATCGGGGTTCTCCTTACAGGTAGCGCGTGGCCGGAGTCACGAGGATATTGGAATTGGCTTTGAGCTGGGCAACTGCAACAGCCTTCTTGTTGTCCGTGTCGTAGGACGAATCATAGATAAGATCCGAAGGCACGAGAACAGCATACTGACGAAGGATGGTCAGAATGGAACCTGCGGTGATGGGCGTGTCATTGAGCAGAATCGCACAGGCCTCACCAGTGCCATCCACTGCGCCATAAGAGGCGATATAATACTTATCATCGCCGCTCACGGTCACGGTGATGCTGTCGCCAGCCGTCCAGTCGGCGTCACCGTCAGCGACGGTCAGGTTGATGTGATCGCTGACGAAGGCCGTGCCCACGGTCAGCTCACCAATGATCTCACCGTTGGGCGAAATCACGTCGGCCACGGAAGCCGTCGTGGTGGCGAAGCTGCCGATGGTGTTGTCGGAAGTATCCTTGACGTTGGTCGTGACGGTCCCGCCGGTCTTCGTGAACTTGATCACGTAGACGCCGGGGATGGCCTTGGCGCCGAGGGTGCAGGCGCCGATGACGCCGTTGCCGGTCCCGCCCGCGACCTTGGCCGTGACGACGCTGCTTTTGGTCTTCTTGGCCAGAACGGTCCCAACCTTAAGGGCGGCCGTGGCCACGACCTGGACATTTTCACGGCTAAAATTGTGGTCAAGTTCCCACCGAAGGATATCCCCCTGACGGGCTCCCTCACTCAGTGTGCTCATAGAAACCTCCATGAATAGTGTGCAAACCCATTAATTAATTATACATCCCATGCGTGAGTTTTTGCACAAAGGATGTGTGTTTTTTAGCCCCTTCGCTTACTGAATTCTTCGCGCCGCCGTTCGGCATCGAGTTCGAGCTTGGACTTCTGCGGCTGACCACCCTTGGTAGGATCACCCTTTGCCTGCTCACTGAAAAGGGTATCAGGCACCTTGGTTTCCTCATTGGTCCTGGTAATCTTTTCAGCCATGACCTTTGCGTTGTCGAAAACGAGACTAAAGGTAGCCTCATCAAAGGCCGCATACTTCGCCACAGTCGCGTCGTCAAAGGACTGACCCAGAAGAGTGGCCAATTCAGTGATTTTGGCTTCCCTGGCATTCTTGGCTGCCTCGAACTCCTTATCCTTGAAGGTCTTGAGCTCACCCTCAAGGCTGGTGATCCTGGCCGCGGCTTCATTAAGCTTCTCAACCGAGAGCTTAAGATCGTCATTGGCCTTGTTGAAAGCAGCGAGTTCTTCCGGCGTCATCGCCATGGTATCCTCCTTAGAAGGGGTGGTAAAACTGAGGACGGTTGCTGATGTTTTATCATCCCAACCGATTGGAGTAAAGCTGGTTTCAGAAATCTTTGACTTCCTAAAGATGAAAGCAGGACCTTGCAAAATCCGCCCATTTACATCAGCAGTTGCACCGGCTGCAACTTCTTCGAGTACCAGGGGTGTGATGCGCACAGACATCTGCCACGGAAATCCTTCATCAGCAAGATCTGCGACCTCTTTACCAAAAGAGGTGATCCTGGAAAGCACACCCTCGAGATTCAGCTTTCCATTGAGGTCGAAGTTCTGACTAAACCCAGCAATCTTATCGGGGTCATGCCCCATCAAAATAGGCATTGGATTTGGAACTTGCATGCCATTGAGATCAAAAGCTACAGTCCCCCAAAACGGATGACCCGTGATAGGTTCACCAGAATATCCAACAGCTGAAAAACGTCGAATATCATCAGTGCCTTTATGTCCAATGGAGGCTGGTGCAGACATCCTAAAGCACTTGGCATCTTCTGGAACGTTATTAATGTCCAGGGTCATTTGACGCTCCCTTCTTTCGCAGCCTTAGGGGCTCGTTTTGGACTACCTGTATCAGGGTGTTCCTTATCATTGGCCTTATTAGAGGTATTGTCTTTTATAGCAGGAGTGTTTGTAGGAGTTGAGTTTCCATTATTTGGAGTATCGAGATTGTCAGTCTCAATCAACTGATTCTTTGTTCGAATATTGGGGTCAATGTCGAAATCCTCTTCACCCAAATCATAACGATCCACAAAATACTGCTTACTAAATGTTACACCCATTGACCATAGGATTTTATCCCTTTCAGCTCGATCCTTGGCTAGACCGGTGCCATCATCAAAAAAGAACTCAGGAATGACCCTCGTTGGAAAGTTTAGTGCGCAGAGAGCATTGACAATATTTTGTACCGTCTTTCGAATGAGTCTCAGGTCAGCCTTTCTAAGATCATCTCTGACGGTATTATGAATCACTCCTAGCGCATAGGAGCCCCCACTTCCATCATTCCCGCTTCCAGATGTCAGGGTTTGTCCAAGCACAAGTTTCTGGATACGCATGACTAGAGCTTGTTCGATAGCAGAAAAGCCTCGCCCCTCTCCCTTGTTCTCAAGGCACGTAACGTCGTCATCCGGCCCATGAGCAATGACTGCATCCTGGTGGGCCTTCAGAAGAGCTTCAGCCATGGCCGTAGTATCTGTGGCTTTTCCTACAAGAATGGGCGTTCCAAATCGTTCAAGGAACTGACCCCAAAATCTCCAGCTATTGAACCTGAAGAACCAAGGCCAATACAACCTAGAAAGCAAGGCCTCGCCACGCGGGTTCTCGTAAGTAGCATCATGCTGGGTAAGGAAAAACTTAAATGTCGTATCGACAATTTCTCCAGACACAGAAAATCCACTTGGAGGATAAAACTTCAAGGTCATATCCTGCTGAGGTTCAAACCACTGAAGAGGTTTCTCTACAATACGCTCAATCCCAATCTTACCATCAGGACGTTTTTTGTAGATGCATTCCTGGACCTCGTAGCCATATCCAATGGCCTTCCAAGCGTTCCCAACAATGGTCTCCATGTGCGGTTTGAGTTCTTCAACAAGAAACTCAGTAACGTTTCCTTCACCTGGTTCAAAACGCCATGGAGTAGCGATCACAGCATCTCGACGAGTCCTCATGGCCTGAAAGATCTCATCATCTGTTTCAAGCTTTGAAAGTCCAGCCCGCGTAACCCCTGCTTGAAGTAGAATTTGATCCATCTCTGGCAGAGTAGTCATGAGGGTAATGATCTGAGCTACTGCTTTATCTGCGTATAGAGAAGCAGTTTGCGGCAACGGTTTACCTGTTACGTCCTTTCCTTTCTTAGCGAAAGACCACCATGCCATGATACACCTCATCCTCTATTATAGTCCAGAACGCGCAAATGTAAATAAATATTTTATTCTTTAAATTCATGCTTTTGCGGAATGAACGGTAGCCAGGGGTTTGTGTTGCACCATCGCTGGCATTCTTCTTGCGTTGCGAATCGAAGAGCAAAAAACAAATTATACGTAATTGGTTGTGCAGATTTATTTCTATGCGCGTAGAGTTCCCTTTCCGTCACTTCAGGGACCCACCTGTCCACGTTAACCTCGATGTGCGTCCATCCATTCTTTTGAAGAGAAGTTCACATTAACATATTTCGTGCCAGAAATATCACGTAGTGCACAACAGAGCCCATTCACTTCCTGCATATAAAGCGAGGTGAGTTCTTGACCACACCCTGATGCCCTTAATTGATATATGTGATCCAAACTTTCCACTATCCTGATTTCGAGCATTCTGTGCGCGCGGGCTAGATTCCGTGCTACACCTGGAAGGTCAAAGTATTCCATGACCTCATTACTTGGCAACGGGGGATAGATACCTCTCTCATTGCCATCGAATATCGGACTCTTCATAGTCCCTCCTATCTGTTAATTCGCCGTCCTAGCGAAACAATGCTCGTTGTCCGATGCATGTCCGAAGAGAGTTCAGTTAGTGCCCAAACAAGAGCATCAAGTCGATCGGGAGAACGTTCAGCATTAACGGGGTCATAGTCACACAGCTGGTCTTCCAGCAAGGCAAGTGTTCCCAGATGGCTTACTCGACCTTGTTCATATAGTGCTGCAATCGGTTCAGCTCGAGTAATCTTTCCTCTTGAAGCCCTGACGCGCTCGTATTTCACCCCAGGGATCACGGAACGAATGAGACTTTCGACTAGATCCCCACCATTGTTGATTTCACCGACGACCTTATCTGCATGCCAAAGATCATAGGCCACCTTAACCCGTCTTGCCCACCTATCTGGGGACGTCTGGCAGCTCATGTCGTCAATCACGTAGAAACGCCCGTCCACCCCGAGCGCAGCTGTAATGATCCCTGTTTCAGCAGAACGTTCATTGCTTGAAACAGCTGGGTCCACGGCAACGACGACGCGTTTAAAGTCCGGCAACTCCTTTTTCTGGAGTTTGTACGGATCGATCATCTTGCGATTCCACAGGGCGTGCTCATTATCTTCCAGGATTTCAGCGTTAAGCTCCTGGCGCCCTAGTCGCGTTCCTTCGAATTTGGCTACCACCGTCTTTCTAAACGTGGTCGCTAGGTTTTCTAGGTTGTCATATGTTGATCCTCGCACCACCCGTGCTAGCGGATCTTTAATTAGTTGCTTGATCAGTGGCGTTGGTTTTGGCGTTGTGGTGATCGCCACCTTTGGAGATGTTCCTAGTCGCAACCCAAATAGGAACATGTCCCATGTTTCTGGATATTTCCAGGCGCATAGCTCATCGCACCACCCTGCCCCATGCTGTGGCCCTCTAAGACGCTCAGGCTCTTCCGCAGAATACGTGAACGCCATGGCCCCATTTGGCCAAGTCAGTTTCCTTTTCGACGGCTCGTAAGTTGGCCTGTCCCAGGGGGGAGAGATTGCAAGAATTCCGGACTCGCCCTCGATGATAGTATCTCGGCAGTCAGCCGCCGTAGGTCCAATCAGTGCGATTCGTCCGATGAACTCTTTTATCTCCCGCGTAAATTCCGCTCCTGCCCTCGTTTTCCCCCAGCCTCGGCCTGCTAGTGGGATCCAATAGGTCCAGTCGTGGGAATGAAGGTCTGGTGCAAGTTGATCATCTCGTGCAATCAGCTCGCGCCACATGTATTGAGCCACCAAGGCATCAATCGGGTCCTTGGACATGGCGGCTTCCCTAAGGAGTCGCTGGCGTTCTTCAGCAGACGCCCGTTGCCCGGCAAGTTTAGCCCGGTCCTTGTCTGATGGCTGATAGTTCACTTATTCCTCTTTCCTGTCTTTCAACACGACCTGTCTTGTGCTGATCGCATAGATGAATGAGTGGAGTTGATTTCCTGGCATAACCAGGGTGGTCTTTCCGCTCATGGAGCAGAAATTCTCATCCCCTGAGATCGATTCAACTTCGAGTTCCAGGGTGACGATGTCACCTACCTTAAGCAGAGTTCCGTTCTTGTCATGGGACATGGGCCCTCCTATAGGTTACTACGAATATACACTCCATTTTCTTTTTTGTAAATAGAGCTGATGACAAATAATTTATTAGGTTACAGAGGTTCCTGAAGATGGCAGATGGGGCCGGGTGGCGTGGCTATTGAGGTATTGGGAATGGAGACGGGAGTGGGGTTCTAGGTGAAACTCTGGTTGAACTATGACCCCGGGCCCTCCTTCGTGCAAAAGTGTTACGGTATATCCGATTTATATAAGTTTTAATAATTTACTCATGATATTCTATATCAGTTATATAAACGATTGATATGAATTCATATGTTCAATTATGAATGTTCAATATTATATGTTATTAATATATGTATAATTAATGTGATAAATGTCATAGTAAATTGGCATTATAAATTATTCATCAAATTGTGTATCATTTTGCATCATATCATCATATTCTCATGAATAATTAATGTGATAAATGTCATAGTAAATTGGCATTATAAATTATTCATTTGATATTGTATTTAGCTTATAAATAATAAATAAAATCAAATGAATTAATCATCATAATCGTGATTAGAATATAAATAAAAAATTTAAAAATATTTTCAATTATAAATTATTTCCTAGCATTATTAGATTTATGAATTACACTTAGGGCATAGAGAAAGGGGGTTCATAAAAGAGACATAAAGAGGGTTACTATGCCCTTATATAAACAATCAATAAATCTCTCAAATCCAACCTAATAAGGAGTTTATCGTGTCTACCTCTACCGTAGTCTGCACAGTTACCCTGCTTGCCCTTTCCTGCAAGCGCAGCATTCCTCCGCAAGCCCAAATCGTTGCGCGCCGCATCGCCAACCTCGCCAAGACCGTCAACGGCAAGTGCGACCGCAGCGCCCTCATCGCGAGCCTCACGCCTGAGGAACTGCACACGAAGCAGAGCGTCGCGCGGATCGTGTGCTACTACCTGCCCCTCCTCAAGGAGTGCGGGCTGATCTCCTACGACTCACAACGCGGATCGAGTTTCGAGATCACTCTGTGACGCGCAGTCCTGCAGCTTAGGGGAGCGTCGAACACTCGACGTTCCCTCAAGCTGTATCAAAACGGTCCCTGCAACCGCTGACTGCAGATAAACCCATAGGAGGGTCTATGCGTTACCCGTCTAATTTCTACCACATCATCGAGTTCCATGCGAACCAGATGACCAACATGATCTTCCACGATGCCGTCATGCGCGCGTGCGATCCCAGCCTCCACTTGCCGCTGGTCATCCCCAAGGCTGCCTACGACTTCACCCTCGCCACCGGCATCACCCTCGACGTGGT